>Ga0213865_10001630_pt1 | contig 14539 bp, 10 predicted proteins | sample PICome_6_FD_160100 | JGI IMG/M metagenome (GOLD analysis project Ga0213865, IMG submission 160100) | Coastal seawater microbial communities near Pivers Island, North Carolina, United States - PICO282 | ecosystem: Environmental > Aquatic > Marine > Coastal | place: USA: North Carolina...
AACAATAGATTGAATACTTGATGAAGCAATTTCAGTATAGTAGTTAGCAAAAATCCACCCAAGTGAACCAGAACGCCCAACTTCACGACCTTTTAATAGAATATCTCCAGATTTTACTTGCTGTGTATTACTATAAGAAATATTTTGAAGTGAGCTAAATGGAGCTAATTGATTTGGAGAAAGATTAGCAGGACCAACGCCATTTATAAAATGAGTTCTGATAGAATATGGTTGACCATCTAATCCAAGTAGTTGTCTCGGAGTAATTCCATATACAGCAGCATTAATTCTGTTCTTACCTAAGGTAATATCCCCATCATTTGATGTGGCAAATTGTTGCCTACCAACAGTTACATCATCACCAAGATTAGCATTTACAACACTAAAAATTCTAAGTGGAGTACCCTCATCAGCCGAAACACTAATTGAAACTGGATTATTAAAGTTTGCATCACCTTCTACAGTAATTCTATCGTTAAATGTAACAGCAGTATCAAATGTTGTTACAAGACCACCAAGATCATCTCCACTATCATCTGCCGATTCTTCAAGAACAGCTCTTTCAAGGAATGTTTCTTCTCCGGTAATAGCGTTGATTTTCCTATTACCAATATAAAGATCTCCATTAGAGTTAAGACCTGTATAGAATACAAGGCCACCATCTTCTTTCTTAGATTGAGCATAAAAATCTTGAATGTCACTAAGAACAACCTCTTGTCGTAGTGGGAAACCAGTTGAATAGTTACCAGGACCAAATCCAAGATATTCAAACGTATGGTTGCCAGAACGAGCAATAGAAGGTCTACGTAGTTCTACATATAATTTGCGTTCTGTGGGGAAATTAGAATCACCAGAAATAGGAATAAATCTATCTTCAGAACCAGAAGTAGCATTGCCTTCTTGGGCTTCAAGAATATTAGATCCACCAACTGGATTTAAAGTTATTGATGTTAATGATTCAGCAGGAACAAAGTTATAATTTTGTAAAGCAGGTTGTTTAATTAAATCCTGAACTAATTCTTTAGTTTCACTGTTTTTAGCATCATTAATTGTAACTAAACCATGAACATAATTATCTGCAGCTGAAATAGATGCTGGAGCATCATTAAACGAAGGATTAATTTGCTTAAACCATACTGGATCATTTTTATAATCTTGTGGATATAATTGAGAAATTGGTTGAGAAAACTTAAAGTTTCTAAAGTTCACGCCAACTCCAGCACCTGTTGGGAATGGTGAAATATTTCCTCTTAAACAAGTTAAGTAGTATACTCCATCTTGTTGCCCAGCAATTCTTTGTTGAATTGTATCAATATCAAAAATATAAAAACTATCTTCAATATTGCCGGCATCACGAACATTTTCAATTCTATATTGATTGTTAGCATCATCAGTAATAATATCACCAGGAACTAATGTGTAAACATTTGCCCCTTCAACACGATAAAGATAATCTCTACGATCTGATTTATCTTTGCCTTGAGGATCTCCTACACTGTTTGGCTTGGCTAATAAATCAGCAAATACATCACCTTGAGTAAATCTAGTATTTACAATATTATTATATTTAAGTTCACCAGTAATATTTTTGAGAACTAAGTAATAATTTTCATTTTCTACAAAATATCCTTGAATATAACCACTACCACCAGAAAATCCACTCCAAGTTACTAAATTAGAAGCTCCCGCACCTATTGGATTTACTTGAAAAGTTCCACCTTGAGGAAAATTAATTTTAACTATTGTAAAAACTTCATTTTTTAATGCTTCATTAGTAATTTGATAATCATAAGCAGTTATTTCAAGATATTCAATTGGCTGACCATTTCCGTCAAACTCATCAATTTTTCTTGCTGATTGAATAGTAAAAGCAATTTTACTTTCGGTTTTTTCACTACCAATTATTTTTGGTGATAAGTACGAATCATATGTAGGATTGACGATTCCAAACGTACTGAGAAGTTCTTGTGTAGTGTAACCAATTCTTTCATTAGTTTGCTCTGGATTATCAAATCTGGCTACTGACGGAGCACCGCCAATTGGTTTGAGCACAAACTTTTGAGGAAGCAATCTTCTCTTATCATCAGTTCTTAATTTAATTGTAAATCCATTCAATGGATCTCTAACCGTTTCAAGATATTTCGGAATTACATAACGTAATCTATAAACACGATCTTCTTTAAGTCGTGTATCTTCTAATCGGGTAAACCAAGAGTCAAGAGTTCTAATTTTTCCTGATCCAGGTCCATATGCAGAAATATCTTTAAATCTGAATAAAATACTTTCTTGATTTGGGTTATTAGAAGTTTCGTCTTTAACTTGTAAATACCATAATCCAGTTGAATTTAATATAGTTCCACTATTATCAGATGGAGCAATTTCAAATCTTAGTGGACTAATTCTCTTATTCGCAAATACATAAAAATTTTGTCCACTTCCAGGAACAAACGAAATAGGATTTACACCAGCGATGGCATCAGGGTGTGATGTATGAATACTAAACTTTTTAGATGTAATAAATCTAGCAAAGTAGTATGTTTGTGTATTAATTGTACCAGAACCAGCAATTTCTGGTAAATCAGATCCAAGAATATCTTCTGCGAGACGGAAGAAAACTTGTTGCGGCGTTATGGACGCATTAGGAACATCAAAAATATGCGATACATCAGTTTCAATTTCTCCGGCGCCAGCAATATTACATCTATATTTGTGTAGGTCATAACTTTCATCCAAAACATAACGTTGAATTTCAATTTCTACATCAGGATTAACCGAATCTGTTTCGGGGGAGTAGATGTAAATACCAGCGGCAGCGTTTTCTTTGGTGGAAGCAAGCATCAATTTAGTTTGATCAGAACCATCAAAAATAGTAGTTCCGGAATAATCTTCTGGTTGGGTAAATCTGCCAGGAGCAATTACATAATACTTAGTATTTGTACTAAATCCATTAGGCAATCTAATTACTCTCTTGTCTGGATTAGTTCCTGCTTTTGCTTTTGGAACAAGACGAACAATTGTACCAGTTTCAAATTGATGTGGATTTGAAGTAGCACCACCAGTATTAATTGTAAATACAGTCGCTCTCTTAGATAATCCAGCAAAGTCAATACTTGGCTCAATTTTAGGTACTACAGCATTAGTTGTTAAAATTATAAAAATATCACTAAAATATTGAGAAATGGTAGATGCAATATCGGCACATTCCGGATAATTTGTATCTTGAATTAAACTATTGTCTTTAGTTGGTTGTACAACAGACCAAGCAGAAAATACAAAATCAAAATATAAAAATGCTGTGGTGGACGTTTGCTGAGCTTCTATAGTATTTCCTTCTAATAATTTAGAGCCGACTTCACCGAGTTCAATTGTTTGATCATCAATAATTCTCTTAATATAAGTATTAGCTGGAATATTTGTAATAATTGAAGTAGAGCCAAAAACTAATTTATTGTCAACAAAATCAGCAGGAGTATACTCGGCAACACTCATACCAACAAGTAATCCTGTAGTATCACCAACATTAACAATAGCGGATCCTGCATTTGTTTGACAGTTTTTAATCAATACATCAAAATTACGCATCGCAGAGATGCACATATTTTTAACATAATCCAAAGCTTCAACAGTTTCGTCAAGTTCTTCAGCGATATAAGCTAATGAACCACCAACGTAATACCCTTCAGCAGCTTGAATTGTGTTTACGTTTCCACCAAGACGTAAATCTTGTACAACAGCATCTACATAATAACCAATATCTCTTTCGCATTTGGTGATAGTAATATTTTGATTGGTTAAAAGATTTGGATACTTAGAAATAATATAATTATAGGCTTCATTTTGAATTAATGCTTTATTATCTTCAATTCTGTTAGCAGCATCTTGAGCAACATTATCAATCTGAATACCAGCAGGATTTAAAGTTTCTAAGGAAGTAGTATAAGATACAAATCCATTTGGTTCAAGTGTTGAATAATATACACCATCATCTAATTTTACATAAAGCTTTTCGTCAGTTTTGGAACCAAGACGAAATCCTTCAATTGTAGCAGCAGGTCTATCATTTGGATTTGTGGCATCATCAGAACCAATGTACACTCTGGTGTGATTTGTTTGACTATTCGAAGCTTGAATATCTAACGTATAATATTGAATTTTTTTCTCATTAACTAAAGAAGTATTAATTGTTCTTGGAGGAATAATATCAGTAATATATCCACCCTTATCTTGGTTAAAAGAGAATCCTTTAAAGCCAATAGCGTGAAGTGAAGTATTACCAAAGTTAGAGTTGGAGTTGGTGATAGACATATCACCGCCAGACTCCATTAAGAAGTGGTCAAAGAAACCTACAGCGAATACCGAAACACACTGAACAAAAGCATCATCTGAAGCACGAATATGAAAGTTTCTCCAATCATCCTTCCAATAAGCATCACCTTTGGTGTGATAAGGAACTGTAGCAAAAGCATCTGTTAATGATGCTTGATTCCAGGTATTGGTAAACCTATCATAACGAATAAAAGCACGATCATCTTTTTGTAGAGATACGCCAGTGTACTGGGCAACAACCATTGATTTGAAACCAGTGGCTTTAGATCCATCTGCCCACATGCCACACAGGCCCCATGTAGAGCGAATGGAGCAGTTAAATACGTATGGAGAAGCAGACTCAACAGAATCAATCTCTGCCTGAGCTACAGCATTTGTACTAAGGCCATTATCAGTTCTATAAATCTGTCCACTAATAAGACCAAGAGCAGAAGTAGTAGTTTCTACTTCGTATTCAAAAACTCTTGAGTTTTGATTATCAATAGCAGTTACTTTTACAGTACCATTAATTGCTTGATTTAGACCAGTATTTAAAACTGCAATATACTGATCTACAAAATAACCGTGATCAATTTTAGTAGTTACTCGGACAGTTAATTTTCCGGGAGGAGCGGAATCAAATACTTGAATGCTATCAAGCCTTCTTGTATCAGAAAGAGGACCAACAATTCTATTTTCTTGCACAAGAGCATCAAATTCACCGGCATCATCAATTTGTGGCTGAAACTTAACAAAAGCTCTTCCAACTTTAGTGTAATACTCAGTAAGATCATCACTATCTGCATATGTCATAATGCAGATCTTGTGGTGAGAATACTCAGGAATAGCAAGATTTACTGTATTTCCTTTTTGGAAATACACCTTACCAACTCCAGCATTTTCGTCAAAAAGAGGAGAATTGGAAGAAAGATCTCCATCTTTAATAGTAAATTGCCACAAGTAACAACCACCAGTTAGATTAAAAATGGATGTTCTTTGTTGTGTGCCGTCGGCAGGATCAGGAACATAAAGTGGTCTGACAACAGTTCTACGAAGGTCATAACCAATAAGTGAACAACCTCTAGGAACAATAGCACCGCCAGAAGCAGCGTTAAATTTGTAAAAAATGTTATCTGGATTACGTAAATCAAGAATAGAGGTATCATTCCACTGCTCCAAAGCTTGATCATAATTAAATACAGGAATATCACCAATAATTTCAACATCAGCTAAACTGTTCAGATTTCCATCATTAATTACAATAGTAACGATGGATACTAAAGTTTCGATAGTATTCTGTACATCTACACAAGTTAATTCATTACCTGATGTTAGATTTGGTTGAATTTGCCCGCCACTACCGGCAATTGAAGGTCCTTCAAGTAAAGTTAAATCTTTGTTATAAAGCTGATTGGTTACAGCTTTTTTCATCATTTCTTTCGCTGCATTAAATGCTATAATTGACTGGGACTCTTCACCAATCAAACCATTTGAAATAGGTATACCATTTCTGTCAAAATATGCTCGGGCAGCCTGAACAGAATTACTATTTCCTCCAGTTTTGAGGTCGGCAACAATAGCATCAACAATATAACCAATATCACGCTGACAAATTGATTGTCCTGGTCCAGCTAAAATACCGCCGGTTTCTAAAGGAAGACCAGATACTGAATTAGCAGAAATAGCATCAGTTACAATTAAAGTAAGGCTAAAGATAGCAGATCTAACATTAGCACACGAGTTTATATTGACATTAGAACCAGTTGCCGAATCTGCGGTAATTGTTAAATCTTTGTATGTTAGTTGATTTACAACCGCTTGCTCCATCAAATCTCTGGCAGCATTAAATGCTTGCCTTGATTGATTTTGCTCACCTTCTAAAGTATTTGTGAGCCAGGCAGTTCCAGATGAATTAAAGTAATTTTGAATAAATTTACGAGTATACTTATTAGCTCCACCTAAGAAAATGTCAAGAGATACGGCATCTATAAAATAACCGATATCTCTCTTACATTTTTCGTCACCATTAGGAACAACAAATCCTGGATTCAATTCAACCATCGTGTTGAAAGCATCCTCAATGATTTCTTCACGATTTCGTTGAATTAATCTATAAGCATCAAAAAATCTTGAAATATCTGTAGTAATTTGATTTCCAGGAACTACCCAGTCAACTCCCCATTCATCTTCGTCATATTGAATAGCAATTTCAGCAAATGCTCTATCAATAATTTCTTGACGGTTTCTTTCAATTAAAATTGCACCATCTTGATATCTTGGCTCTGGATTTGTAGTACCAACAACACCTGGGCGGTTATCAATATAGTGATTACCAGGCATCAACATGATGCTAAACTGGTCAAATCTATCGTTATTTCTTCCTGGCAAATATGAATAACGAGATACTTCAATAAAGGCTCTCTGGATTGTTTTAAATGGACGTAGAGGAGAATTACCCCGATTATCTAATTCATCAGTAGCGTTAAAATCGTCGGGGGAAACGTATAGATATCTTCCAGTTTTACTTGAATACAGATTATCAAGTCTTGTAAGAGCCATAATTACTCAAACCTATGTGTGCTTTCTTCTTAAAAGTATTTATACAGAGAAGAAAAAATATAAGCTATTGTATGGCTAAATCTATGTTTACAACTATTCTGCAATCATGTAAAATGGGAGGACTAGAAGAATGATAATAATCTCCACTAAAATATAATAATCTTCCTTTTTTTGGTGAAATTTTTTGTTGAATCTTATTATCAGTTCCTTTTTCAAAAATTATTGTATCCCCATCAGAATCATTTACATAGTAAAGCAAAACATTATGTGGAGTAGACATATCTATATGAGGAGGATTATAACAATTTGGATCAAATTGTGTTTTTAACATTAAATTTGCTTTGGCTCTAATTATATCTACAGATTCTAAAATATTATTCTCATCACAAGCAAAAAAATTTTCTACCAAAACTACTGGTATGTCTTGCCAGATGCTCCTGTCAATAAAAAATTGATGTACTAACTGAGGAGTATTTACAATATTAGGAGTATTTTGATATTTTTTTGATACTTTTTCACTGACAGAATAAAAGCTATTTGTTGCTTTAAACCAAGGAAAATTAGATTTAGTGGTTATTAATTCCAATTCATCTACTAATTTTTTTGGCAATAAATTATCATAAATTTTTATCATAATTTTTTACAATAAAGCCCCGAAAGGGGCTTTAAAGTCACACGGAAGGGTTTGATTTGGCAATATTGCCAACTCCCTGAGTAGGGCACGATCCTACAACTTTCGTGTTAACAGCACGACACTCTACCAATTGAGTTATCAGGGAATAAAAATTAAAAATGTTCTTTTGATTTAAGTTTTACCCAATTTAATAAATTGAGATATTGAAATTTGTCGTCAGTTTCCTCCTTTTTTTGAATTAGGGTTTCTAATGCTTCAATGACCATTTCGTGATCTTTTCTAGAAAGTAAGCTCATTTTTTACCCTCAACTTTTTTGACGATTTTTTGCCGGGATTTTTTTTCCCGATTTCATGTATTTAGTTTTTAAATTTCAAATCACAGAATTTGAAATGCCCAAGAGAGGACTTGAACCTCCACATCTTACGATATATGCTCCTAAGGCATACGTGTCTACCATTCCACCACTTGGGCAGTGACCCCTCTGTTTGAGCATCATCGGCGTCCCGAGATAGGCTTGAGGGGTGTTGATAATTGGGCGAAAGTATTCACCTACGTTAAGCGACTTAGCGACTTATGCTGAAGCAAGTTTCGCTTATTCTACGATGTGACATATGGGACTCTTCGTTTAATACAACGTTCCTTGTTGTACCCACCTTATTTAGAATCTACAAAATCATTAATTTTAGTTGCAAGTTCTTCAATATACTCATAAGTTGGAAAATTTGGAAAGTCAATCTTTACAGTTTTACTTCTGTCTTTGTTCCACATTTCAGCAAAAGCAAACTCTGCGTTATACTGATCTTGAGCGAGTTTATTTGCCTGTTTGAAAATCTCAAAGCGTAATTCGTAATGTGACATTGATTTTTCATGTGTGTATTTGTGTTCCTCAGGTCGGGAATTGAACCCGAACTCCAACTGCATTGTCTGCGTGTCCTGACCACTAGACTACCCGAGGAAAAGCCTCTAGACAGAATTGAACTGTCGTCTCCGCTTTACAAGAGCGGTGCATCACCACAATGCTTTAGAGGCGTTTAAACTCAAATCTACCATATTTTGATCCCCAAAGTTGATGTTTATGTTTAGCACAAAAACCACGATCCATAACGTAATAGTGAGTTGGAGTCAATTCAATTTCATTTTGAAGATATGTTTGACGACCATTCCATTCTACCATACATTCACAACCTGTCAACCCCCCTTTGAAAGAATCACCAACTTGCTTCATAATTACATCACAACCTGTATTTAATTCTATATCTTTAAATGATAATGTGTCTAAATTTTTAAAATTTACAAATATTGAGGGGTCTTTTAATCTATAATTTAAAATTCGGATTTGATCTTCTTCCAGTTTAGGTTGTAGTACGAATTGACGATATGGTTTATTCAATTGATAATTATATGCTTGTTCTCCATATAAGAGGCCATTATTAATATTCATATGGATTATCCTGATAAAAGCATACTTGGCTGGATGAGAAAAAGCTTGAATTTTATTTTCAAATTTTCCTTCAAGTAGTCTAAAAAATTCATTAATCATCTTTAGGTAGTAATTCAGGATTTTCTAGGTCAAGTTCAAACATAAGTGGGTGAGCTGCTTCCATAATTAAATAATTTGACCAAATATACATATCTTCATCATCAAAATCTCGGTTGCTAAGAGCTTCCATTTGTATTTCAGGATGATTTTGAATTAGTTCAGGAAGTTCGTCAAAAGTATATGGCATACCTTGAATAAAATACATTCTCACTACTTCACCCATATAAAAACAATAGGATTGAGAAAGAACGTATTTCATGATACACAATTTGCTTATTACTATTTAAGCATTTTTTAATCTAAGTCATCAATGACTTCAATGTGTACAGTACTATCTTTTCTACCGTAAATGCCAGATGGGTGAATATTAAAAGCTATAGAGTATCTAATTTGATCCAATTTATTTTGTGTAATATGATGCTTTAAATAAGCAGGAAAAAATAAAATTTCATTTATTTCTGGATTGTAAGTAAGTTTATTGGCGTTATATTGATTTCCTTCAGAATAGTCAAACATGAATCTTTCATGAAAATTATATACATGTGGGCCTAATAGAAACTCTATGGGGGAAGGATTTTCTGTCAGATATAAAACTCCAGAATAATAATAGTTTGCATGAGTATGCTTTCTAGACTTTCCTCCCGGAAAAAGTTTAACCCCCCAGGAAGAACCTATTTTAAAATTGACTTTTGTCATCTCAATTTTAAGAACATTATAGGCATATTCTTTAAATGTCTCTATAATTTCATTTTTAACTACAGGAAAATCTCTCAAAATGTTTTGTGATTTTGATTGGTTTACCTTTTTGCCTCGTTCTATGTCATCTTCATCATCATAAAGTATATACTCACAATTTTCAAGCATATTTCTCAATTCATTTATATACTGTTCTGGCAAAAAATTTCTACAGGACAACATTGGAGTTGGAAAAATATTAATTATTTCGTGTGTCATAATTTTATTTAATGGAGGACTTGTTTTTGCCACGATATGTCTCGGTTTGAGCATGGCAATCAGTGGGCGAGGGGGGACTCGAACCCCCACGGGATTACTCCCAGCGCATTTTAAGTGCGATTCGGCTACCGATTACGACACTCGCCCCTTTGGTATGAGACAATCATAGCAGAGATTGCTAAGATTGTCAAGTGCTGATTCGCTATTTGCGAATAGCAAATGGTTCTGCAGGGAATCGGACCCCGTTCAGACACTTATAAGGTGTCGGCCTTATCCAATAGGCGACAGAACCAGAAATGAGTACCAACCTATGGTATCATATTCGCCCAGTGGCTGTCAAGCGGTTCTTGAGTGCCTGTCTACGGCGCTTGGCGTCTCTCATAGCTTGAGGCTTGAGGTGGCGCTTCTGTTCTTTGCTACTATGGTGTTGCCAATTTGGAACTTTCATCGTTTCCTTGAGCCGTATATGTATATATGATAGCACCCACGAAACCACCTGTCAACCCCTTGTGCCACTATTCAGATTGGTTGTCCAACTCGTTTAAGTAATCTGTCCACCACTGAGGATCTTTCTGCATTTTCCATTTAGGAACTTCCAATCCTCTTTCGGAATACCACTCCCACAAAGCCATATCAATCTTCTCAGAAATTTCAATCATTTTCTTCCTCTTCGTCAAGGTCTCCATATGGATCTGCCACGTAGGGTCCGTGTGGTCGTTTGGATTCTTCTCTAACATAATTGACTTCGGAAATACTAGAGGACAACCACAAAGAAACTTTCATAAGAACGTATATAATTGCTAACGGCAAAAAACATAAAGAAAGTATTACTGCATGTTTCAATCTCTTTGCCTCCAGTCTTCTGGTTTTTCTTGCTTAAACCAGTCAGCAATTTCATCTGGGCTACCAAAACCACCAACACCTTTTGATTCGTGTCCAATGCCACCAATATCAAGTTGGTTTAAAAAATCATCTAAATCACCTTCTTTCATGTCAGGATTAGCAGCAGTGCGTCTTGCTTGTCTTAGTAAAGTTGCAGCACTTCTATTTGCTTTAGCTAACTTTTCTGCCCATATCATTTCATTTAATTCTACACTACTGCCATCAACAATTTTTTGACAAATGGATTCTAAGCGAAGACGATATTGAGTTGACAGCATAAAACCTCTCACTAATATTAATATTTATTACTCAACTTTTCAAGTCATTTTTTACCGGCGAATTTTTTTCGGTTTTTTTGTAACTGATTTTGCAATTTCAATTTAGGTAAATTGCAGTTGCTTCTACAGATATTTTAGCAGCTTGTAAAGTTATTTTGCTAGTTTTACCATAAGAAAATAGTGCTTGTGATTCAGTGAGTTCAATTGCTCCCAATTCTTTACCAACATTTACTTTAAATTCTTTTTCAGTAAGAGTCATCGTACTTACTTGTTTTGCTACTTCAAATTTAAATCCACCTGTGGTAGTTGCCATTTCAACGTCTGAACCAGAAGATACTTTAAATGCTGGTGTTCCTTTAATACCGGCACCAATCTCCATTAAATAATTTTCTTTTTGAGTGGATTGGTTTATAGATTTGCCATCAATAACTGTTTTTTGTTTACCTTCAATTTTTTCAGAATAATTTCCTTTGACTGCATGACCATAATCTTTATCCACAGCAAGAGAATAGTTTCCATTTACTATTTGCTTGTAATCTCCTGTTACTCCCACTTCATAATCACCATTTACGGAATAGTTTACATTACCTGGCGTTGATATACTAGTACTAGCATTTGAATTATATTGTTCAATAGAAACTTCCCCCGCTCCTTTTGAATATTCACCACCGCTAAGATTTTTTTCAAAAAATGCTGTATTTAAAGCAAAAGTTCCTCCAGCAACATTAATTCTTCCTCCTTCTCCTCCAGCAGAAATATTAATATCTTTTCCTGAATTTAAATTAAGTGTTCCAGAAGCATTTAATGTAATATTATCTCCTTTAATTACTGCTTCTCCTCCTATACATTCAATTAGTACATCACCATAAACTTTGAGTGAGTAAGCCGGTAATTTTTTTTCATCTATACCACCAGTAGAATTTTTTTCTTTTCCTATCTCTCCATCATTAGCTCTTCCTGTAACTTCAATAGAAATAGATCCTGTTTTTTCTATAGTTGCTTCAGAATTCATTACCATTTTTCCACCACAACCACTTTGAGATGGTTGCCCGGTGGTAAAAATCATATTACCAACATTATCAATATGGAATGCAGTTTTTCCATCATATAATGCTATACCAGAAGAGCCATCCTCTTCAAATGTATATGAAGTTAAAGTAAAATTGCCAAAAATATATGAGTAATCAGGAACCGGAGCCGAACCAAAAGGAGGAATTGCATCTCCCTGTGGTTTTGATATAGTACCTTGAGTTACACTTGGATCTGAGGGTGGTTTATTAGTTACAGACATTAGGGACAATCAATATATTTACCAGTTCCGATCTTGACGTATCCTTTACGCTCAAGTTCTACCTTATCTAGGCAATTTAGACTTGGCAATACTCTAGCACCAGATCCACCACCACCTTGAATACGAATTGATGGTATCTCTTTGAATGTTTTTGTTCGGTCAAGAACTTCTACACTGTATACGTAACCATCTTCATTTATTTTTGCTTTGGCGATTCCTAATTCTCCGTTTATATAAACGTCTGGTTCTGAATTATAATCTCTGCCAGGATTAAGTAAAGTATAAGAATCAATTACACAATTAAGATTAGCCGTGTCTGGAGTATTTTTGACATATCCTCTACCAGTTCTAGTTACTCTCACTTCAGACACTCTTCCCTGATTATCAAGCAAAGCAATAGCAGAAGATCCATAACCACGCCCAGTAATGATAACTTTAGGTGGTTCTATATATGGACATCCTTTGTTTATAATTGGTATGCTAATAATAGCACCGTTATTATCTGTAATAGGAGATCCTGCTAGAGGAGGACTAATACATGGATCAGAAACTTCGGGAACATCATCTTCTTCTTGAGAAATATTACCTAAAATTATTACTTGAGCAGAAGCTCCGGTTCCATTGATTACAAATGTCATTGTTTCATTGCTTTCAAAATTCAAGTCTTCGTTTATTCTAACATAAACTGTTGCGCTATTATTAATGACAACAAAATTATCAAATAATTTTTCTCCGACAATATCATCTCTAGTTATTTTATCTCCGATCAAAGAGTACTGCAATGTAGTACCGTCAGAAATGTTTGATGTAACTATGGTAAATATTGCTGTTTCTCCTTCAACATATTCCAATTTATCACTTTGAACAAAAAATGTGGGAATAATAGTTTGTTCTTCTTCATCTTGAATAGGAATATCTGCTGAAATAATTACAGAAGCAGAAGCATCTGTATCATCTACGGTAAACACCATCAATTTAGAAGTTTCTGTATCAGCATCTTGAGCAATTTGAATGACTACTTGAGATGTATTATTAATGACTTCAAAAGAACCAGTTAATTTATAACCAACAATATCAGTTCTAACAATATCTCCAGATAAAGTGTATGCCAGCACTGTGTTGTCGCTAACGTTAGATGTATTGATAGTATAGGTTATTGTTTCTCCTGCGTTAACAACGTACCGATCTGCTTCCACAGAATAGTATGGTTCTAAATCATTTTCTCCAATGATAATTGCAGTAGTAGATGCAGAAGTATTATCTATACTAAAAATAATTCTTTCATTTGAATCATCAACATCTTCAGTTACTAAATTTCCATCATCATCTTCCGTTTCAATTACAATATCATTATTAACAGCAATTTCAATTTGTATCTTAGCTGTGTTATTAATTATCGTAAATTCTCCCGTAAGATCTCCTCCAATAATATCCTGAGCATTAATATCGCCAGACAAAGTATATGATAATTCTGTATTGTCAGAAACATTTTCTGTTGTAATCGTGTATGTTATAGTTTCACCTTCATTATAAAAAGATCTATCAGAAACAACTTGATATCTTTCAAGTGTTGGTAAGGGAGATGGGGATAGGGGAAATATTTCTACTGGTTTAACTAGTGTAAAAGATGGTGGTATTGATACGTTAGTGCCTGGGGTCGCTGGTGGTTGTAAAGAATTAATATCATAATCTAAAATTTGACATTCAAATGTATTACCTGCAGTAAAAACTGAAGTTATTCCTGTGGGTGTAACAGCATCACTTAATCTAATAAAAAATTTCTCTGTATTTTCTTTTAGATTATCACGAAAAGTTTTGTATACAATTTGTTTAGTTGTTTCTCCCGGAGCAAATCCTAAAGTTCCTCCTGTAGTTGGAGCAATAAAATCTACATTTTCTATCGCAGTATCATTAATTGTTTCATATTTAATACTTGAAGAAACAGTTGTGTTACCTGTTCTGGTAATTGTAAACACAGCATTTTGTCCTTCAGTAACAGAAATATCATTACTACTATAGATAATTGCTTGAGTTAATGGTATTACTGAGTTAGGAGAACCTGGAGGTGTTGATGATGTTGGTGATGTTCTTTGAT
>Ga0213865_10001631_pt1 | contig 14531 bp, 20 predicted proteins | sample PICome_6_FD_160100 | JGI IMG/M metagenome (GOLD analysis project Ga0213865, IMG submission 160100) | Coastal seawater microbial communities near Pivers Island, North Carolina, United States - PICO282 | ecosystem: Environmental > Aquatic > Marine > Coastal | place: USA: North Carolina...
TGAACCTAAACATCCACAGATAAGAAGAAAGTACAATGTATCTGATGCAATAGCTTTACAAAATTCAAGAAATCAAAAGTTTCAACAACCGACTCAAGAATTTACAGACGACCAAACAATTTCTGATTCTGGTGGAATTACAGTTGGAGTTGCTAACTTATCCTTACCAGGAGATTTTGCATTTATTAATCAAGGAACATCAGCTATGGCTCCTGCTGATCCTTCCCTACAAAATAGAAGAAGACAACTAGATGCTTTAGTTGGTCAAGCGGAGGTTAGTATTACTTAATGGCAGTTACGTACGCAAATTTTTTAACACAAGTAAGAAACTACACTGAAGTAGACAGTAATGTTTTATCAGATAGTATTATTCAAGATTTTATAAGATCAGTAGAACTAGATGTTGCTGGTAAAGTTGATTACGATGATTTAAGAAAATATTCAACTTCTACATTTACTTCAGGAAACAGATACGTATCATTACCTGCAGATCTAACCATAATGAGATCTGTTCAAGTAATTGATGGCTCTACAAGAACTTTTCTTGAAAGAAGAGATACAAGTTTTATCTCAGAATATAACAACAATGCTGCTACAGGTTTACCTAAATATTGGGCTAACTGGGATGATTTTAATATACTTGTGGCTCCTATACCAGATTCCGCATACACTGTACAAATCAATTACATTACAGATCCACCACAGTTTACATCTTCTAACAATACATTCTTGTCTACATATCAAGAATCAATGTTGTTACATGGTGTGCTTACTGAAGCTTTTAGATATTTAAAAGGTCCGCAGGATATGTACAAGCTGTATGAAAGTAAGTATAATGAAGAAGTACAGAATTTTGCTCTTCAACAAATGGGGAGAAGAAGACGTGCGGAATATGATGATGGGGTACCTAGAATTAAGATACCTTCACCATCACCAAATACGTAATTTTAAAGGAGAACAATTATGGCAATAACAACTAACGCAATTTGCAATTCTTTCAAGAAGCAATTGATTGCTGGTGAACACGATTTTGATAGTGCTGGTGGAGATACATTTAAATTAGCAATGTACACTAACTCTGCAACATTAGGTGCATCAACAACTAACTATTCAACATCTAACGAAGTTTCATCCCCTTCAGGTTATTCTGCAGGTGGTAAAGCTTTAGTTAACCAAGGTGTAAAAGTTTCGTCTGGTGTAGCAATTACTGATTTTGCTGACCTGTCTTTTACAGGTGTTACATTAACAGCTAGAGGTGCTTTAATTTACAATACAACAACTGACGGTGGTTCAAATACTACTGAAGCGGTTGCTGTGTTAGATTTTGGCGGAGACAAGACTGCAACTTCTGGAACATTTACAATCCAGTTCCCTGCATTCACAACATCTGCTGCAATTTTAAGAATTGCATAATAAATAGGAGTTAAAATGGCTTTGGTAGTAAACGATAGAGTAAAAGAAACCTCTACCACAACAGGTACAGGTACATTTGATTTAGCAGGAGCGGTATCCGGTTTTGAATCGTTCGTTACAGGTATTGGTAATTCTAATACCACTTATTACGCTATCGTTAACGAAAACGGTGAGTTCGAAGTTGGTCTTGGAACTGTAACCGATGCAGCTACAGACACTTTATCAAGAGATACAATTATCTCTTCATCTAACAGTGATTCTGCAGTAAACTTTGGTGCAGGAACAAAAAATGTTTTCTGTACTTTACCTGCTTCCAAAGCCGTTATTCTAGATTCGAGTGGAAATATTGTTGCAAACAATGGAAGTAACTTAACAAATTTAAATGCAGATAATTTAGCTTCGGGAACAGTCCCTGATGCAAGATTCCCAGCGACACTTCCAGCAGCAGATGGTTCAGCTCTTACAGATTTAAACGCAACAGAATTAACTTCAGGCACAGTGCCTGACGCAAGATTCCCTGCTACATTACCAGCAGCAAATGGTTCAGCACTTACAGATTTAAACGCAACTAATTTAGCAAGTGGCACAGTTCCAGACGCAAGATTTCCAGCAACACTTCCAGCAGTTAGCGGAGCAAACTTAACAAACTTAGATGCAGATGATTTAGCTTCAGGTACAGTACCTGATGCAAGGTTTCCTGCAACACTTCCAGCAGCAAATGGAAGTGCATTAACAGATTTAGAAGCAACAAACATAGCAACAGGTTTAGTTCCAACTGCAAGACTTGGAACAGGAACAGCCTCATCTACAACTTTTTTAGCAGGAGACCAAACATACAAAACTATCACCGCAGATATTACAGCAGTTACAGCTGGAGACGGTTTAACAGGTGGTGGATCTTCTGGAGATGTCACATTAAACGTTGGAGCTGGAAACTTAATAGATGTTCAAGCAGATCAAATAGATGTTGATCTTTCAGAATTAACTACATCTACTTCAGACGGAGATGGAGATTTTTTCGTTGTAGTAGATGATGCAAACGCACAGAAAAAACTTACAAAAGCAAATATTAATAACTCAGGTTTTAATAACGATGCAGGCTATACTACAAACACAGGAACTGTAACTTCTGTTTCTGGTGGAAACGGATTAACAGGAACAGTTACAACATCTGGATCCTTAGCAGTTGGCGCTGGCACAGGTATTGATGTAGCTGCAGATTCAATTTCTGTTGATGTATCAGACTTCATGAGTAATGGCTCTAACAACAGAGTTCTTACTGCAACTGGTACAGATGCCATGAATGCAGAAGCTAACCTTACCTTTGATGGATCTACACTTGCTGTAACAGGAGCTTTAACTACTACAGGAAACACTACAACAGATCACGTTTTACCTAATGCTTCTGATACCTTTGATCTAGGAGCTTCTGATAACGTTTGGAGAAACGTATACACAGGTGACTTACATTTATCTAATGAAGGAAAAGAAGAAGGTAATTCTATAGATGGCACAAAAGGTAATTGGACAATTCAAGAGGGTGCTGAACATTTATATATTTTAAATAACAAATCTGGTAAAAAATTCAGATTTAAATTAGAAGAAATGTAAGGAGCTTAATCTATGGCTTTAGGTGTATCGGCATTTTCCGAAGCCGCATTTTCTGCTGAACCAAATGATGTTATAGCTTTTGCTACAGGTGTTGTACTTACTTCTTCTATAGGAGAAGAGTCTAATACAGGTACTGCTAATGTAAATGTTACAGGTATCCAAGCGACAATTACAAATGCAGGTGCTGTTGCCGGGTCTTCTGTATTAGTAAATGTAACCGGTTCTCAATTAACCTCATCAATTGGTGAAGAAGATATTAATGTAGGTGTTCCTGTTACAGGTTCTCAGTTATCTATTTCAAATAAAACTTCTACGCAAGATACATTAAATGCTTTTGGAGAATCTCCTTTTGCAACACTAAGTCCTAGTACCTTTAATATACCAAGCGTTCAAATTGAAGCAACAACTGGAGCGGGACAACTTCCAAGCTTCTTACTTCAATCAACACTGGGAACTTTTTCAGTATCCGCAGATGGTAATGTTTCAGTAGTTGTCACTGAACATACAATGAATACTTCTGTTGGAGATGTGAGTATTACAGGTATAGCAAACGTTTCAGTTACTGGCACTCAAATGACCATGACGTTAGGAGATGAGTCTGCATTTACAGATCATACTGTTGAAGTTACTGGTCAACAATTAACAATGTCTATGGGAGAAGAAGTTCCCACAGGAAATGCCAATGTTTCTTTAACAGGAATTCAATTAACAAGTTCTATTGGAGATGTAGAACAAGAAACCAAATATGCCGTCACAGGTGTTCAAATGGCTACGTCTGTTGGATCTGTTACAACAGTAGGAAATGCAGATATAGATGTTACTGGAATTCAACTACAAACAAATACAGGAAATCCAAATATTACAGCTTGGGCAGAAATAAATCCAGGAGTGTCTAATGTTTGGACTGAGGTTGATAGAGCAGCCTAAAAAGGATATAATAGCGACATGTCATCAACATATACTGATCTTGGAATAGAACTAATGGTTACAGGTGCCAACGATGGTACTTGGGGAACTAAAACAAATACAAATTTAGAAATCATTAACCAAATGCAAGGTTATGTAAATAAATCAATTGCAGGAGGTGCTCAAACTACAGCTTTGTTGATAGCGGATGGTTCTACTTCATCTTCTGATGCAAGAAATTTAATTATAGAATTATCGGGTACAATTACAGGAAACCAAATTGTTACAGTGCCTGATAGTGTAGAAAAATCTTATATTGTTTACAATAATACTTCTGGAGCATTTACTGTTGAATTTAAAACTGCAGGTGGAACTGGTCCTACTTTTTCTACAACAGATAAAGGGATTAAAATTGTTTACAGTGACGGAACGAATATTATTGACGTAAGTGCAAATTTAGGAACTATTGCAACTGGTCAAATTACAGCTACAGGAAACATATTACCTGGTGCTAATGACACATATGATTTAGGAGCTTCTGGTAACGTTTGGCAGAATGTTTATACTGGGGATTTACATTTAAATAATGAGCATAAAACTGAAGGAAACATTGTAGATGGTTCAAAAGGGAGTTGGACTTTACAGGAGGGTGCTGAAGATATATACTTAATCAATAACAAATCTAATGAAAAATTTAGATTAAAGTTAGAAAAAATTTAAAGGAGATACTAATGGGTATTATTTCAAATGGAAACACAGTAATTGATAATGGCGCAATTGATGCGAACGAAGTTGATACTACGCAAATAGCCAATGATGCTGTAACTGCGGACAAACTTGCGAACACTGCTGTTTCAGCTGGATCTTATACATCTGCATCAATAACAGTTGACGCTCAAGGAAGAATTACTTCTGCATCCTCAGGATCATCAGGTGCTGGAGGTTTTGTTCCAGCTTTAAATGCTTATGGACCTGGTTCAGGAACCTATACTGCTTCACCAGGTGCATCTCAAATTTTAATTTATGCCGTTGCAGCTGGAGGCGGTGGTGGTGGAGGAAATCATCAACGGGGTCCATCAGGAGGACAAGGGGGCGTAGGAACTTTTGCTGCTTACACAAAAACAGTCAGTGCACCTTTTTCTCAGCCTTACTCATTAGGTGCAGGTGGTAATGGTGGTAATTCAGCACCAGGAAACCAAAGCGGTAACTCGGGTAATGCAGGTGGTGCTACTTCTTTAGCTAATGTATTTAACATAAATGGAGGAAACGGTGGAAACGGAGCTTTCAGCAGTCCTGGTGGTAATGGAAATGCGGGAAATGCTTCCAACTCACCAACTTCAGCTACTTTAACAGAAACTAACCCTGCACGTAGATTAGGTTTTATTGATCAAACAGTTGGAGAAGGAGGCGATGGAGGACCGGGCGCAAACCAAGTACCTTCTGGTCAACCACCAGGTGGTACAGGAGGTGCAGGAGCAATACAAATTTATGAAAATACAGGAACAGGGTAATATATTATGACAAAATATGCATTTTTTTACGATAACACTTGTCATGCTGTAGCTGAGTCAGAGGAAGAAAAAAATTACTTAGCTAAAACAAACGTTGATTCTGTTATAAAAGAATTAACAGATAATCAATTTAATGATGCTAAAAATTTAAAAACTTCTTTATTTTTAGATGGAGAAACAATAAACGAAAAAAATTTTTACTATGACGGTTACCTTTACTTAAATGATGAAAATGTTGATACAACAACAGCAAGATCACAAATACAAGGTCTTATAAATAATTTATTTAAACCTAAGTTAACTGCGTATCTCCAAGGAACTTTAAATTCTAGTAATGATGACTATTCTTATTGGCAAGATTACAGTAATAAAATTAATCAAGTTGATGTAGATTCTATGAATTTTCCTTTAAGTGTAGAAACTTTTCAAGAATGGTTTAATACTCAAACAGGCTATCCTCAAAAAAGTATATTGCAATTACCATAAAAAAGAATAATTTCTTTTTTATAATGATTAGAGAAAAATTAATTGAGTTTAGTATTCATCCTGATTTATCAAAATTAGAAAATATTAAACCTTTTCCAATTAAACATTCTTTACCAGATTGGTATAAAAAACTTGAAAAACATGATCCGCTGTCTTTTAACTTAAAAGGATGCATTCCTTTTCTAGACGGCATTACTGCAGGATACACTTTACCTCTGCCTCAAGACTTTACTATTAACCATAATTTTTATAATGCTGAAAAAGAATCCCACGATACCGCTTATAAATTTTCGTTAAATGATGGATTTAATGAGGAAATGCAAACAGATTATAATTTAAATATTAAGAATGAATCACATCATCCCGTTCAACAAATAGGAGTAGACAATTTTTTTAGTAAAAAAAATGCTAATAATCATATTATAAAAATATTAAATCCTTGGAAAATAAAAACTCCAGAAGGATATTCTTGTTTATTTGTTGCACCTTTTTACAGTGAGACAGATTATTTTTATATAATTAACGCAATTGTTGATACTGATAGGTTTGATGATTTTATAAATTTTCCTATTATTATTAATAACGATAAATATCCTAGTTTTAAAAAAGTTTTTAAACAAGGTACTCCTTATGTACAAATAATACCTTTCAAAAGAGATTCATGGAAAATGAATTTAAGTTTTATAAAAAAAAATAACACTCCGAGATTGTTATATTTTACAAAAATGTGGAATAGATATAAACATTTAGTATGGGAAAAAAAATCATGGAAATAAATAATTTTATTTACGAAAAAGAAAATTTTTTACCCTTAAAAACATTATCTTCTTTAATTAAATGGTTGAATACTCAATCCGATAATTTTTTAGAAGCCAGTGTAATTGCATCAAATGATAAAACTGGAAATGTTGTTAATAAAGATATTAGAAGAGTTGAAAATTTTAATTTAAACGGTAATTCAAAATTAAAAACTGAAATTCATTGGTTACATTTTTTAGCTAATTATTTTACAAAGTTATGTCTAGAATATCAAACAAAATTAAATGTTAAATGTGAATTAACACAGATAAATGAAGTAACTATATTAAAGTATAAAAATCAAGGACATTATAAATTTCACACAGACAGTCATTTACTACAGCCTAGATCTTTGTCCATTATATATTTATTAAATAATGATTATGAAGGAGGTGATCTTATTTTTAAATCTCCTGGTGAAGAAAAAATTACAAAAATTTTAAAAAAACCAAATAAAGTAATAGTATGGCCAAGTAATTTTATGTATCCACACAAGGTTACACCGATAACTAAAGGATTAAGGTATTCAATTGTATCATGGGCAGTATAAAAGATTTTAAATATAAAATAATTAAAAATTTTCTTACGAAAGAAGAAACAGAAATTTGTAAAACCTACAGTTTATTAAAACATAAAAACAATAAAATTAGTTTTGATTTACTTCAAAACAATAATGGAGATACTTATTTTTATGCAGATGCGTTATCAGAAACTTTGTTAATAAAAAAATTAAATTTTATGGAACAACAAACAGGATTAAAACTATATCCAACATATTCTTTTATGAGAGTATATACTTATAATGCAGAATTAGAAAAACATACTGATAGAGAAGCTTGTGAAATTTCTGTTACCGTAATGTATGGTAGTGATGGAACTCCTTGGCCAATTTACATGGGAGAGACACCGGTAAATTTAGAACCTGGAGATGCTTGTATATATCTAGGATGCGATTTACCACATTATAGAAAACATTTTGAAGGAGATTGGCATGCTCAATGTTTTTTACATTATGTAGATAAGAACGGTCCTTATGAAAATTTTAAATATAATAATCGAAGTATAACTTTAGAAGTATAATGAAAATAAATATTTTTAGTGTTCCTTTGATTATAGGCAATATTGATTCTAATAAAATTAAATTAAATAATATTCCTGTAAGAAAAACATGGGAATCAAAAACTCCATCGACTTTTTATACACAAAATACTTTTAAAGATAAAGAAAGTTGTGATTATTTACTTAAAGTTATTGCAAAATTATTATTTGTTGAATTTAACAAACAATTTACAATTGATTTAAAAAATATTTGGATAAATAAATATGAAAAAAATGATTATCAAGAAGAACATATTCATACAGATAGTAACTTTAGTTTTATAATTTACTCTAAAGTAAAAGAAAGCAATACTGTTTTTTTATCAAGAGATAAGGAAATTATTGAGTCTTTTAAAATGGTAGATTTGTTTGAACCAACATTTGAAGTTCCTTGTCAGTCTAATCAAATAATTATTTTTCCTAGTTTTTTAAGACACAGAGTAAAGAGAGTTGATGAAAATTATGAGACTATATCAGGAAATATAACTTTAAATTTCAACTAATTGAAGCTCACCTGTAAATAGGGTATAATACGGTATGCCTTTAACAAACATACAAATAGCACCAGGATTTAATAAACAAGTCACAGAAACCGGAGCAGAAGGTCAATGGACTGATGGAGATTTTGTAAGATTTAGATACGGTTCTCCTGAAAAAATTGGTGGTTGGGAACAAATTACATCTGACACTTTAGTTGGAGCTGTTAGAAAACAACTTGTGTGGGCTGATTTAGACGGAAGAAGATACGCAGCTTTAGGAACTAACAAAGCTTTGTTTATTTATTATGAGGGCGGCTTTTATGATATAACACCTTTAGATACAGCACTAACGGGTTGTACATTCGATACCACAGATACTTCAGCAACCGTCACCGTAAATAAAACAACTCATGGCCTATTGGCAGGAGATCTGTTTACCTTTACATCCGTAACTCCTCCAAGTGGTGCGGGATATGTGGCATCTGATTTTGAAACAAATACATTTGAAGTAATTACATCTTCAGCGAACAGCTTTACAATTACAATGGCTAGTGCTGCATCAGCAACTACATCCGCTAGTGGTGCTGCCACAGTGAACCCATATATTAAACCAGGTCCATTAAATGCAACAGCAGGCTATGGTTGGGGAACAGGCACATGGGGACGAGGAACCTGGGGATCTCCTTCAACAGTCAGTAATTTAATTATTGATCCCGCTTCTTGGTCAATAGATAATTTTGGTCAAGTTATGATAGCAACTATAAAAAACGGAAAAACTTTTTCATGGAATCCCATAAATGCAGATACAAATGCTTTAACTACAAGGGCAGTTGTTGTTAGCGGAGCACCGACAAGGTCGGTGATGTCTATTGTGTCAGATAGAGATAGACATTTAGTATTGCTTGGAACAGAAACGACTGTTGGAGACGGCAATACACAAGATAAAATGTTTATTAGATTTTCTGATCAAGAGAATATATCTGAATATGCACCAACATCAGTTAACACCGCTGGTACTTTTAGGTTGGACTCTGGAGTAAAAATTGTAGGAGCTGCAAAAGGTAAAGATTATATTTTAATTTTAACAGATACTTCTGCATATGTTATGCAGTTTGTTGGACCACCTTTTACCTTTTCTATTAGACAGGTTGGAAGTAACTGTGGATTAATTGGTCAACACGCTCTACATTACGTAAACGGAAGAGTTTGGTGGATGGGACAAGCAGGAGGTTTTTTTGTGTTTGATGGAACAGTTAAATCAGTTCCATGTTTAGTTGAAGATTTTGTATTTACTAGTACAGGAAATAATCTTGGAATTAATTATAGTGCAGGAGAACAAGTGTATGCAGGTCTTAATCATTTATATGAAGAAATAAATTGGTTTTATCCTAAGAGTGGTTCTGAGTTAGTAGATAGAGTTGTGACTTACAATTATACAGAGAATGCTTGGACAACAGGATCTTTAGCCAGAACATCTTTTCACGATTCAACTTTATTTGATAATCCTTATGCGACAGAGTTTGATAGCACGGCAGTGCCAACGTTTCCTACTATTCAAGGAGTTACAAATACCAATGGTGCTTCTACATATTATGCTCATGAGGTAGGTGTAAATCAAGTTGATAGTTTAGGTAACAAAACGGCAATACCTGCATTTATACAATCAGGGGATTTTGATTTAGGTGTTGGTGGTGACGGGGAGTTTTTTATGAGTATGAGAAGATTTATTCCTGATTTTAAAAGACTCGAAGGTAATGCTCAAATCACAATTAATTTAAGAAATTACCCAACAAGCACAGCAGCAAGCTCACCTTTAGGGCCATTTACAATTACAAGTTCAACTGATAAAGTAGACACACGTGCCCGATCAAGATTTGCTAGTGTGAAGGTAGCTAACCTTTCAACAGATCAAAGTTGGAGATATGGTACTTTTAGAGCTGACGTACAACCTGATGGAATGAGAGGATAATGGACCCTATTACACAAAGAATATTAGATCAACAAAGAGCTATACAAAATAATCCTAATTTTACTGGGTACCAACCATCAGCACCTGCAGATGGTATTGCGGCTTTTAATTCAACTCCTGTAAACCAAGATATTATGTTTCAAGATACACTTGTACAAGATAATCCACCAATTGATATGAAAGGAATGGCAGTCAATGTTGGTAAAAAAATGGTAACAGATTACGCGATTAAAAAATTAGGACTAGAGGGATTAAAAGGAAATTTGTTAAAATCAGCAGTAGGCTCGAATCTTATTGGTTTTAGCAATCCTCTTTCTGCAGCTTTTACAGTAGGTTCTATACTACCTGATTCAGTAAAAGGAATTGCAGGTTTGTTAAGAGGCAAGAGAGCTGAAAAAGCAATTGCTAGAGATATTATTGCGGACAGCCAGGGATTTAAAGACACTACTATTTCACCTAGAATTACAAACATGCAACCTACCAATCAAGATAGAGGTAGAAATGATAGACCAGGAGGAGCAGATTATTCAGCTCCAAAATCAAGTCCTTCACCATCACCAAGATCTGAAAGACACAGTGGTGGAGCAGGCGGATTACACTCAGGATATTAATAATGGCTAGAGTAGATATAGTAATACCGGAACCAACTCCTGAGTATACAGAGGAAAATCAAAGACAAGTAACTCAGTCTTTACGAACCATGCAAGATAAGTTAAATACATCTTATCAACAGGACTTGAAAAATGAACAGGATACCTTTAACTTCTTTTTAGCATGACAATACAATATAAAAATCAAGGTTTCTTTTTAAATACTACAAACTTAACTACTGTTCTTACTATTGATGCATCATCACGAGCACTAGTTAAAAGTATTTCTGTAACTAACGAACATAACAGTAACAATTTAGTTGAAATGTATTTAAGGGATAACTCAGCTTCAACTGATTATGAATTCTATCATAAAAGTATGACTGCAGATCAAACTGATCAAGCTGCGGGACAAGTTTTAATATTAGAGGAAAGTGATGGTTTAAAATTTCAAGCAGCTACAGCAAGTGTAGTTAAAGGTGTAATATCTTATGCCTTGATAAATAGATCACAGGAAAATGGCTAGAAAATTTAAAGACTTTGTAGAAAGAGATAAACCTAGGAAACGTCCAGGTCGTCACAAAAAAAGACTTAACAAAAATGAGAAAAGAGATTATAAGCCATACAACAAACAAGGAAGAAAACAATAATGAATTATATTTTTGGAAAAAAAGGACTAGAAATTAAACTTTCATTTAAGGAGAGATTGTTTTTATTTTTAAAAGGAGTTATAAAATTGGATGCTTATAGTAGTTATAAACACTCCGCTGTTCTTTTAAAACTTATAAATGAGGCTACTAAAAAATACGGAGATGGAACAAAACACGGAGTTATAGAGGAGAGAAAAACAAATGAGTGATATAATAAAAATACCTGCAGAAGCAAAAGAAATTATTAAACATAAAAGAACAGGGCAAGTTTATGCTAGTAAAGCTGATTTTGATGCTGATGTTGCTGATCCCAATACTGATACTTCTGTGGATGATTTTAGACAAGACCTCGAAATAAAGGTGACAAAAGTTTCTATGGGTGCTAAAACAAAAGAATAATGCAACCCCGAGGAGCCACTGAGCTACAATTTGAATTACTCGAAAAGCATGTCCCAAAAGACTTGCTCGATCAAGTTCAAATATGCACTTCTATTCCAGGTAAAGTACCCATCGATCCAAACAAGCTAAATATACTTTGGCAAAAAAATTCATATGATCAATCAAATCTTTATCATTGGTTTGCTGATCCTAATAACCACAAGCAATATGATTGGTATGTTTTTAACAGTCACTGGAACTATGAAAAATTTAGATACTTTTTTCGTATTCCAACAGAGAAATGTGTAGTTATTAAAAACGGAATAAATAATTTTCCTAAAAGAAAAATATATAAAGAAGGCAGTCCAATAAAAATACTACACCACAACACACCGTGGAGAGGATTAAATGTGTTGTTAGCTGCAATGCAATTAGTTAAAAATCCCAACATCACCTTAGATGTTTATAGTTCTGCACAAGTGTATGGAGATGCTTTTTCAAGCAAAAACGAAAAAGATTTTGAACCTTTGTATGATCAAGCAAAACAAATGCCTAATGTAAATTACATCGGATATAAACCAAATGAATATATATTAGAACATATTACAGATTATGATTTGTATGTTTACCCTAGTAATTTTGAAGAAACATTTTGTGCATCAGCTTTAGAAGCTCTTGCTGCTGGAGTTCATGTAATAACTAATAACTTTGGTGCATTATATGAAACCTGTGCTGAGTGGCCTGTATACGTTAATTATGATTCTGATAATGAGAGAATGGCTAGAGATACTGCTGCAGCTATTGAAGTTGCTGCAACTTATCTACATCAAGATTTTATGCAAGATCATTTGGAAGAACAACAAAAGTTTTATAAACGATTTTATAATTGGACGAAAAAGGGATTAGAGTGGGAAAGTTTTTTACGTGGAGCTTTAAATGCAAGGAAATAAGACATATATAAACGAAGACACTTATCAAACTTTAAAAGATGTCCAGGTTACACCGTCAAACAACAAGGAAGCTGAGCCTTCTGAATATGAAAAACGTATCAAACCAATATGGATAAAGAATACCGGACAACGGAAAAGTAAGATATCCTTATTTGTTGCAACACCAGTTCACAGCGATTGCTCAATACACTATGCACAAGGTTTACTTGAACTACAAAAAATGTGTATGGAAAAAAAGGTTGATATACAATTTCAATTATTGAAATCTTCTTTAGTTACACAGGGTAGAAATTTGTGTGTATCTGGATTTTTAGAATCAGGTATGACACATATGTTATTTGTTGATTCAGATATTTTAGTTAATGCTGAAACAGTATTTAAAATGATTGATAGAGATAAAGATATTATCTCTGTTCCATACCCACTGAAAACATTTAATTGGGTTAAAGCTTTTGAAGCAATCAAAAAAGGAGATATTAAAAAACCTTCTGATATTCATAAGTGGACTAATAGTTATCCTATGAGAGTTGCAAATACTAATGATATTATTGTTACTGAAGGCGTAATAGAAGTAACTCATAGTCCAACGGGATGCATGATGATTAAAAGAGAAGTATTTGATAAAATGATTAAACATTACCCAGATAAAGGTATAGTTCAAAAGACAGTTATTAACGGTGAGTATGTAAATAGACCTCATCTATGGAACTTTTTTGATTGTATTCATGACCCTGAAACTAAGACATATTTAGGTGAGGATTTTAGCTTTTGTAAGCTGTGGAAAGATATAGGTGGTAAATGCCATGCCTTTATAGATGATCCGATTATGCATATTGGAGAGCATCAGTATAAAGGACGTTTTGCCGATGAGTTGATAATACCTAAGTAAAATGGTAATATTGGAAATTTAAGATCTTAAATTGGAGAATTAATTAATGTTACATCTTTTACCTTACGCACTTGCAGCTTACAGTGGATTACAAAGTTATAGAGGCGCAAGACAAGCGGGCGTAGGTGGACTAGGTTCACTAGTTCGTGGTGCTATAGGAGCATATGGTGGGTACAGTATGGGTTCTGCAGGAATGTCAATGTTTCCAGGATCAGCAGCAGCTCAAAAATTTGCAGCAATGCCAATGACACAATCTTTAACAAAACTTCCAGGTGTTTCTCAGATACCGACACAAGGTGGTAACTTGATAGATCAATCAAATCTTCCACCTAGTATGAGAAATCCTAATTTAAACCAGCTTACTAATGAAGCAAAAAAATCAGGTAGCCTTTTAGATTTAGTAAGAAAAGAACCTGGTGGTGATTATGATCCAATGAAAGTTGCGTTAGCAGCTGGAGGTATACCTTATTTATTAGGTGCATTTGATCAAGCGCCAACTGATATTTACACTCCAGGCTACAATAAAAATTATTTAAAAACAAGAGAAGAAAGAAGTTTCTCATATATTGATCCTGTAACAGGAGAAGAAAAACAATACGAAAAAGTATATGTGCCAGAACAAAACCCTAATCCTCCAGGAAATCCTTTTGATAAAATAGCATTAAGAACTGGTGGCTTAGCACAAATTAAAAAATTTAATGAGGGTGGTATAAATTACTTACCTTCAAAAATGACTCACGATGAAAATGATGCTAACAATTATGTTAGAGCATCAGGATATGTTGAAGACGGAGCCGGAGTAG
>Ga0213865_10001636_pt1 | contig 14490 bp, 13 predicted proteins | sample PICome_6_FD_160100 | JGI IMG/M metagenome (GOLD analysis project Ga0213865, IMG submission 160100) | Coastal seawater microbial communities near Pivers Island, North Carolina, United States - PICO282 | ecosystem: Environmental > Aquatic > Marine > Coastal | place: USA: North Carolina...
TCGGCTGTGTTCATCCAAAATATTGAGTGTCCGGAATGCCCTGCCATCATCTGTCCGGTGATGCACGAAGTCGTAAGACCAAACGTGATTGCGATACTCGGGGCGAAGCCGGACACATGATCCATCATTCAGCCAGAGCCGCCCCTTCTTTGGTTGTTTCATTGGAACTTTAAGCCCTTCGCGCCGCCATAAGCGTTCAACACGCTTGTCGTTGACCTGCCAGCCCGTATCTCTCAGCAGGGCAGCCACCCGACGATAGCCATATCGTCCGTACTGACGTGTCAGCTCGATCATATCAGCGATCAGGCGTTCTTCATCTGCGCGTCCGCATGGCCGTCGACGTTGCGTGGAGCGATGCTGGCCCAGAACACGACACACACGGCGCTCGGAGACCTTCATCTTGCTACGAACCAAATCAATGCAGGCGCGACGACGCGAGGGGCTCAGAAGTTTCCCCGGGCGGCTTCCGATAAGATCAGCTTGTCCAACGTCAGATCCGAAACAGCGCGCCGCAGGCGTTCGTTCTCTTTCTGTAGTCGCTTCAGTTCTTTAAGCTGCTCTGTGCCCATTCCGCCGTATTTCTTCTTCCAGCGATAATAGGTTTGTTCAGTTACACTGATCTGTCTGATCGCATCGATCCGGGGCATGCCTTGCCCCATCAAAACTTCAACTTGCCGTAACTTCACGACAATCTCTTCGGACTTGGGTCTCTTTATAGCCATCTCAGATCCTCCGCTTTCCTAACTATAGGGGCGGACCAATTCAAAGGGGGAGGCTCACTAAGTCCTGACTTAGTCCGACTACAAGAAACGTAGTCGGCATAACTTAGTGATTTTGGGACTAACGACGCCAAGAAAAAGGCCACGGAGCTAAACGTTCACGTCGCACCCGGGGATGAAACTTCTTCGTGACGCGGAAGGTTTGCTGGCAGAGGCTTGCGCTTGAATGTCGCCTTCTCATTATTCGCTTAACAGTCCGTCTATTAAGGCAATCGGTGTTACGATGCCACCAACTAGCTGTAAACTGGGAAGAATGGCCTTGATTGCCATATTCCATGCCCCTAAGGGAGAGTTTGGCACATAAACTACATCGCCGGGGTGCAATGGCAGGTCGAGAGCGTCGCCAGTTAGAATGGAGCTCACATTCACGATAAGCAACTCGCCCTCAGTAGGGGAGATCGATCGAATAATCCGTACATCAGTCAGGCTTGCACCTACCTTTGCGCCCCCGACCATCGACAATACTTCCAGCAGCGATCGTCCTTGTTCGCCGAAGGCCACACCTTGAGGCGAAGCAACAGCACCAAGCAGGTAGACTCTCATATCAGCCCTGAGTGGGGCAAAAATGACGTCACGGGGATATACATCGATATTCTGATTAAAGTCTCCCTCCCTAAGGAGAGCAAATAGATCGACAGTGCAAACTTGTTCATTTCTGATCAGCCGCGCACCGGGCAAATAAGCATCTTCTTCCAAGCCATTCGCCATAGCCAGCGCCTCAAGCAAGTTAGATGAGAACTCAAGATACTTGACACCTGGCTCGCGAAACTCGCCTAAGAAATAGATTGGCTGGCTCTCTGCATTGGCTAATTCAACAGTAATCCAGGGTTCTATAAAATGGGCCTCGTAGGCCTTCTTCAAGTTTTTGTGGATTTGTCGAGTGGTCATGCCCGAGACGGAAACGACTTCCACTATCGGCAATTGGACATATCCTTCTGCATCGACACGCGCGAAAATCTCTCCCATGCCATCTTCACCAAATATGTTAAATTTTAGATCATCGCCTGGTCCAACGAGATAATGTCTAGGAGCATCGCTGACTGTGCCAGTCTTCGCACCAGGATCAACGATTTCGGTGGCGATATCACCGCCACATGTAGGGCCCTTAGTGCGATTGTCTGTCGATGTGGAGACAAACTTACGGTGCACAACACCGTCATATGAGAGTTTAGATTTATCTATATACGTCTCGCATGCAGTCAGAAGTGTCACAGCAACGATAGTTGTTAATCTTAACATTCACGCTATCCAAAAATCCAGATGATCCACATGGTGAGAATGCCAACCTAACTTCAACTACCCTTTAGGTTATATCTTACACCAACTTAGCGCCGTCGCTAGCCTGATGCCGGCCCAACGAATTGCGGACGACATGCGAAAGTACCTGAGTCTCTAATCGATTGAGGTTTCAGTGTACACTCTGTTAAATGCCGCCCCAGATACCGGTAATCAAGGCGTAAGTGCGCTATCGTTCTCGGCAACCAGTGAATTAGCGAAGCGTGGCGTTGGACCATTTGCGATTGCTGATCACGGCGCTGGTGTACGTCCAACGAGCTGGGATTTCGACGCTGGCCGACAAAATATCACTCTGTTTGGTCTAACAAACACCCGACGCTTTTGGCGTGGTGATTGCTTACATACAGTCTGCGCTATGGCGCGGATGGGTGGATGGGTGAGCCAATCTGCGCGCGTCACCTGCGCAACCGCAGCGTTTCTGGATGCGTCCGGTGGAGATAGTTTCACGGACTTGTACGGAAAGAAACGCTTTCAAACGATGGTCAAGACGAAGCAACTAGCGCTGGATCTTGGCCGACCTCTGGTTCTTCTACCGCAGACACTTGGACCATTTCGTTGTCGAGAGAATATGCATATCGCCTTTGATATCCTGCGGCGAGCAACTGCTGTTTTTGTGCGTGACGCCTCCAGCTTTGAGATCCTAAAGCAAGCGGTCGGGAAAGATTTTGATCCGTTGCGCCATCATAAGTCCCCAGACATGGCTTTGCTTCTCCCGAAGCGTGAGCCAAGCCACTTACCTAAACCAATAAGCACTTGGCTGCAGGAGGCCAAACAAACCCCAATCGTCGGCCTCAACGTAAGTGGCCTGCTCTATATCGATGACAAAGGATCGCGAGAGGCGTTTGGACTAAAGGACTCTCATCGAGCACAGATTTTTGCAGCTGCTACTGCGCTGCTGGATAGCCAACCTAAGACAAGGCTTTTGCTTGTCCCGCACGTCGACCGACCGGAAGGGCACCTTGAGAGCGATCTCAAGGCTGCGAAGATGCTTGCAGCTGAACTTAACAAGAACTGCAATGATCGTGTTGCGGTACTGCCAAATGGTTACGATGCGCAGGAGCTCAAGTGGATCATTTCGCAGCTTTCTTGGTTCAGTGGCGCGCGGATGCACGCTACGATCGCAGCCTTCTCTTCTGGTGTGCCAACGTTGGGCCTCGGTTACTCTGACAAAGCCGAGGGTGTTTTCAGGGAGGTGGGGTTAATTGAAGAAGTGGCAGACCTTAGGGTGCTAAATGCATCACAATTGGCCGAAGTAATCCGGCGTTCATTGCATTCCGCGTCGGCGACAAGAAGTAAATTAGAAAAACTTTTGCCAGTGGCCCGCACTCGCGCAATCAAAGCAATGGATCAGATCGCCGACTTGCTGATGGACCACCCTGCATGAGAGCCATGCCTTCGATGGCTGCACTGGCTTGGTGCGTGCCAATTATCACAGAAGCCATGGCTCTAGGTCGATCTATGATCTTTGCTTGGCTAATTGGCCCGGAAGAACTGGGCAAGGCTATTCTCCTTGCCATTATACTTAGATTAGTCGAAATGCTCAGCGATCTTGGGGCAGAGCGTATGCTGGCCCAGGCTACTGACGGTGACGCGCCTGAACTTCAATCTACCCTCCATGGCGTTTTAGTACTGCGTGGCGCAGTGGTCGCCTGTGTCCTAATTGCAATCGCTTTGCCAGTATCGACGCTCTTTGATCAAGGACCATCACTAGCCGCGTACGCTTCTCTTGCGTTCATTCCGTTGGTTCGTTCGTTTTTGCACCTAGATTTTCGACGCGCTGAACGCCGCTTTAACTACCGACCGCTCGCTATCGTTGAAGGCGGTGCGTCGCTGGCGATGCTCCTAGCAGCATGTTTCGCTGCGTTTGATGGTGATCATCGTGCAATAATTGTAGCTTTCACAGCCCAGTGCGTAGCGCAAGTTGCCCTCTCTCATTTGGTAGCAAATAGGTCGTACGAAATATCGTTTTCGCTGCCCGGTATCTCGCGAGCATGGCGGCTGGGCGGACCGCTGATCATGAATGCAGCACTGATGTTTCTTGCACTTCAAGCTGACAAGCTAATTGTTGCAATGAATTTTTCATGGACCGACGTATCTGTATACGGCGTTGCTTTCCAGCTTGCTCTGCTCCCAGCACTTGTTGTCGGTCGCGCTTCCGCTTCGCTATTGATCCCGCAGTTTCGAATGGCGCTAGAGCGTGGTGAGCTACGACCTTCCGGATTACGCGCACTTCAGATACACGCGTTCCTCGCGGTTTTGTTCTTCATAGTCTACGTAATTGCTGCACAAACGGCAATTTCTATTTTCTATGGTCCCGTCTATGAGCCAGACGTTGCACTTGTGTTGGCCTTAGCATCTGTGGCTGCCATTCGCATTCTGCGCACACCCTTTTCCTACCTTTCATTTGTACAGGAGCGCACCGGAGACATTGTACGAGCGAACATATGGCGCGGTCTTGCTGTAATCCCTGCGGCTGGCGCCGCCACTCTTGCTGGTCCGCTCGCCGCGATCGCGTGGGCTGGAGCAGTCGGTGAAGTACTTGCTGGCACAGCAGCCTTTATCAAGCTGACCAAACCAGGCGGCGGACTTGAGCCACCTTCTCCTAAGGAGGTTCGGTTATGAGCAGTCCAAAAACTGTCAGCGCGATGGTTCGTAGCAGACTCTGCACAGGCTGCGGTGCCTGCGCAGGCGCATTTCCAGAGGCAATTCAGATGAAAGATCATCCCGTTCACGGTCGGCGGCCTATCGTCGATCCGGGTAATTTCGCTGATGTCGACGCCATGGAATATTGCGCTGGAGCTGGAATAGATATGCCCGTTCCGAGGGACAAGGTCGAAGCAGAATGGGGACCCGTCCTTAAAACGTGGGAAGGCTGGGCTACTGACGACGAAATCCGTTATTCTGGCTCTTCTGGCGGCGTGGCTACCGCCATTGCTCTCTTTGCGCTCCAAAGGGGCATGGTTGGCGGGGTGGCGCATATAACAGCGCGCACAGGCGATGCGCGTCTTAACCAATCGACCATCAGTCGCCAGCGAGAAGAACTTTTGCGTGCCACGGGCTCCCGCTACGCGCAAGCAAGCCCAGCAGAAACCGTTGGAGACATAATTAAATCGGATGTGCCAATCGCCTTCATTGGCAAGCCTTGTGACATAGCTTCGATGCACAAAGCACGAAAGATCAATCCGGCGCTGCACTCAAACCTTGGCCCTATGGTCGCTATATTTTGCGCTGGCGCGCCAAATTTGAATGCGACTGAAGATCTGCTTGACCGCCTCGGCGTGCCGAAAGGGGCTCGCGTAACGAGTCTGCGTTACCGTGGCAACGGTTGGCCAGGAATGATGAAGGCGCGTTGGGTTAATAACAACGGCTCCGAACAAGATAGCGACAGTATCCCCTATAGTGAAGGATGGGGCCATATTTTGGAGAAGGGCCGCCGCTGGCGCTGTCGCTTATGCGACGACCATACTGGAGTCTTCGCTGATATCTCTGTTGGTGACCCTTGGCACCATCCACCAGAGGGTAACAAGGATCCGGGCCGTTCCCTGATTGTCGCACGAACTGCCAGTGGCCAAGCTTTAATTGAGGCTGCGATTAAGGCTGGATTTCTAGGCGTCGAGATTGAAAATCGTGGTGTCATCTCTGTGGCTCAGCCCAACTTGTTGGAAACTAATGCGGCTGTATGGGGTCGCCGAATTGCATTTCGTCTTTTGGGGCTTCCAGTTCCAAGCAGTAAAGTGGCTCGATTTGAGATATGGCTTTGGCGACTGAGCCTAAAGAAGAAAGCTCAGTCGATCCTGGGAACCTTTAAGCGCATTTACAGAGACCGTTTGTGGCAGCCTTTAAAATTGGGCGAGGCCAAGGACCAGTGATCCAAGTTCATTCGCAATATATCGACAAAGAAAGCCGGGATTGGCGTTTCTTCGGTGTTCCGCTGGTGGTCTTGATCTTCTTTGCAAGCATGATGCTTCCGACCAGCGCTTCACTGAACCTTGGTGGGTTACGTCTCTCTCCGTTTCGTATTGTACTGATCATAATGTTCGCCCCAATGCTTTACATGCTTATGACCGGCAAGCGTGGGAAATTGAATGTCTTCGATGCGCTTGTGCTTGGTCACGCGGTATGGGCAATGCTTGCCTTAGTCAACTGGGGTGGATTGAAACAAGGGTTAGAATCTGGCGGTATATACACGATTGAATTTGCCGGAGCCTATCTGCTTGGCCGGCTCTATATCCGTAGCCTTGAGGACTTTGAAGCGTTCGCGCAAGCCTACGTCGCTGTTGTCGTTGGCCTACTAATCTTCACAATCCCTGAGGCGCTTAGCGCTGTTCACTTTCTGCACGACACCTTTGCCAGCCTTTTTGGCGGCCCACGCGCGCATCACATTGACCCCCGGATGGGGCTGGAACGCGCCTTTGGCCCATTCGATCACCCAATTTTATATGGAGTTTTCTCGGCATCGGCTTTCTCTATGGCTTACTTCGTCGTAGCGCAGCGCCGACTGTTAAACATCAAGCAGATGTTGAAAGTGTTTGGTGTTCTAGTGGCAACATTTGTTTCTGCGTCGGGCGGCCCGTACACCGTTTTGATAATGCAGGTGTTGTTGATTGGCTGGGAGCGTATCTTTGAAGGCTTATCAGGGCGTTGGACTGCACTTTTTTCGATCTTTGGGGTGGCCTATTTTGCAATTGATATTTTTTCCAACCGTACGCCGTTTCACGTTTTTGTCACGTATCTGACATTTTCGGCGCAGTCCGCCTACAACCGCATCAACATCTGGATTTATGGCACGGCGGAAGTATACCGGAATCCGCTGCTGGGCATCGGGTTGGGTGATTGGATCCGAGCACCCTGGATGTCAGATAGCATGGACAATTTTTGGCTGTTGACCGCGGTTCGCTACGGTCTGCCAGCACTAATCATGCTGTTGATCCTACTGATTGGGCTAATCTATGCTGTCGCCCAGGTCAAAGCTGTTTCTAAAAAATGGGTCAACGCTAGGCACGCTTGGGCTTTCACCCTCTTTGGGATCACGGTTGCCGCTGCCACAGTACATCTCTGGAACTCGATGTTTGTCTTGTTCATGTTCCTGATTGGCAGTGGCGTATGGTTCTATGACTCTGACTCAAGGCTGCAACCCAAAAATTATAAGCGGCACCCCAAAATCTGCTCTCCCCAACGTAAAACTCTTTTCTGAAAGATCTAGCTGATGGACCTCTCAATAATAATCATCAACTGGAACACGCGTGATATGCTGCGTGATTGCTTGCAGAGTGTGTTTGAGACGCACGACGAGCTCACCATAGAAGTGTGGGTTGTAGACAACGCCTCGAATGACAGTTCGGTTGATTTAGTCGAGAAAGAGTTTCCTCAAGTAAATCTCATCTGCAACGTTGAGAACCGGGGCTTCGCCGCTGCCAATAATCAGGCGCTCGAGAAGGTGAGTGGTCGGCAAATCTTGCTTCTTAATTCAGATACAGTCGTGCATGGAAAAGTGCTAGCAAATTCGGTGGCTTATCTCGATCAAAACGCCAGTGTTGGAGCAATGGGATGTCGAGTTCTTAATAGTGATGGAACCCTTCAGATTACATGTTCGCGGTCACCGTCAATTTTGAATCTGTTCATCCAGACTTTTGCATTGAACCGGCTGCCAGTTGATTTTTTTGACCGCTACCGCATGACACGTTGGGATCGCCTTGAAGAGCGGCGAGTTGAAGTGGTCTCGGGTTGCTACTTAATGGTCCGCCGCAAGGCTTTGCAGGCGGTTGGGTTCTTGGATGAAAGCTTCTTCTTCTATGGAGAGGAAACCGACTGGTGTCGTCGTCTCCGCGACGCAGGATGGGATCTTGTTTTCTCGCCAGTTGGGGAAATCACCCACCACGGTGGTGGATCAGTGAGACAACTTAGTCACCAGCGGAACATAATGCTTAGCGAAGGTACGATACGCTATCATCGAAAACACAATGGATGGTTGGCAGCAGTCACTTGCTGGCTGCTGCTTGCATTTTTCAATTTCAGCCGAGCGATATCCTACGGTCTTGTTGGTATTCTAACGAACCGAGGCGCTGACACCGGTTCGGTCTTTCGCAAGGTCGTAGCCAGTTTTGGTGCGGCTTGGCCAAGGAAGACGTGAAATGAAGACAGTAAGATATATACTTGCTGCGCCGAACATCGATGGCACTGACGTGGGCGAGGCTTTCGTAGCGTTCAAATGGGCTGAGGCGCTGTCTTCGCTTGTCGACTTAACCGTCCTTAGCTTTGAGCGCTCGGAACGGAAACCGCTGCAAGATCAACTGCCTGATGCGCGGGTGGTGTCCTGGCGGGAGCCTGAATGGCTCCGACGCCATGAACGATTTAATGCCATGGCGAAACCGGGCTATCCCATTTGGTCCTTCCGGGTCCGGAACTGGCTTAGGACAGCGCTTGCGAATGGCGAGAAGTTCGACCTTGTGCATCAGATAATGCCTCAGGCGATGCGCTACGCCTCCCCATTTCGGCATTTCGATATACCTTACATCATTGGCCCACTTGGTGGCGCGCTCAGTACACCGGAAAAGTTTCAGTCTGAGGTTGGAACTGCGCCATTTTTCACGCAGTTTCGTCGATTGGATCGCTTCAGGCTTCACCATGATCCATGGTTGCGCGCTAGTTATGGCAAAGCTGCTGCGGTGTTGGGTGTTGCACCCTATGTACGCGACATGCTTCGAGACATACCAATTCAGCGCTTTGAAGCAGTGCTGGAGTTGGGAATAGATGCGCCAGCAAACCCTAAGCCGAAGACCTACGTAGATGGCGCGCTCAAGCTTTTACACGTTGGTCGCGGGGTGCGGACAAAGGGCCTGCGTGATCTCGTACGGGCTATGGCCCGCCTGGAAGACATGCGTGAAGTAACACTGACAAGTGCTGGATCAGGTGAAGAGGTTGAGATTTGCCGCGCCGAGGCAAAGCGTTTGAACGTGTCTGATCGGGTGTCTTTTTTGGGTCGTGTTCCACGGGCTGAGGTCGAACACCTCTACAGGAACCATGATGTTTTTGTCTTCCCTTCTTTTAGAGAACCTGCTGGAGGCGTGCTCTATGAAGCCATGCGTTGGGGAATGCCTATTATTACTGTGGATCGAGGCGGACCAGGCTGGATAGTTGATGACAGCTGCGGCATACGTTTGCCTGTAGTTAGTCCACAGTTGCTGAGCAGAGATCTTGAGATCGCAATCCGTAAGCTTGCCACCAGCCCAGAACTACGAATTAAGCTTGGACAAGGCTCCCTCAAGAAAGTGACAAAAGAAGGCCTATGGCAAAAAAAGGCCCAGCGCATTGTTGATCTCTCTAGGCAGATCATAGCGAACCCGTCTCAAAATTTCCAAAAAGTAGCGTAAGAAACGTCGTAACAAATGAAACTAGAAACGAAAGATAGGATCAAAGTGCTCGCGATTTCTTCTGGTGGAGGGCATTGGGTACAGCTTCGGCGACTCGCCCCTGCTTTCGAGGGCTGCGACCTGACATATGCAACCGTTGATACAAGCGTCGCAGAGAGCGTTTCACCTGCTTCGGTTTACGGATTTCCAGATGCTAACAAGGACCAAAAGATTCGTTTGATCTGGTCGGCGCTTGTAATAGCGTGGATACTGTTTCGAGTTCGTCCTGATGTCATCATTTCGACTGGGGCAGCTGGAGGATTCCTTGCAATTGCAATTGGTCGTTTGTTTAAAATTAAGGGACTCTTTGTCGACAGCATTGCTAATGCCAAGGAGCTCTCCGTCTCTGCAAAAATGGCGCTGCCAATTGCAAACGAAGTTTACACACAATGGCCGGAAGTCGCCCAAAAACAGAATGCTAAGTTCCGTGGATCGGTTTTGTAGATATCCCTAATTATACTTAGGTATATTTCAGAAACTCCATTTAGATAATATATATTCATTATCTCAAAAGAAATAAAATATTTAAGTAATAAAATACCCCCTCAAAGTAATGATCAGAAGGGGTTGAACAATGATCTTCGCTACAGTTGGCACCCAGTTACCATTTGACCGGCTACTCACTTCATTAGATGACTGGGCATCTTCAAACCCCAAAACAAAAGTGATTGCGCAAACTGGCCAGACTGCAGCTCGATTTAGCGCGCTTGAAGCGACTCCATTCATAGCGAATCAGCAGTTCCAGACGCTGTTCGAGCGTGCGAAATTGATTGTCGCGCATGCAGGCATGGGAACCATTATAAATGCAGCGGAACTTGGAAAGCAGATTATAATTGTCCCGCGGCTATCAGGCTTGCAAGAACACCGCAACGATCACCAAATCGCGACCGCAGCCAAAATGGAGCGATTGGATAATGTACGAGTTGTGCACGACATTGATAGACTTGGCTATGTGATCGATCGGGCTCTCGACATCGCTGATAGTTCTACCGGTGCAGTTTCAAACGTTGCATCATCCCAACTCATCAAAGCAGTCCGTAATTTTATAGATGGAGCGTCAGTAAATTCTACTGGTATTGCTTCAGAAAAAATAATGTTGCCTAGAGTTTCGGCCTGATGGCTGTTGAGGTTAGTATAATCGTACCGGCCTTCAACGAGGCTAATGTTATTGCTGATGCTCTGCGTCCCTTAGCCGATGCAGCGGCGGAGGCACGGACGCAAGTTATCGTCGTACCGAACAATTGTTCTGACCAGACAGCGTCTGTTGCGCTTACCGCTTGCGCGGATGCGCAGGTAATTGAGACTGATATTCCAGGTAAGGCGAACGCGTTGAACATTGCGGTTCAGCATGCAGTTGGAGAGGTTCTTGTCTTTCTCGATGCTGACCTTAAGACCAGTATGGAAACTATACAGGCTCTCATTACGCCAATTGCTTCCGGGAAGGCGGAAGCAGCTTGTGGGAAGATGGTCATCGAAACGAGCTCTTCCAGTTTTTTGGTTCGGAAATTTTATCAGGGTTGGTTGCTAAACCCATACTTTGATGCTGGAAAATTCGGCGGCCTTTTCGCTGTCTCAGCGTTTGCGTCACATAGAATATTCCCTATGCCTCAATTAGTGGCGGATGACGAATGGATATGCCGACAGTTTAGGGCTGAAGTTATAGCCTTCGTCCCAGAAGCAGAATTTTTAGTTTTTGCTCCTCGTCGTTTCTCTGACCTCATCAATATCCGGAAGCGGTCGCTTCGCGGGACACGTGAATTGGACCTAGTTCCAACAAATATTAGCCGCCCAACTGGAACGGCAGCTTTCCGAAAGGTTATTGAGCGTGTCATCAAGCGGCCAAGCCGATTGCTTGGTGTATTGGTTTACGCCTTTGTCGTGACCTATGCTCGCCTCTTAATCGCCTTGGAGCGCCCCCAAGCACAAGCACGCTGGGAACGCGACGAAAGTAGTAGAACCGCATCGCTTCGACAGTCGCCATCATGAACGCTCCAATGACTCCAGAACTGGAGCACGGAGGCGATACGATAGGTTCAGCGCCTAACTTTACCTCAGGTTTGCAATCATCATCCAGCCCACTTCGAGTTCTATTCCGCATAATGCGGGGTCGCTGGGTGCATTGGCTCGTACTCAGTTCTTTTCTGGGCGTTGTATTGGCTGTAGCCGGCTATCAGAAGGGATCTAAGATTTATGAGAGCACGGCAATCTTGAGAGTGTACCCGAAGAAACAATCTGTCCTCTACTCAACAAGTAATGACTCAGTTCAGAAGAACTATTCCAGCTTTGTGAAAGCGGAAACATCATTCGTCGCAGGACATGTCGTCATGAGCAAGGCTCTAAAAATTCTTCAAAATTCATTTCCAGATGACACCAAAGCGTCGAAAGTGTCCGATCTTGCAAAGTCGATAGACATTAAACGTAGCGAGTCTCTGATTGTTCTAAAAACTACAAGCAAAAGACCGGAGTTCGCCACCGCAAAGCTCAAAGCAGTAACGAACGCATATCTGACGTTAACTGCCGAGAGCAAGGTCCGTCAGCAGAAAGCCAGGACTGAGACGCTGGAACAGCGCGAGTCTGATTTGCTGAGACAACTCAAGGAGGTCAATAAACGCTTTTTGAAGGTTGGTGGGGAATTTGGCATCAACGCGATAGCCAAAGCGCACATTGAAAAGATCGCCCAGATTGACATAGGTGCGGCGCGTCAGAGAGAGATCGAGACGACTCTTGCTTCACTTCGTACAAACAACGGCGTGTCTGGTGCTGATATGAATGATCAGCAGATCTTACGCGCAACGCTGCTTGACCGCGCTCTTGCAGATCTGAATTTTGAACGTGCACGCTTGAAAGCCGACCTGAGTTCACGTGTTCAGCGCTACCGCGAAAGCTCGCCGAAAGTACGTATTATCCGTGAACAGATTGGCGTTATCGAAGAGGAGATGGACAAACGTCGAAATCAGATACAGGTATTAGGCCAAACTGGCGCGCTCACAGATCAATCCCCGGACACTGAGACTAGTTCAATAAGCAGGATCGAAGAGTTATTATTTAAAGTAGACAAGCGAGTGGAAAAACTGAGGGCAGAGGCGCGCGACCTGAATGAGCGGCGTGTTAAGCTAGACTATTTGGCTAACGAACGTCGGGAAATTGGGCGCATGTTGCAGGACACACGCAAAGCCTTGGATGTAATCCGGATTGAAACAAACGAGGCACTGCCAGGGTTGGTCGATCTGATGTCGCCAGCAACTAGACCGGAGGGCCCCAAGCAGGACACTTCCAAACTGCTCGCAGCAGCTGGTTTGCTAAGTGGTGGTCTGATTGGCACGATCCTCGTATTTTTGCGCGGCTTAACGGATAAATGTATCCGTTGGAGTGACGACTTGCTGTCAATCACTCAGAGAACTCCGATCCTCGTTGGACTGTCTGAAAAATCGATGCAAGATAAAGCTGCTCTCCAGCATGCAGTGAATGTGCTCCGCAATCAGATCCAGCTTATACCCGCAACTGCTTTTATTCCCGAAAGTGAAGGGCGCGTGATCTCTACCGCTGGTCTTGCAACGGATGGAGCCGAGAATCTGGCGCTTCAGCTCGCTGAGAGCTTTTCAGCGACGGCGATGTCGGTTCTCCTGATCGAAGGCGATGCTGAGGGTACAATTGGCGAGCAGCTGGGCCTCGTTGACGTTGCGGGATGGACGGAGGTGCTGACTGGCCAACAAATTGAAACCATTCAATGTGGTTCCTTAAACATACTTCCTTATGGCACAGCTGGCGCCTTGTCTGATTCTACCGTCGCGTTGCGGACCGTGCGCAAAGCAATCACCCATTATAGGGAGAAGTTTGAAGTCATCATTGTAAGCGCTGGAAAGCTTGAGGCGAATCTTTCAACCGAACTGATATTGTCCTGTTCAGACTTTGCAATCGGCACGCTTCGCCGCGGTGATAGGCGCGCTGTTGCTCTTCGAAATAGCAAAATCCTTAGTGAACGTCCTTCAGAGGGCGGTGGTTTGTGGGTTCAAGCGCTGAAAGCTAGTGATCCAATCTTGGTGCAATGCTGAAGGGTAATCCCCAAAGTGGTCCTATCTTTTCGGACAAGTTTGCGGCGTTTCTAGGATGTATCGATGATCCCCCAATTTCTGAAGGGACGGTTCAGTAGGATCTCAGCTGCATTCAGTTTCCGGATTGGGGTCACTCCTCCGATAGGCGCGCAGACCGCGTTCGCTGACATCCAGAACCTTGCAGAGGCGGTTGGTTGGGAATTCGTATCCATGTTCTTCGATGAACTGAAACCTCATGGCCTTTGGCTCGCAAAGAAGGCCGTGGCCTTTTTTAGAATATCCCACTCTTCCTTCAGGATACGATTTTCCCGTCGAAGCCGCTCATTCTCACAGGCAAGGTCCAAGTCTTTGTCGGACACAACATCAGCGTCGCAATGCGCCGTCACCCACTTGTTCAGTGTCGACAGGCCAACGCCCAGATCTGAGGCTACCTGCTTGCGTGTCAGCCCACTGATCAGCGCGATTCGCACCGCATCAGCTCGGAGTTCCTCCGTCCGTTTCAGTCCCATAGGTTGTCTCCTTCGTTGCTATAATTGCTATCAAAGGAACGACATCAAACCGCGACAGGTTCAGGTACTCAGCAAATAGCCCGCGACGTTGCCAAGACCGACAGATACGCAATCCCCTGTAAACTGCGAAAGAAGGTCGAGATGCTCTTCGCCTATCTCAAGCGTATCTTAGTTCCGCGCAGGATCAGGCTTCGCGGACCATGCAGCGCCAAAGATGAAATTCTCCTCGCCGCCATCGCCCAGAATCTTACAAAGCTCGCGAAGCTCATTCCAATGCCGCAAAAGTCGCAGGTAGTATGAGATGCATGGCAGGCCTGTTCTATTAGTCGTCGATTATCCCAAGCGTAGGAAATCGAAGCGCGGCTTTCTCAAGTAAACAGGCCAGTTGCCGAAAATGGACACCTTGAGGTGTTTTATTGCAAACAAAAAGGGGCAGAAAACAGCG
>Ga0213865_10001637_pt1 | contig 14485 bp, 23 predicted proteins | sample PICome_6_FD_160100 | JGI IMG/M metagenome (GOLD analysis project Ga0213865, IMG submission 160100) | Coastal seawater microbial communities near Pivers Island, North Carolina, United States - PICO282 | ecosystem: Environmental > Aquatic > Marine > Coastal | place: USA: North Carolina...
TTGATCCAGGTTCTTCTGACGATCACCAGCATGGCGAATCACCCAGTTCTGATCCAGTTCAATTGCAGTCTTGTAAATTTCTTTGATGATTGGATCAAGGAAGTCCAGGTGTTGAACAGAACCACCGTTAGTAATAATAGAGGTCCAAACCTCTTCGGTGTTCTTACCCATTTCTTCCAGGATTTGCTCAAGGTATTTATTCTTGTTCAAGTGCGAACCGACACGAGTACGAGAGGTAAATGCGTTTGCTTTCCACGGTTCAATAGAAGGTGAAGTATCTACAATCATTGAACTATTTGCATTTGGTGCAATTGCAAGCATATGAGCATTACGGCGACCAGTGCCTTTCATGTCAGGTGCTTCACCACGCTCTTCACCCATACGAAGTGATTCAGCCAGTGCCTGTGCATAGATGTGCTCTGAGACCTCCGTATTTGCCCGTACAGCCTCGTCAGACTCGAACGGTATAGCCATACGCTGCAAATAAGAATGGAAGCCCATTGCACCCAAACCCAAGGAACGTTCTTGAGTTGCCGAGTAACGTGCACGTGCAATATCATCTGGTGCATTGTCAATAAAGAACTGCAATACGTTATCCAGGAAGCGGGTCAGGTCACCAATCATGTTGGTGTCTTTCCACTCATTGTAGTGTTCCAGGTTAACGGAAGACAGACAACATACAGCAGTACGTTCTTCATTGGTAGCCAGATGGATTTCGTTACAGAGGTTCGAACCTTTGATTTCCAGACCCAGTGCCTTCTGTGTTTCAGGAAGTGCACGGTTGGCTGTATCAATAAAGTTCAGGTAAGGTTCGCCGGTACGGTAACGAGTTTCAAGAAGCAGTTCCCACAGCTTACGTGCTGGCATGGTATCACGTACTGAGTCATCAGATGGATCAACCAGGTTCCAGTCTTCATTGTTACGTACAGCTTCCATGAACTTATCAGTCAGGTTAACTGCATGGTGAAGGTTCAGGTTCTTACGGTTAACGTCACCAGTAGGAACACGCATGTTAATGAATTCAATAATATCAGGATGGGAGATATCCATGTATGCTGCATAAGAACCTTTACGGGTACGTCCTTGACGGTACGCAACCATATCAGCATCAACAGTATGGAGGAAAGGCATTGGACCTGGTGCTTTATCGGAAACGGCACGTATATCAGACCAGTGTCCACCAACGCCACCGCCTTTAACGGATAGCCAACGGAGTTCAGAAGTATGATCAATCAAACCTTCAAGGGTATCCGGTACATAAGACAGGAAACAAGAAATAGGTAATGCTTTCGCTTTCTCACCAGGGTTCGGTGCATTGGACAGAACAGGTGAGGAATACATGAACCAGCCTTGAGAAACGTAATCGTAAATACGCTGAGCCAGTTCCAGATCACCAGCAGAGAATGCAACCGCAGCACGGGCAAAAGCCTGCTGAGGTGACTTCTCGCCATCTTTGCAGTAATAATCTTTTAGTAGTTTTTGAGATTGTTCCGAGAGGTTTTCGTCTCGCTTGGTATCGATTTTGATACCCAAATGCTTATTCGACAGACCGAACATTAAGCCATTTCCTCTTCATTAATTTTGTTGGTAGATTATATATACGTACCACAAATTTAAGAGAGAGTAAACAACTTTTTAGTTCGATTCTATTATCTTAATGACTAGCTGGGTTGCCGAATTTGACTTAATCAGTCGGTGATAGTCCATTGCTTTAATATTAAATGTATCACCAACATTTAAATTGAATGGCAGTTCATTATCAAATTGAAACTGCCATCCTTTACCCTTGACGACTTCTACCGTACGATCATTATGATCACGGTGCCAGACTAATTCCTCATCGTCAATATCCGACTGAAATGTACGGATGAAATATTCTTCGCTTTGTTCATCAATATAAGGGTTCATAATATTACCAGAAGAATGAGCCGCCACCGGATAGACCAAGCTGCTTAGCATATCTCGGGAGATTGCAACTCCAATAACCAGCTTTGGTTTTGTCTTTCTTTTCAGCACAGTTGTGACGGTCGGCAAAGTTCTTACGTGCTTCAGGATCACTAATCTTAGCTTTAAGACCTGATGTATCGCCGAATGTAACCTTGATCACATTACCTTTGTCATTCTTAACATAAACATAGAACTTCTTGGGTCCACCACGCTTAGGTGAATTAAGATCTACTTTTTCACCTTTGTATTCAGCCTCATTAATAGACTCATACATCGGACATTCCAAGGCAACCATCTCACCTTCGAACTCAGCAAACTCGCCAATGGAACCTTCCATCAGACCTTTATCGAAGTCGGAAAGATCGTGCATTAGACCATAGTTAAACCACTCACGGCGTTCACGGAAATACTCAAAGTATTTTTCGGAGCCAACACGGTAAATGTTTTTCTCGATCAAAAGTGATTCGGTCTCGTTACACATTTTATTCTTCGCCCATCAATGCATCATGATTGGCAATAGCATACTTATCAGCTTCTTCTTTATTTTTGAAGCGCTTGACCTCTTCACCATCTTTGTCAACAACAATGAAATCGTCGCCGTCTTTAGATACGTGCTTGGTTGGGTCCATTTCTTCTGCAACAGGAGTAGCATCTTTAAGCTTTTTAACACGATCTAGTTCAGCCTGCTTCACCTGAGGAAAAAGCTTAATTGCCGTCTTTTTAATCTTGGCTTTCATCTTGCTCAGCTTCTTTTCAATCTCTTCTTTTTGCTTAAGAGACAATTCACTGTCGCCAGACATTTTAGATGCTAGCTTTTTCTTAAAAATATCACGAGCCTGTTTTTCAGCACGAGACTTAAGTTTGTCTGAAGAAGCCATATGCTTAGCAGCACGAGCTTTTGCTTTTGCGATCTTTTTTGCATTACGCTTCATTGTCTTCGATCTTTGAAGACGCTGTTTCATATCCAATGCTTCATCAAGGTCTTCTTTGACAAACTGTTTAAACTTCTTCAACACTTTTGTCTTCTTTTTCTTAACGAATTTAACACTGGACGTGTCTGGAATAGATGCAGTAGTTGTAGCTTCCATTACTTTAATACCTCACTTGGCGTGATATAAACGGTTTTACCGGTTTTAATGTGTGTACCTTCATAAACATTAATACCATGAATGTCGCCAATTGGATAAGAGTTTTCATGGATTCTAATCTGATCATTCTTTTTAACGATCTCAGTCCATGTCTCAGCATCGATCTTATCACCATGTCTCATACGATATAGACCAGGCGACATTGCACCATCATCTAGTACAAACCAATCTTTTGATTCATTAAGTTCTTCTGTATAATCAATACCCATTGCATCCAGGATTTTATCAATGGAGGCATCGGACAAATTCTTATCTTCCTTAAGGAGTAAGAGAGCTGATGCATAGGATGCAAGTCTAGTTTTACCGCCAGGTACTGTACCGAGCAGTTTCTTTAGATTGAATACGATTCTATGGAAGGGTGTAAACGCAGATCGTTCTTTTGAATTCTCGATCTTTTTCTCTTTGATACGTTTACCATTTTCGTCAATAAGACCCATCTTATAAGCTTCTGTCTTATTGAAAGGGGTAACCAGGAGCTTAATAAAACGGAACGTGTATACTGTATCCGCGCCAATAGACAAAATGCCCATTTTATTAAATCTCCTGAAGTTTATTAAGTACGTGTGTATCTATATTTATACCCGACAAATCATCACCATCAATATAACCAAGTCGGACAAGAAACGCTTTAATTACACCCCAGTACTTGTATTCCAATTTAGCTGCCATTAGCTTAACACCGATTGGAATAGAAAATACATTAAAAAATACAACGAAGTGATTGATCAATAGACGTTCAGATAATTCACCATTAGCATGATATCTATTGATCAATCTTTTAATATATTTGATTCTGTTCAGATCATTATAAAACTCTTCAGTAGAATAACACTGAGGATTTTCATAATGTTGTGCGGCGACGAGGAGAAAGTTCCCCTCGTCAACCTCAATCAAATCGCTTTGCATGTATGTTATTTTCGTCTCTTACCCATTACTGTACTTTTTTGTTTAGGGTGAGGCACATAGGTATTGTCTTTTCTGAGATGTTCACTCTTGTCAATTACACGGTTTACCTTTACCCAGATTTTCATAATTTCTTTCATATTTTTATTCATTTTCTGAAAATCCGGATTTAAATCAATGTCAAGATCGTCAGACATACTTTTTTCTAATCTGGCTGTATCAGGGTTTAACAACCTAGACAATTTATCAAGTCTTTCGGTCATTGAATCAGTGACGCTTTCCCAATTCCACGAGACTTTTCCTTTAGGAACATCGCGCTCGGTCTTGACAATCCCGGCGTCGGTCTTGATCCGGGCTTCGACCATTGCACGACCTTCGTCCATTGCCTTGCTATTTGATTCTTTAACAGAAATCGCGGTTTGAACTGCTTTCTTATATTCATTTTTATCAAAGTAGCCGACTTCTTTATTTTTGTGCATAACTTTGATTCCAGAACCATCATTGATAATATTGGTATTCTTATCAATCATGAATTTATGGAAACCAACATTGTGCTTATTAACTTGGAAATCTACCTTATCGCGCTTGAGTTGACGATTCAGATCGAAAGAAATATCGTCCATTGCACGACCTTCATCCATTGCCTTGCTAACAGCCTTACGACGGTTCTTCAGGTACTTGTCAGAGGAATCAACATCGCCATCGTTGTCAACATCATCGTCTTCTTTGCCAACTGGATCAAGCTTCTTTGATTCTTTCTTAGGCTTAACTCCATAGGTCTTACCTTCGAATACAAAAGTTTCTTCACCAGCTTCAAAAGCTTCACGTGCAGCTTCTACCAGGTCAGCAGATTCTTTCACGTTCATGTCGATGGCATCATCCATCTTGTCCCAAAGATTTTCAATAGCATCGATATGTTTTTTCATTTGAGCAAACTCAGGCTTTACATTATCTGCATCACGGGAAATGCCTTTTTCAAGTTTACTTCCTGGTTTCAGTGATTTGCTCAATAACATAATTGCGTTTCGCGTAGCCTTATAACCAGGATACTGCAATCGCCATGACTTAACATAATCTTCAACCAGTTCAGCAGACTCATCTACACGAAGTGCTTTAAGTTGTTCAGAAACAGTAACATCGCCACGACGAGCAGGAGCCTTGGACTTTACAGGGTTTTCTGCAGCTTTATTGCTAAGAGCCGGCTTAACATCAACGTCCTTACGGAACATGTCATACAGCTTCTTTTCTTTACCACGAGTGCTCAGCTGCTTTTCAAAAGAGTCACGGGTTTCATCATCGCCACCCTGCTTAGCTTGTTTAACAGCTTCGTCAACAGACTCGAACTTCATAAGGTCTCTAGCATCAACATTCATTGTGCCAGTTCCAACTTGAACCTTAACCTTTGAACCATGCATGCCAATAACTTTTCCTGACACAGTTGGTTCAGCCATTGAATCATACTTGCGAGCATTTTTTACGGTTACTGAATCGCCTTTCTTGAATGCTTCATCAAGTTCAACAGACTCGGTGAACTGAGAATAAGCAACAGGAGTCTTTTTGTTCGACATTTTATTAGAAAGATGTACCATATCCTCTTTACGAGTAGCCGTTACAGTAGCACCGGTTTCATCCTTGAATTTAACCGTTTGACCATCTTTAAGGTTTCTAATTTTTTCTTGTTCTTCAGGATGCAACGGGAAGGTATTGGATTTACCATCTTTAACGGTCATCATCAGACCCCAGTTGTACTTCTTTTTCTGAACAACTACAGACTCATCCAGTTCGTCTTCGTCTTTGTCTTCGCAAACACATGGCTCTTCACCACAGTCTTCGCACATTTCTTCCAAGTCGATCTTAGCTTTAGCTTTTTTGTCGGACGATTCATTAAAGGCACTTTGTACCATATCGTGAAAATAATTAGACATTAGAGATTTTCCTTAATTTCTGAAATCAGTTTTGATTTGGATTTACGACGATCGAGTTCGATGTCAAGTTCTTCGCGTGCCCAAGCTTCAAGTTCCAGCTTGGTCATTGCTTCAAAATTAATATCGTCTGCATCTTCGATAATAGAATCGACACTGATTTCTACAGGCTCTTCAATGATATTAAGGGATACAGGCTTTTCTTCAACTTTAGGTTCTTTCTTGGCATAGTATGCTTCAACCACCGAACGAGGAGTGCGACGAGATACCAAAAGTTCATTAGACTCTGGGTCAACCCATCCTTTAGTGGTCAGTCGAGCATTCTTACACCAGCGTGGTGGTTTCAACATTTAATCATACCTTATAAAATTAGTTTATTATGGATATATTTATACGTCTTCGTCATCAGACTCTTTAAAGACATATACCTTGTACAGTTCTTCAATACGAGCCTGAAGTTTAACGATTTCCTCACGCAATGCTCTGTTCTCTTCACGGAGACCCTCGAGTTCTTTTTGCATACGTGTATAGGTACTATCATACTCGGTGATAGTCATATTTCTTACACGCATCCAAATAAAGACCACAGCAACAAAGATACCGAACGAACCAGCAATCAGTGAGGTGTTGGAATCGGTGATAGCTTTGATGATCGCAATTACTTCGCCCATCGGAAACTCCTAGCGATAAACCCTGTCCACATGCTAAGTGCCATGATGAATGCCATAACGGAGGCAATAGAATCGCCTGAATCAAACAAAGAAAGCATCAAATATACCCAGAATAGACCTGAGGCAAATGATAACCAAATACGCAATGTTGAATTGCTTGAGATATAAAGTACACAAAATAAATGTACAATGCCAAGAGAAATTAATTCAAACCGCCAAATAATAGGAAGTTGGAACTCTAACATATTCAGGGGCATGCCCACTTGATCGATAAAGATACCAATCAACAGACATGCCCCTGCACTTGCTATTTCGGCTGACGATGTATTAAACGACAAAATTCTTTTTGCCGACTCTGTTACAAACTTTAATAATCGTTCACCAATCATAGGATAAACCTTTATTTAAAACGAGTACTGATAATGAACGAAGACATTACCAATGTATTGAAAATAGTCCAGATATTATCCGCCAACGATTTAAACCATTTTTCATCGTTCAAGTGAGCGGTAATCCAACCTCCTTGAGCGATAATCAACAGAACGGAGCAGATAACTGCTAGACCATAAAAAGTTTTATTTTCTTTTTTACCAACAACCATACCGCATAGTATAAAGGCTATAACAGCCAATGTTACTGGAATCATTTCCAGCATAAACCAAATGTTGTCATTTAGATCAACAAAGAACCACTGGCTCACAGTCAGATTATTCATATTATTCTATATCCTTATTTTAGAAGTATATAAAAATAATATAAAAATATAGGGATCGCGTCTTTACAATTTCCCCACGTTTCTATTTATCTAAATGGACATCTTTCTGACATATTTTAATAATTCAGTGTACTTATGATATATTTATCTCAGAACTGATTTTAACCGCCGAATTCGTGACCAGCAACGCGTTTCATTTGCTTAGTGAATTCTTCATAAGAAGGCTTTTCTTTATAAAGCTTAATGGTAACCTCTGGACGATCTTTACCTTTGATTCTCCAGTTGTAACCTTTTTCTTTATGTTCTGGTTTGGTTGTCTTAACAACACGACGCTTATAACCAGCTTCCCATGATTCTGGTTTACTGCCTGGACCTTCATTAATGGATTCAGAACGTACCTTGGCAGCAAGGTCTTTATCAGCCTTGCCCCAAGTGCCAGACGATTTAGTTACAAAAGAATTGACACGAGCCAAACCCCATTGCTCTGGTGTTGTGCCTGGACGATGACCAGTACGCCAAGCAGCAACACCTCTATCATACACCTTCTTAAGAATAGAATAAGGCATACCAGACTTTTCTGCCTTGTTCTTCACAGCTTTATTCTCACCGAACATTTGCTTAAACTTTTTGGTATGCTTAGAAGGCTTGGTCTTTGCCGTCTTATCACCAGGTGCAGGCTTGTATGCCTCAGGGTCATCATCATCCATCTTCGCCTGCTTCTTAAACTGAGTAGCACGTTTCTGGTTGGTTGACTTAGATAGACCTGTACCGTAAGTCTTAGCCAATTCTTCAGTGAATTGAATAAAGCTTTTCATTACTCGACCTCGTCCAATTTATCTTTGATTGCTTTAATGATTTTCTTGTGAGTACCAGACAACTTACGATTCTTTTCGAGACGTGCCAGGATTCCCATGGTTTCTTTTTTATACTTTTGACGCCATTCGGGAGTTTTAGCCGTAGCAATATCCTGTACATTATCAAGACGGTCAGCAAGCTTTACCACCAATGCATAACTTGACATGGTTTCCATTTTGCGAGACAGGTATTCTTTTTTACCAATCTTTTCAATTGCATCTTTGTCGCTAGTCAATTCTTTAACCAAACCGGCAACCAGGCCACCGAACATCTTTTCGAGGTCTTCGTGTGTAGTGTCAGTATCCTCAATAGTATCATGTAGGAATGCGGCACTAATCAATGCATCAAGGTTGTGAGACTTCTTAAAGTTTTTTACATAATCGGCAACACGCTCAGGATGCTTAATGTACTCAGAGCCATCTGAACGAAACTGGCCTTTGTGGGCCTTAGTAGCATAAGCCAAAGCCTTCGAAGCATCTTCGTTGAGAAGCGTAATCTCTTCCCGGAATTGGTTAAAGCTTTTCATTTATTTTACCTTATCGAATCTAAGTTTTACATTGTCGATTGAGGAATTTCCATCAATTCTAAACCACCTGTCTTTTCTTTTATCATAGCCGTAGTAATACCTTACTCCGTCAAATGCCACAAGCTGACCTTTGTCTAAATGCACCTTAGACGGCTTAGAGTTTCCTGTGCCAAATTGTTTAATATTTGGTAGAACCGTCCCGTTATAACCAGCTATAGTCATTTCGGGCTTTGGGTCAACAGCCAATTCAATATATCTCTTAATAGTGGATGCTGTAAATCCGCTGCTTTCTTTTGCTTTTTTGACGCTTGCGTTGGAAAACTTGGAACGATCATAACCTTTGAGCCAAGAAACTAACTGGTCAGCTTTAAACTGATCTTTTCTCAAAGGCTCGGCACCAAGGCCAGATTTCTCTTTTTTATTTTCTTCGTTGAGAGGCGTAATCTCTTCACGGAATTGGTTAAAGCTTTTCATTTATTTGTACTCCACCGATGGGCCAGTTGATTTAAAGGGTTGGATCATACCAAGGAACATCGAACTTGGTATTAGTCAGCGTGTAAACAGTTTCCGTACCAACTTTCTTTTTCTTCATATCTTTGAAACCCAGACGGCGACCCTTGCGCTTAATAATAGCTTCAAGGAGTTTAGCTTGGCTACCTGTTTGAGTATAAAAGGAAATAGTCCGAATAAATTTACCTTCGTGACTTTTTACAATTATTTCAAATGCGTGAAGAACACTGGCGAAAACACGCTGAGGCTCTACATAGTCAGCCCAATCAGATGGTTTTGTTCTACCATCTACAGTAAATTCTAGTGCAAAATCGAATTGACCTTCATCCTGATATAGTTCAACTTTGACAGAACTGGAAGAAAACCGGTCGGTTGCAAATATAACTTCTGCTGTACCGTTATGTTCTAGGTCGATATCTCTATGTGAAATGACAAAAGGCTGATCCAAAGATTCAGTCAATGATTCACGGAATTGGTTAAAGTTTTTCATTTATTTGTACTCCACCGATGGGCTAGTTGATTTAAAGTCTTTCTTGCGCATAATCGTTTTCATCACAACTTCAAAGTCGCCCAAAGGCTTACGCTTGATTACCGCAGGAATATTGATTTGCGTGGTTACATCTTTAAGAACTGCTTGCAAATCATTAACAGTCTTAATTTTGTTACCTTTAGCCTTATGAATCTTCTTAAAGAATTTCTGAAGTTCGGCGATCTTAATATCAGGTGTATTACGATCATCATTCACTCGGTCAAAGAAGTGTTTGGTAAATTCAATATCAATATCGAACTTGCCCAAAAGCTTATCAGCGAACTTCTCGAGTTCGTCTAGTTGTTTCTTGGAGATTTCTTCCTGAACATGTTCTAGGTTATTCAACCAAACACGTTTAGCAGGATTCTTATTGGTTTCAACAATAACATAATTGGAACAAAGGCGCTTAATTGTTGCAGGCTCTTGTGTGGATTTAACCATCACTGCCTGACCTTCTTCAAAGAGTTCACCACGTACATAAGCTTCACGTGTTTCACTCACTGGATTAAATAGTGGCTGATCAACTTCTTCTTGTAGACCCATGCCATTACGTACGGCATTAAAGAGTTCTTTTGCGCCAGAGAAGTTGGAAGATAGAGCTTTGGAAAAGGAATCAAAGTCATTATCAGATGCCGCGGCCCGCATCTTGGAAGCAGACATACCGGTCACATCATCGGAATCAGGATCACGGTCACCAGCAGATACTACTTCAATACCGCCTTCAAAGTTATAGAAACCGTGTCTTGCCTTTTGACCATTGTACTTATTGATCAAAGTCTTGAACTCGTTAACACGATCTTGGCCAACAACAATAACTACTTTTTTGTAACCCTTGTCGTACATGCTGACAACAACATCAAACATGTTCTTAATAGACTTGTCAAGGATAATGGAACGGGCATGCTTTGGAAACATCTTACGCATGAACTTAATTTTTTGTTCATACGATAATGGATTCTTTTTTGGATCAGTAGATACCGATGCAAAAATAAAATATTTGCCATTACGTGTCTTTGAAACACTGGCAAGTTTATCCATCAATTTTTCGTGACCTGCTGTCGGTGGATTAAACCGACCAAATGTCACAATGGCAGTATCGACATTCTCTTTAATGAACGTCTTAAAAGATTTGATTTCCATGGCCTAGCTAATATGCCCCTTGAGAAATAAGTTCCATTAGATATAAAAGATTCGTATATATTTATACTAAACCCGTTGCCACCCTTTTATCACTTCATCACTGAAATTGTTATAGCTAAATGTCATTCGATCAACCAGCTTGAGTGCATTACCACCAATCCGGTCAATAGCAACAAAGCCCTCTGAACCAGTTACCTCATAACCATTTTGCTTCTTAACAAAAGTATTGATGTTATTCAATTTGTTAAGTGTTGAGATGATGATCAGCTTGGCCGAAACAATGGTCATCTGAAGCTCGAACATATTAATCAATGACTGACGGTTTTCTTTAGAGAAAAAAGATAGAACCGTATCGCGCTTATCAGCTTGTGACTTTTTACCTTTTTCGGTTTTGCGCTTATCAATCTCTTTTTGGTAACGATCTTCAATCCATTTGATCAGACCATCAACATGCTTCTTTGGATCGGTAATTGTTGTCCTAGAACGAACAAGGGTATTACCATAGGTCTCGATCGTCTGAGCCAGGGCCCGATCATTTTCAAGTGTACGAAGAGTCGTGCTAGAGATTTTGTTGAATAGTTTGCCGGCCTTAGACAAATGTGCATTCACTTCCTTAGTAGCATCAGCGGTCATTGTGGCCTTGCCAGAAAGGTCTTGAAGGTTAGCATCCTGTGACCAGACAGACTTTACTTTGTTGAATGAATTGATGTCTACTTCATAGCTAGCACGCAATGACTCAAAGCTAGAACCTGCATAGGAAGTGTGCCAAACAACACCGATCTTTGCCTGCTTGATTTCCTTTGAAGCCTCGGTACCATCTTCAACAGCATATACGATTGTATTAGGGTGGAAGCTAATGTACTTCTTACCATCGTGGCTCATGGTCTTCAGGTCATCACGTGTAAACATAATGTCACCTTGGACCACACCAGTGATACCAAGCTTCTTGAATTCAGTATAAGCTACTTTAAGCTTATTGGCCAAATCCTGGTTAGGAATATGTGCATCAATATCAGCATGTGACTTGTAAACCTCAGGGTTCTTATTGAAGATACCCTTCTTGGCAACAAAGAACTCACCATCATTCGGATCAATACCAGCAAAGACAGCAGGTGCACCATCCCATTTAACCGTAACATCACGACCAGTCTTAGAGGAACCGGCCAACATATCACGCATAGAACGAAGGGCATTGATTGCCTCACGTGCACCACTAACGCCACCATAAATGACAGCATCTTCGAGATGTTGCATATGTACATTCTTTTGTTCAGCAATGTATTGCTTAAAGGTTTTCATTTGACTACCTAGATAAATTGTGTATTTCTATATACTACACAATATCAAGATTCATGTAAACAATTATTTTATTTAAAGTATCCACCGTCAAACCGTGTTTTAAAGACAGCATCTTTACCAGAACCACCCAGCTTCTTCAGGTACTGAGTACCTTTCTTAATTGCTTCGCGATCACCCGTCTCAGAAGGCAGCTTTTCCATCTCGCGCGTATCATAAGTGAAGATAACCTCACCGGTCTTTTTGTCACGTGATACTAGCAACTCATTATTCTTATGAGTTACGATCTTGATCAACTTATGGCCACGCGGAATAAGGCTGACGAATTCATTAAATTGTTTCATTTCTTTACCATGTAACCTAAGATGAATTTTGGATCAACTACTTTTGGAAATCTGAGTTCAGTCATTGCATAATACTCTTGGTCAGAACCTTTCCAAGATTCGTATTCAGATTTATCTGTAAGTCTTGCACGAGTATCATCGATGTTTCCACGGAATTCTTTTTCCATGTTCTTTTTAATAAAGCTCATCGGCATCTTGATTACAAGAACAACTCGTTCACTAGCTGGAATATGAACTGCCTTTGATCCTGCTGCACGAAAAGCCGTTTCACCACCCATTGATGCATAGCCAAATGCCGTGTTTGGTTCAAGAGCCAATGATACCCAGTTGGCCGTTGGTCCTTTGGTCGGTGCTTTTAGCCCACTGTCAAGAATCGTGGAAAGACGTGAATGATGTGTACCATGATAGAACAAAACGGTATTGCGATCAGCCCACCAACCAATATTAGGCGAACCTTTCCATGCAAACTTTTTCTTATCAGGGAATTGTTTACGGGCTTGTGCAATCGATTCATCACGAGTCGATTCGATCAAATAGTTTTTAAAATTTAACATATTACTTTCTAGCTCTGTCTAGTTTACGAACATCTTTAACTTTACGCTTTGCCAAATTGGAAATACGGCCTTTAACTCGATCCAGTCTTTTCTCTACACTCTTACGCTGAGACAGACTCATATCAGACTTGGACTTACCACCGGAAAACTTTTTTGCCATCTGTGCACGTGCAGAACGTTGAGCTCTTTTCTTCAGAGTATCAGTTGTTGCCGTACGTCTCATGGACTTCTTACGTGCGATTTTAAGACGGTTCTTCATGCGCTTCATTGTCCGTGCTTTTTGTCGACGATCAGCAGCAGACAGAGCCTCGTCCATATACTCATTAAATTTTAACATTATGGTATATTCCAGCTGTGTATTAATTAGAATTCTAATATATTTATACACATACAAAAATAAAGGGGACCGAAGTCCCCTGATCTTACTTAATGCTAATGTACATATCCGTTTTGTTTTTACCTTGGAAAGAAGCAATAGGCGCTTTATCAAATTGCTTCTTCTTATGATAAAACCGGCCTACATCAGCAAGTAGGCTATTGGCAAAGGCATACATCTTATGGTCAGACGTGATAAATGTGTTCATGCTTAGAGGTCCTTATCAGATTCAAAATAGTCAGCCCAAAATACTGCTGCTGCAGCACGACGGCCTTCAGGCTTATACAAAGAAGCATGGAAGTCCATACCATAACGATCAGCAACATAGTTGGCAATACGCCAGTTCACATCGTTTTCGAGTTGACCCATACGGTCTTCATAGATGATTTGATCAGTCATTGTTATTTTCCTTTACTCAAAACACTACCCAATGCAACAACAAAGGCAATAATAAAGATAAGACCCACACCAATCAAGAACGAAATCCAAAGCGGGGAAAACACCCACAACCAAGACCAGTCTGCCACCGCAGTAATTCCCGCAAATTTGAGAACAACGAATACGAATGTTAGACCAAAGGTAAAGAGGCCAAGAAATGGAAAGTTGTTAGACTTGTTAGACATTGTTAAACTCCTACATTATAAAGTGTGTAACCAATCGCAAAGAATGCGATGAAGGTGGCAAAGTAGATATAGAACTGAGTATCTTTCTTCATTTGATCAATTCCATTTGTTAAAGAAAGTCCGAGACTCGTTCTAGTTCACCATTGGTGGTGCTACCGTAAGTATCTTCGGCATAGAACCAAACATCAAACTTAGGATCGTAAACATAAAGGTATTCACGATCAGAGTTTTTGAAGAATTCTTTGATACCCTCAGGAGTATCTTCGATTTCTTCTGGCTCCCACTGAGTGAGTGCATCAACGTTGCGCTCGTCAGTCGCAGTTTCTTCAACAGTTTCTCGCAGAGAAGAGAAAGAGCCAAGGGCAACCAGGTCAAGAATGTCTTCAACATCTTGGTAGTGGTCAACCAACATTTGACCGTTGTACG
>Ga0213865_10001638_pt1 | contig 14478 bp, 10 predicted proteins | sample PICome_6_FD_160100 | JGI IMG/M metagenome (GOLD analysis project Ga0213865, IMG submission 160100) | Coastal seawater microbial communities near Pivers Island, North Carolina, United States - PICO282 | ecosystem: Environmental > Aquatic > Marine > Coastal | place: USA: North Carolina...
CATCATAATTTTTTACATTTCATATGGGGAAACATCTCGTGAATAAATATTTATTATCACTCTTAGTATTATTACCTTTTTCAAGTAATCTACTTGCACAAGAAGATGAAGAAAAAGCTGAAGAAGCAGCCGTTGAAGAGGTTGTTGTTACAGGTATCAGATCCAGTTTAAAAAACGCAATTGATATCAAAAGAAAAAACGTTGGTGTTGTTGATGCAATAACAGCAGAAGATATTGGTAAGTTTCCTGATGGCAACTTAGCAGAATCTTTATCAAGAATTGTAGGTGTTGCTATTGATAGATCAAACGTTGAGGGTTCAAAAGTTGCTGTCCGTGGTCTAGGGCCTGAATTTAACCTTGTTACTTTGAACGGAAGACAAATGCCAACTATTCCTGGTATGTGGGGCGGCGGTAGATCTTTTGATTTCGGTGATATTTCATCACATGGTGTTTCTGCAGTTGAAGTTTATAAATCTGCAAATGCTGTATTACCATCTGGTGGGCTTGGAGCCACCATTAATATGGTAACTACTAAGCCATTAGAAGTTGGCAAAACCGTTGGTTCATTTGCTGTAAAAGCTATGATAGATACTGAGAACGAAGTTGGTGACGAAGTAACTCCTGAAGTAGATTTTGTTTTCTCAACCTTGGGTGAAGATTATAATGGTGGAACATGGGGCTTATCATTCTCAGGTACCCATCAGGTAAGACACAATAGAGAAGAAGGTACAAACGAAATTACTTGGAACCCAAGTACAGAAGAAAATTACCTACCTCCTCAAGCAGTCGTAACATCAACCAGCCTAAGAGAGGATGGAGCATTTTTCTATCCTAGAAATCTTGTCTACAAACATAAAGATAACGAAAGAGTTAGAAATAATTTCCAAACTGCTTTCCAGTATGAACTTGGAAGAGTCAGAGCGACATTAGACTATACATATTCAAATGTTGACTTTAGAAGTACTGGTGTTGAGCATGGAGCTTGGTTTTCTGGTTGGAATGCTAGAAATGTAACCATCAATGAAAATGGTGCTGCTATATATTCTGATGATGTAGGTCAAGTAGGTAAAGGTAGAGAGTATTTCAATAATATTATTTGGGGTGGTGATGTAAATAGAAACAATTCACTTGGATTAAATTTAGACTTTCAAATTACTGAAGATCTAAACATCACATTAGACATGCACAATTCTTCAGCTACCAAAAAAGGAACTGGCTTAGATAACAATATTATGTTCTCAAATGCTAGATGGTCTTCTGCCGGAAGCAAAACAGATGGTTCTGGGCCATTTGGACCAGTTGGTGGAGCAAGAATGGGAACTGCAACTTTTGACTTTACGGGTATGATCCCAATCCTTGATTACACAGCTTTTGATGAAAATGACTTACAAAATGGCATTACAACACCTAGAGAACTAGTTGCATCTGATTTAGCTCCTGTTGAATCAATAATGAACTATCAAGAAAAAACAAACTTCATGGACCAAATCCAATTAATCGGTACTTGGGACAACAACATGGGTCTTGTTCATGAGTCTCTTACTAGAGTTAAATTTGGTTATTCTCAAGTAAATCAGAAATTTAGAAGAGCAAAAGCACAAGAAAAACTCCTTCAAGGAAAACTAGAGGATGGTAATCCTGATTTTTGGAACAATGCTTTAACGCCAGATTTTATATTTACTAAAGTAAACAAAGATAATTATCTTGGTTCAGGTTCAGATGTCTATTACTTTACTGTGTCTATTGAGGACGCAATCAATAGCATACAAAGAGATGGATACTTAAAGTATGATGACGCTGGTTTGGCATATTGGAATGTTGCAAGAGCTGAAAATTGGCCTTGTGGAACAGTAGATGATGCTCAAGGGCAAGGACTTTATAGCTATGAGACTCAAAGTAGAACAGATACTAGGGGTGTGCTATGTGCGGGCGACTATGACTCTAACGATATTGTTGAAGAATCAATAGAAGCTTTATTTGTGAATGTGTACTTTGAGCACACTACAAAAAAAGGGCAACCTCTCAACTTAGAGCTTGGTCTAAGATACGAACAAGTTGATCAAGAGTCAACTGGAACAACAAGATTACCTGTTGCTACAACATGGTGTCTTTTTGCAGATGGAAATCCTGAATACGATTGTAATTTCTTTGGAATGCTTATGGGCGACCCAGAAGTCTTTTCAGATACTGGTGAGGGAGATTACTTCCTTCCAAACTTAAATGGAAGTTTTGAATTTGCAGAAAATCAAATCTTTAGATTTGCTGTTAGCAAGACTAATTCAAGACCTGATTTAGAGCAAATGAGAGCTACTGTTGATGTAACTCCTTTCTCTTTTCAGTACCCAACTGCAATAATTAAAGGTAATCCAGATCTTCAACCTTATGAGGCTAAAAATTTAGATCTAGCATACGAATATTATTATGCTGAAGGTAGTTATTTTGCTGTCAACTATTTTAGAAAAGATATCGAAGGCTATCATGGTTCACAAAATGGTTCTGGAATGTTTAATGATGTTACCGATATAGGTCAATCACAATTTTTCCTTGATCTTTTAGAGCAATCTCAAAATTACCAAGATGACAATGCATCCAGTGGTGCAGAAAAAATGTGTCAAGTATTTAGTTGGTCATGTGGCGTGGGTGAAGAAGGAAGAACAAATGGTTTTGCTTGGATCTTAGCTCATGATGACGGTGGAGCATGGTGGAATTATGACTGGAGCTATGATGGTGATCGTCCTTACATCCCATCAACTGGTATCTCAGGTCAAAACAATATTTTCGTATCCACAGATGGTGATCCCTATTATATGTTTAGTATATTTAAGCCTGTAAACAAATATTCAGGTACGCTTGATGGCTTTGAGATCGCTTTACAGCACCTATTTGAAGATTCAAATTGGGGGTTCTTGGCTAATATGACTTTGGTTAGTGGTGATACAGATGTTGATCCAGCTAGAATCGGTGAGCAATTTGCCTTACCAGGTTTCGGCGACGCTGGTAACTTATCTGTTTTTTATGAAGACGAGCAGCTATCTGCAAGACTTTCATACAATATCAGAGGAGAGACATATGCAGGACAAGGTGAATACAATCCATTATTTATTGAAGAAAGAGGTCAATTAGACTTTAGTGCTTCATATGAATTTAATGAAAATTCATCTGTTTTCTTTGAAGCTCAGAACTTAACTAAAGAAAATGTGAGACTATATTCAAGATATGAAGAAATGCTTTTCTTATATCAAGACCATGGTTCAATCTTTAGAGCTGGCTTTAGATACAAGCTTTAAAAAAGATCTTAATGCAAACAAAGGGGTTATTTATAACCCCTTTTTTTTGCTCTATATTAAAATTGTGTAGTAAAGCTACATTAAAACTAGCTTAAAAGTGTCTATTCTATAGGTTTTAAAAATATCTTGACCAAAAAATACTTGTTGTATTAACTGCACTACATATTCTATTTTTCTTTATTATTTACCTTATACTATATTTATGAATAAAATATATAGCGCATTTATAACAATTATTTTTGTTTCTGCTTGCGGCGGGGGCGGCGGAGGTGGCGGGGGCGAAGGCTCTACACCACCACCAACAACAACCCCACCTCCATCTGTATCAATTTCATCAGACATTACATCAGGATCAACTGGTGATTCGATAACAATTACCTGGTCTTCATCCAATTCCAACTCATGCTCAGCATCAGGAGCCTGGGAGGGAGCAAAGTCTACTTCAGGTACTGAGACAGTTCCTTTGAGCGCAGCCGGAAATAATACTTTTAATCTAACTTGTTCTGGAAGCGGTGGCTCTTCTACTCAGTCAGTAGTGATTTTTGCTTTTGATCTTGGGCTTAAGACAGACCCAATTTCTACTGATGAAGACACTGTCTTTACTGGCAGCATAAAAGCTAATCCAAATCAGACACTTACAAACCCACTTCAATATACAGTCACAGAAAGTCCTCAAAAAGGTCTTCTAGATTTGTCACCAGAGGCTGAAATTACTTACACACCATATGCTAATCTAAATGGCGCAGACTCATTTACATATGAGGTCTATTCTGTTGATAAAGATCTAACAAAAACTGTAACTGTAACCATAGATATTATTTCTGTTAATGATCCACCTTTCATGACTTTTGAAACAGACCCTGAATTATCCAGAGATACAATGGTGTTTGATAGCTCAGTAAGTTTGAGAGTAAATGTAAGTGATGTTGATCATGAAATAGAAGAACTCCAATTCTTATCAACTATAGATGGCAATAATACTCCTATTACTTTTACTGAAGATGAAGGCGAAAATCCAAATGGACTAGGTACATTGGTTATGGATGTGAATGTGGCTATTGGCGGTTTATTTGATACTGAATTGATAGTCTCTGATGGTGAAGATGTTTTAACATTAACTTTTGAAACTTGGTACGTAGGCTCTAGGGAGGTTGTAACTATTCAACAAGATGATGACCCTGAAGATGGTTTTGATGGAGGTGCAAAAACTCCTAAGGACTATAACGTTTATTACTTAATTGGTGGTAAGGGTGAGAATGCAACAATTGGCCAAACAAAATACCTTTTCATAGGAGATTCGCTTAATGGTGAGGCTGACATAGATTTATACAGAAGAGCATTGATAGCATCGCTAAATAAAGTAAGAGATTCTGATGCAGGGGAGTTCTTTAAAGAAGACTATTTTACTGTTGTATCTGCTGAGCCTGTTAATCCTGATGGAACATCACCAACTGGCATTAGAACGGGTTGCTATGACTTTGATGAAAGTGTTTACTGTGTAGGCGATATGGATACAGCAATTTTTGATGTTTTCCTCCCTGACAACACTCTTGTTTCTACGCTTACTAGAGTTCAAGGCAGAGGAGTTAATCTTGGTAATAGAAATATTCAAAAAATAAGAGATACTGATCCAGAAAGAACAAAGAATACTCTCATGCATGAGCTTGGACATGCTCATGGCTTTATGGGAGATGAGTATAGGTCTGATGATGATAGAGATGTTAGCTTCTATGCTGATTTAAATGTTAATACAACAACTCAAGTAACTGCCAATCTTGTTAAGTGGAGCCATCACTACGAAGATCAATTCAATATTTTGGGTAGAGATATTCAAGTCTGTTATAACTACTCAGATGGAACAATTGCAGATCGGGATGACTTAGGTGTTGTTGTTGAGGATTGTGATTGTTTTGCAAACATCTGGGACGACAATGGTAATTTTGTTCGAAAGAATGAGGAGTGCAATAAGGTTGGTCACTTTGAGGGAAATTATTATGGTTTATACGGTAATTTTAGACCAAACTTCTGTAATATTATGGACTCATGCAGCAGCGGCGGATATGGAAAAGTTAACGCAGAAGGTTTTGCGGTTGGATCTTTACAAAATCAAGGTTTTTATGATCCAGGCAATGCGTCGACAATAGCAAACGCACAAGGTCAAGTTACTGGATGGAGAATAACACTTGACGTTGCGTACAATCCTGAAAAAATTAAAATTAAATGGTATGTAGATGGCGTTGAAGACACCTCAAAAGAGAATCAAACCTCGGTAACATTCAATAGACCCTCTGACAATAGTATTAAAATTTATACTTATAAAGGCATAGACCTTTCAGGTACTATTATTGCTGAGGATGACCCTCTAAATGATAATGATTTTTACCAAGGCCTTATGCAGAGTTCATTTTTTTGGATTAAAGACGATGGAACGCGAGATGCGGATCCTATTCCAGAATTAAGAACAAATTATGATTATGGTTATATGTTTGGACCTGTTGGAGGTTCATGGGGGGTAAATTGGGCAGCATGGTAAAATCACTAAACATTATTCTTGTTCTTTCTCTTAGTATGGCAGTTTCAACTTCTCCTATTTTGGAAAAAGAGATTGATATTGGGGTTCTCTCAAAACCTCTCGACAAAGAGGCTAGAGTTCTATCTTTAAGAGGTGGAAAAGATGGACTTATTTTGACAAAGTCTGTAGTTAAAAAACCTAGTTATAATGTTGTAACTAAGTATAAGGCTTATACAAAAAGAGATAAGTTTGTTCTTAAGCTTCTCAATCAAGATAAAAAAACTGTAGGCGCAATAGGATTAGGAAATCCATTTTATATTCACGCTCAGCATATTGATTATGAGGATAGCGTTGAACATGGAGAGTATATAGATAATCAAAAAATTGATGTTGTTATCCCGCTCTCTATAGATGTTGCTTATGTTGTTTTAGCAACTCAAGACGCATTTGGTTTATATGATGTCAATGAAATTTCAATAAAAGATACTGAAATAGATATACCTAAATAAATTAAATTTTAAAATTTTCTAATCATAGCTTTCTTCTATCCTCTTATGGTTGAAAGCTTTATCTTTAAGAGGTATATTAGCATTCCTTAATTGCGGTACTAGCTCAGTTGGTAGAGCGTCTGCTTGCCAAGCAGAAGGCCGCCGGTTCGAGACCGGCGTACCGCACCAACTCTAATTTTTCTAACAACATTTCTGTGTATAATCCATTGATGAAATATAAATTGCTGCCATTATTACTTCTATTAATATCATGCGGAGGAAGCTCATCCTCAGATTCAGAATCAGGCGAGGATAGATCTGCGGTAACTCCTCCAAATTTAGTGATAGGTTGCACGAAAGCTTTGAATACCAATATATGCAATTTCGAACATAAGGGCTTAGACAGATCATTTTATATTCATGTCCCGAACAATATTGATGAATCGAATAGCATTCCTTTACTGTTTGTCTTGCATGGGTTTGGAAGCAGCGCCGAAAGAATTATGGGGTACTCTAATTTTCAATCTATTGCAGACGAAAATAACTTTATAGTTATTTTTCCCCAAGGGTCACCTTTTGAAACTGTATTATCTTCGGCTGCATCTCATTGGAATTCAGGAGGGTGGACTACTGGAAGTAATGTTGATGATGTTGATTTTATAGATAGCATAATAAATTGGACAACAAGTACATATAATATTGACCAGAAAAGAATTTATTCAACAGGCATGTCAAATGGTGGTTTTATGAGTTATCACTTGGCATGTAATCTTGGCTCCAAGATTGCGGCCATAGCCTCAGTAACTGGCTCAATGTCAAAACAAACTTTTGAAAATTGCAATCCAAATCACCCAACACCTGTTCTCCAAATACATGGAGCTGCTGATCTGACAGTTCCTTATGCTGGTAATTCTGCTCTTGGTATGGAGAGCATCCCTGATAGCTTGAATTATTGGTCAACATACAATGCTTGCGATCCTGATCCAGTTGTTGCCGTTGCTGATTTTTTTGAAGAAAGCTATTCAATTGAATATTGGAGTTATGAGAATTGCTTAAACAACACTCAGGTGGATCTTATACTTCATAGCACTATGGGACATTTTTGGCCATCAATGGACTCTCATAGCATATCTGCTTCATTGGATATCTGGAGATTTTTATCAAAGTACAATATTTACGGTCTTATAGAATAAATATAATTTTTGTACATAAAAATTAATTCAATCTTTGATTTTTAGTTGTATTATTTATTGATAACTAATTTTTTAAACAGGGAGAGTTTAATGACAAGATTAATTGCATTTATGATGTTATTTAGCATCAGTTCTTTTGCTCAAGATGCAGAGCAATACAAATATGATCCAAGTGAATCAGATAATCCAGCAGAATATTACATTGGATCATTCAATAAAGGTAAAGACCTTGAAGACCTCGTTGATTGGTATGGTGATTTTGCAGAATTCGCTGAAAGCAAAGGCTCAGTTTACGAAAATATGACTGTATCAATTCTTACCCCATACTTTCATAATGATCTAACAACTCATGATGTTATGTGGGTTAATACATTTCCATCTCAGTCTGAGCAGTTTTTAGGTCTTGAGACATGGGTAACTGGAGGAGGCGCTGAACTTATGAAAAAGCTTCCTATCACTAATACTCAAGTTGTTAACACATGGCAATGGAATATTTCACAACCATCTACAATGGGTCCCGGAGATTCTGCATATGCTATATATTCAACATGTGAATTAGAAGAAGGGTACAACATGAGACAGGTTTATGATGCTTATGTTGATATGGCTAAGTATGCTCAATCAGTTGGTGATACAGTAGGAAGAAAAATGATAGTCCCTACTGCAGGTCATTCATTGCCTGATGGTAAGGATTTTGTAAGGCTTATGTATACCGCATCAATTAGCTCAATGGGAGAGAATGCCGAATTATTTTGGGAAAAGATAGCTGAGTCAGAGGCTGCACAAAATCTTAAAGGCTTTTCATGCTCAAATGCTAATTCTTATGTTGGCTTAATAATGAGATAGTCTTAAAGTCTAAGAAAAAAAGGGCGCTTTATGCGCTCTTTTTTTATGTATCTTTTTTAGATATTTTCATTTTTTCCTTATTTAATATTTCTGTTATATTAATTTTAGGTAATTCATTTTATTAATGGGAGAGAAAAAATGAGAAAACTATTAACTCTATGTTTAACTTTTTCATTTGCAGTAATTGCAGATGATCATGTTGAAGATAAACCTAAATACGAACCTAATAAGGCTGAGTACTATATTTCTACTTTTAAAGAAGGTAAGGATATGGATGACATGATGCGTTGGTCAAAAGAGTGGGCTAAATGGGCTTCAAAAGGCGATGCTGGTGAAGCTTTCAAAGAGTATAGAGCAAGTATGCTTGTACCAATGTATGGAAATAATCTTAACAGCGTTGACTTTATTTGGCTTGGAATAACGCCAAATCCTGAAGAGCAATACAAAGGAAATGATTATTGGTTCACAAATGGCAATGCTTTACTAAAAAAATTGCCTGTTAACAACAATCAAGTAATTGATACATGGCAGCGAACTGTTTCAGAGACTCCAGATGGCAATGCAGGATATGTAGTATATTCAGACTGCAAATTAGGAGAGGATGTAAAAATGGCTGATTTCTATGATGCTTACTTTGCTTATGCAGAAGCAGCTAAAAAGTTAGGAGATGTTGCTGGTAGAAAATTAATATGGCCAGGAGCAGGAACTAGATCTGAATGGGATTATGATTTTGTTCAAGCAGTATTCACATCAACTATAGCTGACTATGGTAAAAACTGGGTAAACTTTTGGGAAAACTCAGAAGATATGCCTGAACTTCAGGCATTGCAAGCTCTTGGCGGCTCTTGTGCTAACGAGAGAACCTTTGGAGTAATTCCTGTAAAATAATACTGACGTTATTTTAATTAAAGGAGGTTTTTTTAACCTCCTTTTTTTTAGTAATGCATAATAGTGAACATGAATGATTTTTCAGACCATATTGGAATTATTGGTGCAGGAATTTCTGGACTTGCTCTAGGCTGCACTCTAGCAAAAGAAGGCCATAGCTCAATTATTTTTGAGAAAAACAATGAACTAGGCTCACATGGAGCAGGTATTTCAATATCCCCTAATGGATTAAGGGTTTTTAAAAGCCTTGGATTGGAAGAGGGCTTAAACCACTCATCAAAGCTAGGATTAACTTCAGAGATATATTCATATAATGAATGTGTATATTCTGCAGATTCTAGAGTAAGAACAACATCGAGAGAGAGTTTGTATAAAGTTCTTTTAAATGAGTATCTCTCTTTAGGCGGGAGTATTTATTTTAATCATGAGCTTGAAGATATTGATATTCCCAATAGAGCTATTCATTTTAAAAATAATTTCACCTATAAAGTTCTCCATATTGCTGCTTGCGATGGCATTAAATCAAAATGTAGAAATATCTTTTCTGGGACTAATATAGATCCAATTTACAGCGGTTATTCAGCATGGCGCGGCTTTATTAAAAATAATAACAACTCCATAAGAATTAATCTTGCTAGATCATCACATGTTGTTAGGTATCCAATTAATGACGATGTAATAAGTTTTGTTGGCGTAGTTAAGACAAACAATAAATATAAAGAACAATGGAAAGCAAAGGGAAGTATAGAAGATATGGCAAATGATTTATCAATGCATCCGTCTGATCTAATTACTGATTTATCTCAGGCTGACCAGTTATACAAATGGGGTATTTACACCAGACCTCAAATTAAAACATTAATTAGAGATGGAATAACATTGCTTGGTGATGCAGCTCACCCAATTGTTCCATTCCTAGGTCAGGGCGGTTGCATGGCTCTTGAAGATGCATATATTTTTGGAAAGTTGCTCGCAAAGAATATTAATAATATTGAAGTGGCCCAATCCAATTACCAAAAAATAAGGCTTTCAAGAATAAAATTTATAAAACAAATATCTGAGAATCAGGGCAAGCTATACCATTTATCCAATCCCTTGCTTATTAAGGGAAGAAATTTTTTAATGAAGCTATCAAATAAATATACAGATAAGAGAATACAAAGAATATGGGACTACAATCCCGATGAAGTTATTTAGACCTTAATTCTGTTATATAATTTTTAGATGAGCATATTAAATAAAATTAAAAGTTTTTTATTCAACAGCAACCCCTCTAATTCAAATCAAGACAAGGCATCTGATTTAAAACACGGGTTATCAATTTCAAATGACATTAAATCTGTTTTGGAAGATGAAATCTTGCCGGGATTAGATATTAACGCAGAAAAGTTTTGGCATGACTTTGAGAAAATAATAGATAAATTCTCACCTACAAATAGATTATTGCTTGAAAAAAGAGAAGATATCCAAAAACAAATTGATGTTTGGCATCTTGAACGAAAGGGTGCTCCGCATAATCATGGAGAATACAGATCTTTTTTAGAAGAGATTGGTTATATAGCTCCCAGAAGTAATGATTTCACCATTTCAACTTCTAAAGTAGACCCTGAAATCAAAACCATCGCTGGGCCACAGTTAGTTGTGCCTGTTATGAATGCTAGATTTGCTCTTAATGCTGCTAATGCAAGATGGGGTAGTTTGTATGATGCCCTTTATGGTACTGATATGATTTCTGAGGATAATGGTGCCCAAAGAGAGGGTGGATATAATCCTGTTCGAGGGGATAAGGTTATTGAATTCGCTAAAAATTTTCTTGATGAGACAATCCCTCTTGAAAATGGATCATATAACCATGTAATAGGTTTTGAATTTATTGATCATAATATTGTTGCAAAACTATCTGATGGCTCGACATCTTCTTTAATAGATAAAGAGAAGTATATTGGTTACAGGGACAATGGTAATGATTCTATCGATCTGCTTTTTCAAAACAATAACCTTCATTTTGAAATTCAAATTGATAGATCTCATCCTGTTGGCGAAACAGATTTAGCTGGTATTAAAGATATTTATATAGAATCTGCTATAACCACGATACAGGATTGTGAAGATTCAGTTGCTGCTGTTGATGGTCAGGATAAGGCTTTGGTTTATAGAAATTGGCTTGGATTAATGAAAGGTGATCTATCTGATACATTTATGAAAAATGGATCATCCCTGACAAGAAAACTTAATCCTGACAGAGACTATATTTCTAAAACAGGTGAAAAATTAATCCTTCCAGGCAGAAGTATGATGCTTGTAAGAAATGTTGGTCATCTCATGACAAATCCTGGTGTTTTAGATTCAAATGGAAGTGAAGTTCCTGAAGGAATAATGGATGCAATGTTTACAGTGTGTATAGCAAAGCATGATCTTGCAAATAATGGCAATTATCAAAACTCAAGAACAGGAAGTGTATATATTGTTAAACCAAAAATGCATGGCCCCGAAGAAGTTCAATTCACATGCGATTTATTTGCAGCTGTTGAAGAGGCTTTAAATCTTGAACCAAATACAGTAAAGATTGGGATTATGGATGAAGAGAGAAGAACAACTGTTAATCTTAAAGAGTGCATAGAGGTTGCAAAAGACAGAGTGATATTTATAAACACAGGCTTCCTAGATAGAACTGGTGATGAAATTCATACAAGCATGGAAGCTGGTCCAATGTTACCTAAGGGGGATATAAAGCTACATCATTGGATCGCCTCATATGAAGATTGGAATGTAGATATTGGTCTTGAAACAGGATTTCAGGGCAAAGCTCAGATAGGCAAGGGTATGTGGCCAATGCCGGATGAGATGCTTGAAATGTATAAGGCCAAGACTGTTCATCCAAAAGCAGGTGCTAATTGTGCTTGGGTGCCATCCCCAACCGCAGCATCTATTCATGCAATGCACTATCATCAAATTTTAGTTTCTGATGAACAGACTAAAATTAAAGAGAGAGATAAAGCTGACTTAAATAAAATATTGGATATTCCAGTTCATCCAAATCCTAGTGAAATGTCACAAGAGTTAATACAATCTGAATTAGAAAATAATTGCCAGGGAATTCTAGGCTATGTTGTTAGGTGGGTTGACCAAGGTGTTGGCTGCTCAAAGGTTCCTGACATCAATGATGTAGGTCTGATGGAAGATAGAGCTACATGCCGTATTTCAAGTCAGCATATAGCTAATTGGTTGCATCATGGTCTTATTGATGAAGATCAGGTTGTAGCTGCTATGAAAAAGATGGCAGCTATTGTGGATGGTCAAAATAATGGTGATGAAGCATACATTAATATGTCACCTGATTTTAATGGCTTAGCTTTTAAAGCTTCGTGTGATCTAGCAATTAAAGGCAGGATTCAGCCTAGCGGGTATACAGAACCTATTCTTCACGAAACAAGATTAAGTATTAAGAAGTAAATGAAGAAAGGGTACTGGGTAGTCAGAGCCCACATATCTGATGTTGAGGAATACGCTAAGTATGTTTCTTTGGCTGGAGATATTGTTAAAAAATATAATGGTGCATTTCTAATTAGAGGTGGAGATCAAACAGAAGTTGAGGGTGAAGGTTTAGAGAGGACTGTTCTAGTTGAATTTCCATCATATGATGCAGCTTACACATGCTATAACTCAGATGAATATCAGCAAGCTTTAGATTTTACAAAAAATTCTTCAACTAGATTCTTTAGTGTTGTAGAAGGTATCTAGATCTATTTTTTTTGTTTCTGAGTTTCATCTCTGTGTTTTTTTAGGTACTTCATAAATGGAGTTCCTCCAGTACCCTTAATTGTTGAACCACCTGTGCCAAATGGGTTTTTTATCTGTGATTGCTTATGAATATATGATGCAGCAAATTCTAAATGAAGGGCTCTAAACTTCCTTATTTCCTCAAGACATTTATTGTAGTTATTCGTTAAACTCTTTGAGCCATCAATAAGTGTTTTTGCATTAGAAATTGCTTCAACTTGCTCTATCATTGCTCTATGTTCAGGTGGCATATAGTCTCGCATCTCATTTAAGTAATGCCTCAAGTGATCTTTTGTATGGTATATCCCTAGAGCTCCATCTAAAAGAGGCATAATACTGCTCTGCGCACCTGTCTCACCTCTAAAAAATTGAGGCTTATTATTAAATTCATTTTGGTATATAAGACCCTTTTTAAGATCCGGATTGTCTTTTGTACCAAATATAAATGGCCTAACTCGATGATAATAAACATACGGATCACATTTTTCAGGCATGCGAGAAAAAATATTATTTACATCTCTCAGAGATTTAATAATTCTCTTTAACCCATATTCTAATTTTTTATCTTTATTAGATTTCAACTTAGAGATCTCACAAGTAGCTGTTATTGCGTCTTTAGCAGCATTCTCAATGCATACATGAATCGTCACAAACCAATCTTCATCAACACCACCTAAAAAATTAGTTATCAATGCAACATTCTCTAATGAAATTTCTTTTTTTCTATCAATCCTGTACCAATTATGCAGACAGTAGCTTGCATAACTTAAAATTGGAGGCCTACCTAAAATCTCTGATAACTTAACCCAAGGTCTTGCAATGACTTCTGGTAGTACCTTGCTTGGTTTTTTCCCGCCCCATATATACGCATGCGCTATAAAGCTAAGATGAACCATTGCTAGATTAATCTCTCTTTTATTTTTATTTTTTAATATTGGATTAATGGAGAGAGCATTTGTTGGTAATGAGTCAATCAGTGTTTGTATATTGCCTGTTAAAAGAAGTTTAGGTAATTCAGATGCTATTTCTTCAAGTTTGCTTAATGATCTAGATTTAGTAATGTAATTTTTTAATGGATCTTGTTTAGGTAAAAATGATTTCATCAAATAATCATAACTAAAATTTTAACCATTTAAATTAATTTAACTTTTTTCATATTTAGGTGTTGACATTCTTAATAAGAGGAGTAATATTAACTTTACCTGCTGAGACCGACTAACAACTAAATGCAGACGGAAGTTAGAGAGAATCAGAAGGAAGAGACCAGAGGGAGAAAAGCGTTTCTAAGAGTCGACGATAAAAAAGAGCTTAGAGACCCACCAAGGAAATAAGAGAAAAATTTCCAAGGAGCTAAAGAAAATTCTCACTTTAGACCCCAAAGGAACTCGAACTAAGACAGAGCCTAGCTCTGTTTTTTTTTGCCTGAAGGAAAGTTTGTTGCTATTTTCCTGAAGGGATATCTTTGTATGGAATATCTTTGTCTA
>Ga0213865_10001640_pt1 | contig 14472 bp, 15 predicted proteins | sample PICome_6_FD_160100 | JGI IMG/M metagenome (GOLD analysis project Ga0213865, IMG submission 160100) | Coastal seawater microbial communities near Pivers Island, North Carolina, United States - PICO282 | ecosystem: Environmental > Aquatic > Marine > Coastal | place: USA: North Carolina...
AGATCTGTTCAACATTCTGCCGGCCAAGCTCTGGCAATTGACGGCCGAATTCACCTGCCCGCACGCCGACGACCGAAAACCCTTTGATTAGCGGCATATTGCTGGCCACTGTCGCAATTCGACCTGAGGTGAAGCCAATCACCAGAAGCCGGCCATTAAAAGCAATACAGCGGACCGATTCGTCAAAGATGTCGCCGCCGACCGGATCAAATACCACATCGGCGCCGCGCCCATCTGTTAGCGTCTTAACCTGCTCCCGGAAGCCGTCTTTGGTGTTTATGACATGATCGGCACCGTAATCCGCCACGTCGGCAAGTTTTGCGTCGCTGCCGCCGGTTGCGATGATTTTAGCACCGAGAATGCGACCGACATCAATTGCTGCCATGCCAACACCGCCGCTCGCACCATGGACAAGGAGTGTTTCGCCGGCCTGTAAATTGCCACGTCGAACGAGCGCGACATAGGCGGTCAGATAAGCTGCAGAATAGGATGCGGCCTGGTCATAGGATAATGTCTCGGGTTTGAGTTGTAGCCCGTCAGCCGACGCTGTCGCATAGGTTGCAAAGGCACCGAAGCGGGCCCCGCCACATACTGCGTCGCCGATCCTGAAATTGGTGACATCATCGGCCATAGCAACAATGTCACCGGCCATATCCATACCGGGAGTAAAAGGCGGGTCGAGTTTGAGCTGATACTTTCCCTGACAGAGCAGGATGTCGGGAAAATTTACGCTGGCGGATCTGACCCGGATTAGAACCTCGCCCGGGCCGGGCTCGGGTTGGGATACATCCCGGACAGCAACACCAGAGAGGTCATCACTCAGAGCCGTACAGACAAGCGCCTTCATTTGATCTTATGTAATTCTTCGCGCACCAGATCAGCAATCTCGATACAGGCCTGTTTGGCGGCAGGAACAACATTTGTGAAGGCGGTGAAGGCGTGAGCCAGCTCGTCATAACACTTGAAAGTGACCGGCACCCCTGCGTCTTCTAGTTTTTTGGCATAGGCTGCGCCATCATCGACGAGCGGGTCGAAACCGGCAGTGGCGATAACTGCGTTGGGCAGGCCGGCGAGCCGCGGTTCCAAGCCTGGTGATAATAAAACTTGCGCACGGTCGAACTCGTTATCCGGGGCGTATTGCTGCATGAACCAGTCCATCGTGTCCGATGATAGCGGGTAGGTTTCGCCATAAAGGGTGTTTGACGGAAACTCGGCAATTAGATCGGTTGCCGGATAAATAAGAAGCTGCAGATCAGGCATTGGCTTGTCCTGCCGGCGCATGTCCTGCGCGATGACGGCGCTCAAATTACCGCCCATGCTATCGCCACCAACCGCGACATGCCCTGGCCGCGCACCGAGCGATTCCGCATTTTTCAGGCACCATTCATAGGCATCGATTGCGTCTTCGAGACCGGCCGGAAATTTGTGTTCCGGCGCGAGACGGTAATCCACCGAGACGATCGGACACCCGATTTGCCTGGCGAGGATCTGGCAAAATGCGTGACATGTGTCGAGGTCGCCAATAACGCCGCCGCCAAAATGAAAATAAGCCATCACCGGGAGACTGGCATCGAGATGTTGGGGGGTGTAGATCCGGACCGGAATAGTGTGTGATCCGCGTGATGGAATCGTGTCGTCCCGCCATGCAATATCTGTTGCGTCCGGGGCTGCAAGCATGGCGAGCCCGGCCGCCGAACCGGCCCGTGCAATGTCGGCCGGTAGCGATGACATGGGCGGCGATTTTGCCGCCTGATAGGCGAGTAGCTGGAAATTTGTATTAAGTTTCCGCCCACCGATCATAACCGGCTCTCCGCCAGACATCCAGATTTTGAGGCGGTCAGGTAGGCGCATGATAAGCTTTAAAATTAGAATGCGTAGGTTCATTTTACGTCTCCAGCTTCATCAAAAAGGTCCGGCTTACACCTCGAACTCATATATTTTCCGAGAAGCCATTTATGCCCGACAGTATAAGTCGGGATGCAAAATCGGTCGCGGCCGCTGGTTCAAGCGGCCGGCGCGATAACATCAGATCGCCCATCTGTCGCGCAATGCCGATCGCTGCGGCTGTCAGATAACCGGCATCGAGATGTTTCGGACCTGCGATTTGCAGGACATTTTCGATATCGGTCCGAATTTGATCGGAGATGGTTTTAATCTCTGGCGTATCGATCCTGACCCCGATCATAGCACGATGCGGCCCACCACTGGTAATCGTGTCGTCATTCTCTTCGACGAGGAAATTAAAATAGGCGGCAAAGGCTGTGCGGATATAGGAATCAAGGTCGGTGGCCTGGCTGCTGACAATTTTAAGCCTTGGCTGGAACCGTTTGGCGCTTTCCGCGGCGATCGTCTCGAAGATCTCTTCTTTTGATTTGAAATAATTGTAGAACGTGCCTGATGCGAGGCTGGTTTCCCGGATTATATCCCGAATGCTGGCGGCTTCGTATCCGTCCCGCGCGAACACTTTGCTGGCGGCGTCCAGTATCGCCTGCCGGTTAGCTTTTTTTGTTAAAGCACGTTTGCTCGAGCCGGATGATGTGGCGGTGGCTAGGGACATATAAAACTCCTTCTCCAACAGCTGTGCAGATTGATGACGAGGCGTCAACTTTCATTGTGCCAGCTTATGTATTTTAATGTGAACAATGCTGGCGGCGGCTGTGACGGATCGGCTTGACCGGGCCAAAAATAGAGTTGCGCCGGCCGATACAGCACGCTTGCTGATTCGACCAAAGGACGTGGTCTTTCAGCGTTTTAATCTCAGTCTGCATACCGGGCGACTATTGTCGAAGCGTCCCGCATCGGTCAAAAGAGCGGGATGGATATAGATAGTTTACAAGATCCCGATAAGCGTATCGCGCTCATGCGCGAAAATATGGAGAATATGACCAAGATCGTGCCGTGGGCCCGGGAAACCGGATTTCAGGTCACCGCGATTGAGAAGGGTCATATCTGGGGACGCCAGCCATTTTCAGAACATTTGATTGGTGACCCTGAAGACCGGGTTATTCATGGCGGTGTGATTACAACTTTGCTGGATAATCTTTCCGGCATGGCGTGCGCTTCGGCACTGAGTGAATTCCGCTTTGTTGCCACCTTGGACCTGCGTATTGATTATATGCGACCGGCTGATACCGAGTGCGATATTATCGGCGAGGCAGAATGCTATCACCTTACCCGGTCGGTCGCCTTCTGCCGGGCCTGGGCTTATCATGAGACCCGCGAAAAGCTGATCGCGACAGCGCAAGGCGCGTTTGCGATAAACCAGCCGCGGTCGGTTTCCAGTTTCGGGGCAGGCGCATGACCCGGAATCAAGTGTTACAGGACTTGTTGGCAAGAGTTCCAATCGTTCAGACACTCGGCATGCGCTGCGACGTCAAGGGCGATGATATGACGGCGATTTTGCCGTTCAATAATAAACTGATCGGAAATTTCAGTCTAAAGGCCTTGCATGGCGGTGCGATCGGGACCTTTCTGGAACTAACGGCGATGGCGCAATTATTTCTGGAATCCGATGTCGAGAAACTGCCGCGGACGATCAATATAACCGTTGATTATCTCAGGCAGGGTCGGGCTGAGGATCTTTTTGCCCGCGCCTATATCGTAAAAATGGGACGCCGGATGTCGAGTGTCCGGGTCGAAGCCTGGCAGGCGGAAAGATCAAAGGCTGTCGCGGCGATGCAGGGCCATTTTCTTCTGAACCGGCCTGAGCTCGAATCGAAGTAGAAACTTCCCGCCGCCGGGCCAGGATTGCCTGCGGCAGTAAAAAGGCCCGGCAGATCTGCCGGGCCTGAATGTTTGTTCGTCGTCAGAATATCTTTAAGCAGGCCTAAAGATGATAGGCGGACTCGCCATGGCTCGCTGTATCTAGCCCGACTTCCTCGTCGCCCTTGTTAACGCGGAGCGGGATGAAAGCTTTAACTACAGTCAGCAGCACCGCAGTTGCGAGGGCTGACCATGCGCAGACCACCACCACGCCGGTGAGCTGAATACCAAATTGCTCAAGCATCCCGTTGCCGTCGAGGCCAGGAGCCATTGGCCCCACGCCTGCCAGCGCCGGTATTAGAAGAATACCCAGAATGCCGCCAACACCATGCACGGCGAACACGTCCAGGCTATCGTCGATTTTCAAGCGTGAACGGATCAGGACAACGGCAAAGTAACATACCATTGCCGCAAGGGCGCCGATAATGAGGGCCGCCATCGGACCGACCGATCCGGCCGCGGGCGTGATTGTTGCAAGCCCTGCAATCGTCCCGGTGGCCGTCCCAACTAGCGTTGGTTTACCGAACTTCACCCACTCAATTGCCATCCAGACGAGCGATGCCGTGGCAGCCGAGATGTGAGTTACAAGCATAGCCTGTCCGGCGCCCGCATTGGCGCCAAGCGCAGAACCGGCATTGAAACCGAACCAGCCAACCCAGAGCATGCTTGCCCCGAGCATCACAAAGGAGGCATTGTGTGGTGGACGCGTGTCTTCAGGGAACCCGGCCCGTTTGCCGAGGAAAAAGACGAAGACGAGGGCGCTGATCCCGGCCGTTGCGTGCACAACAAGACCGCCGGCAAAGTCAATCACCCCGCGGTCGGCCAGCCAACCGCCACCCCAAATCCAATGGGTTACGGGTGCATAGACAATCAGCAACCAGAGTGTGCTGAAGACCAGAACGGCTGCGAAATTTACGCGTTCGGCAAATGCGCCGATAATCAAGGCGGGCGTTATGACTGCAAACGTCATCTGGAACATGATGAAGACGCTTTCGGGAATAGTGTCCGAAACGCTGCCGTTTTCGACGGTGCCGAGGAACATTTTGGACAGTCCACCCCATATGGCGCCGGTGCCATCAGCGGCTCCATTGCCATCACCGAAGGCAATCGAATATCCGGCAATGACCCAGACAAGTGACATTAAACACGCCAATGCAAGACATTGCATCAGAACAGACAGGATGTTCTTCGACTGAACCAGTCCGCCATAAAATAGGGCAAGACCTGGTAGCGTCATGAACAAGACGAGTGCCGTTGAGGCCAGAATCCAGGCCGTGTCACCCGTATCGACCGTATCGGCGAATGCCGGCATTGCCAAACTGGATATGAGAGCGATCAGGACTACCGCTTTCTGCAGGCCCGAATGGGTCCTGGATATCAAACCGTTCATGCGTGTTTCCTCCCGAAATAATGCTGTTCTGGTTTTTGTTCGTCGTGCCGCCTTTAGCCCCGGCATGCAAGCTCGTTTTGCGCCGGAGCAGCAATTGGTTCATCGTAAATTTGCCTAGGATGGTGGTTATGATAATAGCTAAACATCAGCAGCGACGGCGTCGGACACGGATTTATAGCCGTCGGCTGCAAGGCAATCGCGAAGCTGACGATTGATCGCGGCAATGGCGCCCGGCCCTTGATAGGTCAATGCCGTATAGAGTTGGACAGCATGGGCGCCGGCTTTTATTTTCGCATAGGCATCAGCGCCCGATGCAACACCGCCGCATCCGATCAGATCGAAACAATCCCCGAGCGCGGTTCGTAAAGTTCGCAAAAGGGCCGTCGACGCAGCCAGAAGCGGCTGACCGGACAGCCCGCCGGGCTCGGTCTGCAGTGTCGCAGGCAGATAATCCGGTCTGGCGATGGTCGTGTTTGAAATGATCAGACCACAGAGCCATTGCCCGTGTGTCCTCAGAACATCGATAAGCAAATCGACGTCTTCATCAGTCAGGTCGGGTGACAGTTTTAGAAATACGGGCGTTGGCGACGCGCTTTCGCGCCAGGCGGTTTCGCACCTGTTCAAAAGGTCTATGAGGGCGTCCTGATATTGCAAATCACGCAGGCCGGGAGTGTTTGGGCTAGATACATTCACCGTGATATAGTCGGCCAGACCGGCTGCAGCCGACAGGCCATATTCATAATCAGAAATGAAGTCGGGGCTTGTTTTGTTTGCGCCGATATTAATTCCGACCGGGCAGGTTAAGTGTGCCTTCTGGGCGGCGATATTACTGAGCGCGATGTCCGCGCCCTTATTATTAAAGCCGAGCCGGTTGATTATGGCGCGCTGTTGCGGCGCCCGGAACAATCGCGGCTTCGGGTTTCCAGGCTGGGCGCGCGGCGTTACCGTGCCGCATTCAAGAAAACCGAAGCCAAGCCGGCTCATGGCACGACAAACTTCGGCATTCTTGTCGAAGCCGGCAGCGAGGCCAATGGCATTGGGAAAAACAAGTCCCGATTTTGGCAGATGGGTCCCGGTTCCCCACTGGGCCGGGTCGATTTTTGGCAAGCCGAGCCCAGTTTTCAGTCCGGCGATTGTGAGGCTGTGTGCAGCTTCTGCCGGCAAAATCCGCAGCAGCGGCGTGAGAGTCTCGGCGATATTCATGGCTTGATGCTTTCCGGCAATAGAGGCGGCGTATTGCTGCTACAGGCCAGTCTCCATCTGCGTGTCGCAAGCGCCCACTGCAGCGTGCCATAATAATGAGGGAAGAGATCACCGTTCCGGCTCGGTTCCCATTTCAGCCGGTCGGCAATGTCATTAATGCTATATTCGAGCAACAAGACCTCCATGCTGCCGGTATAATAACGTTCAAGTGTTCCTTGAAGCTGGACCGCCGTCGACAGATGGACGTATCCGTCGGCGACATCGAGCGCGGTTTCGACACGCCCATCTCGCTCCGACCGCTGCGCTGCGACTTGATCCAGTATTTTATAGACATGCCGGGTTTGCTTGGTCTGCATGCTCTGGTCTCGCATTGGTAATGGTCGCAATAGGCGTCCGGTTATTTGCACTATCGCGATGTCCTATTGGTTTCAAGCACACGCACACTGGGTGTCTGATGATGGCGCGCCGGTTTGACAGTGGCTGGTTCAGCCTGGGTGCGGTGTTGGTGGGCCAGTGGGTCAGGGCCAGTGGGTCAGGGCCAGAAAGCTAGGGCGGGGCAGTGGGGTCGAGGGTCCGGTTCCTTGCGCTGTTATGACCCAATAGGATTTGGCCGCATATCGGGCAGAGGCCAGTTCGGCGATTTAGTTTTCGGTTTTGATTGGCGGCGATCGCCAATTTTGATATCGGTCTCCGCATGTTCCCCTTTGAACGCTGCAAATGTTTGGACCGATATGGACTGGGATAAACTAAAATCTTTTCATGCCGCTGCTGAAACAGGCAGTCTGACCGGCGCTGGCGAGCGGCTGGGAATTTCCCAGTCAGCTGTTTCCCGACAAATTGCAGCGCTTGAAGAAAAGCTGGGCATTTCTTTGTTCCAGCGTCATGCACGGGGTCTGGTGCTGACGGATTCAGGTGTAACACTACACCAGTCGACGATGGACATGGAAGTGGCTGCGAAATCGGCTGCGGCCGCCCTGCAAGACCAGAGCGAGTTGGCGCAGGGCGATCTTATTGTCACCGCGCCGGTCGCATTTGGGTCGACCTGGTTGGTGCCGCGGCTGCGCGAGTTTGCCAGACAGAACCCGGATTTATGTATCGATTTACGCCTCGATGATGGCGAACATTATGATCTGCTCAAACTGGAGGCTGAATGTGCCATCCGATTATGGGCGGCAGACAAAGCCGATTTGATCCAGCGCAAGCTCGCCACGCTGGGAACCAATTTGTACGGATCGGCCGAATATCTCGCAAAGCATGGTGTGCCGCAGACCCCGTCCGATCTCGATGACCATCGGATCATCGCCTATGGCGATGCCGATAGTCCAATCGATGCGATGTCATATGCGCAGCGCATCGGTCGCGATGATGACCGGCCGCGTAAGGCAGCTCTAACGGTCAATAATGTGCCGGCCATGGCTCGCGCAGTTGAATCCGGTCTCGGCATTGCTGACCTGCCGGACTATATGTTAGCCACAATGCCGGACCTGGTTCGTGTGCTGGAAGGCTATTCGGGACCAAGTTTCGAATTGTACTTTGTCTATCCGAGTGATTTGAGGCGGTCGAAACGGATTGCAGCATTTAGGGATTTCCTGACATCCGAAGTCAGCGCGTTCAGTGCGTCTGTGCCGAGATAGAAGAGTCCGCGTCCGAGCCCTTACATTGTCGGTCGGTATTGCCGGTTAATCGGCTTGTTGTGATATGATGCCCTTGTGCCTAGCAGCTAAAATGGAACGCCATCATCAATCTCACCGGCAGCGGTCGAATCGGAGCCCGATAATAGATTGGCAAAGTCAAAAATCTTCTGATCGTGCAAATGACTTGGACGGACATTTCGAAGCGCCCGCGCCATAATCTGGCGAACCCCGGGCTTTCGGGTTTCCCATTCGTCGAGCATACGCTTCATTGCGACGCGCTGCAGGCCGTCTTGCGAGCCGCAGAGATTGCAGGGAATAATCGGGAAGTTGAGCGCAGCCGCAAATTTCTCAAGATCGGCTTCGGCCGACGTTATTAAGGGTCTCAACACTTCGATGTCTCCCTCATCATTTATGAGTTTGGGAGGCATTGCCGCCAGTCGCCCGCCATTTAGCAAGTTCATCATGAACGTTTCGAGGGCGTCATCGCGGTGATGGCCAAGTACCAGTGCGCTGCATCCTTCTTCACGGGCAACCCGATACAGGATCCCCCGTCGCAGCCGCGAGCAAAGCGCGCAGAATGTCCGGTCGGCCGATATTTTTTCGGTAACGATCGAGTAGGTGTCTTCCGTCACAATCCGGTAATCGACACCATGCTGTCCAAGCCAGTTGGGCAGAACGTCTTTTGGAAAACCGGGCTGTCCCTGATCGAGGTTGCAGACCAGAAGGTCCACCGGCAGTGCGCCCTGCCATTTCAGATCGATCAGGACTGTTAGCAGGCCATAGCTATCTTTTCCGCCGGACAGGCAAACCATCCATTTCGGACGGGTCGATGCCGTCCGGTCCACAAGCTGGAACTCGTCAATGACTTGCAATGCGTTACGCACCAGTCGTTTACGCAGTTTCTTGAAACTGACGCTATCGGGCATCTGTGCGAGTAAGGATGGAAGTGTGTCATTGACGCTATCTGGCATAATCCCTCTTCGCCCGCGTTGTTCCGGATTTCAAGAGGTCTTTAGGCGCTGTTTGCAGGTTTCGCTGCGACATTGGCCTGGGCTTTCCGGACGGGGGCAAAGCTGTGCCTATGGATGGCGCAGGGGCCAAGGCGGTTTAGCGCTGCCGCGTGTTGGGCCGATCCATAGCCTTTATGCTGGCTGAAACCATAGTCAGGATAGTGTGAACATAGCCGGACCATTTCGCGATCCCTATACGTCTTGGCCAGTATCGAAGCCGCCGAAATTGCCGGTATTTTAAGGTCTCCCTTGATGATTGCCCGGGCATTATCCGGCATCGCCGTTGGGACGGCATTGCCATCAATCAGAACTTCCTCGACCTCGAAGGTCAGGGGCTCGATGCTTCTGAGCATAGCAAGAAAGGTCGCTTCACGAATGTTTACAGCGTCAATCTCTTTCTCATCAGCACAGGCGACAGACCAGAACAGCGCTTTATCCTTGATTTCGATCTCTAGCGCGTGACGCTTCTTTTCACTGAGCTTTTTGGAATCGGTGAGCCCGGCGATCGGTCGGGCCGGGTCCAGGACAACCGCGGCGGCTGTAACGGGGCCGGCCCACGGGCCGCGGCCAGCCTCGTCGATTCCGCAGATTCGTGTAAGAGATGACATCGATATTTTTTAAGGCTGATTCTGGGAGCAAAGCTATGCGTGATCCATATGTCATTGAAATCACCGAAACCGGCGGAACCGATGTATTGAAGAAGGTCGCAAGAGCGCCGCGCCGTCCCGGGCCGGGCGAGGTGTTGGTTGAGCAGACCGCAATCGGGCTAAACTTTATTGATACCTATTTCCGGACCGGTCTGTATCCTGTGACACTGCCTTTTGTGCCGGGGTCGGAAGGTGCCGGGCGGGTACTCGCCACCGGCGAAGGTGTTACTGACATTCAGGTGGGAAACCGTGTCGCATATCTCGGATCTGGCACCTATTCCACGCATTATACGGGGCCAGCCGCGACCATGCTCAAACTGCCCGATAATGTATCCGACGCGACCGCTGCCGCAGTTTTGTTAAAGGGCCTGACAGCCTGGATGCTGCTATTTGCGATCCGTCGTGCAAGCCCCGGTGAAACGGCTTTGGTCTGGGCGCCGGTTGGGGGTGTCGGGTCCTTATTATTGCCATGGGCAACGTCGATGGGGGTGAGATGTATCGCCGTTACCTCAACGGTACAAAAGCAGGAAAAGGCATTATCGCTCGGCGCGAGCGAGGCGCTGATTTTTGATGAACAGCTCGCTGCGAATGTGCGGGCGTTGACCGGCGGGCAGGGGGTCGATGTCAGTTTTGACAGTGTTGGCAAAGTATCGGCGGAAGCATCACTAAACAGCTTGCGGCCGCGGGGATGGTGGATCAGTTATGGCAATGCGTCGGGGGCGGTCGATCCTGTCGCTCCCGGTGTCCTCGGGGCTAAAGGGTCACTGGTATTAACGCGGCCAAGCCTGTTTGCTTTCATTTCCAGAGCCGAAGAGCTGAAAGCCGGGGCGGCGGCATTGTTCGGGGCCCTGAAAACAAAAACCATTCAGGCCGAAATCGGACAGGAATTTGAATTGACCGATATTGAGGCCGCTCACACTGCGATTGAGGCCGGGGCTACAATTGGTGCGACTATTCTCAAGCCGTGATGGGCATAATGATGCGGCTTAGACCCGGACCGCCAGCAGGATGCGGCCGCCCGGGTGTAAACCATTGTTCGGCCTAGAATTTACGACCGATTGAGAATGTCAGCGTGGACGTCTCCTCGGTGGCCGAGCGACTGCCGCCTGATTCTTCGAAATCATCTTCGACATAGCGTGCTTCGGCTTGCAGGAAGACATCATTCGAGAAGGTATGGCGTGCGAAGATTTCGATCGCCGGTGTCCAGTCATTCTTTGCGTCTTGATCAACGGCAAGCGCGGCAATTTTCTGGCTTTCGTCAAATTTATAACCGAGCTGGACATCAATGCCGATCTCATTTGCGCCGGTTGTCAGCGAAATTTCTGCGCCGAGCGGAATTTTTGACCTGTCCTGATCGACTTCGACTGCGGTCCCAAATGCCGTTAGCTTATTTTCCGACGAGAAGCTGTTGAAGCCGATATAAGGTTCGATTTTCCAGTCGCAGGCTTCGGACATGCAGAAGGATTTACCAAGTCGCAGATCAAGCGTCGTACTTTCATAATCGGTCTTCTCGCCGGTCGTCAGCGTGAATTCGCCATCGCCAAGCCCAAGGCGTGCGTCAAACGCCAGCCCGCTTGCGAATGATAGCCCGTAATAGAAGGTCGGCGCGTCGATTGAGCCATCTAGATCAAAGCCGCTATCCTGGCCTCCGACATCGGACATTGCCAAGCCAATACCGATTTCGTGGGTCATGTCTTCCGAATGCGCCGTGAGCGCGAATGCTCCACCCAATACAAGCAGTGCGATTGTATGATGTAATCTGGTTTTCATTTATCTGTCCCCATTCTTGAAATTTAAATTGATTCAGGGCGATATTGTCGGCGAAAGCAAAAATTCACCGAATTATCACGATCTGACGATAGGCATATTACATTAGTTTGCCTGATCGCAAAATCGTTCGGTGTGTCGCGATATCGGTTAATTGACCGGTCAGCGGGCCGGTTCAAGCGATAGCAATAAGGCCGGATCGATATAAAAATCTCCCCCCCGATCGCTACTGCCGGCATTTCTCCATTTTACCGCCCAGTGTAAATGCGGTCCGGTGGTTCTGCCAGTATTGCCAGATTTCGCGATCAAGTCACCGGCTTCAACATAGTCGCCGGGTGATGCAATGACTTCATTCAAATGCATAAACACCGATAAGAGGCCATCGCCGTGATCGAGGAAAACCGTTCCGCCTTCATAATAGAGATCCGGATCCCCGAGTGTAATGGTGCCGGCTGCCGGGGCCATAACCGGCGTTCCGACACCGATGGCGATATCGTAGCCTCTATGCACCGACTGGCTCTCGCATACTTCACCGTTTGCCCCGACGCCGGTATACTGGCGTACGGGTCCGAAGGGCGAAGATTCCGGCCCATTGGCGGGACGTTGAAAGCCATGGCGAGCGCCATTGCCAGATTCGAATCGGGAAAAGGCTGTCGTCTTTTTAACCCAGCTGCGTCCGGCATGTGCTTTTTGCGCTTCCGTGCGTGCATCGATTTTATCGCAATCTAGCCCCGTCAAATAGCGCACCGGATCGTCGCGTTCTTCAATTGTTATAACCGCCGGGATGCTGTCGATATCATTGCTGGTTATCGTTAATTCTAGTGGCGAATTGCGCTGTATGCCGATGGTGGCAATCCCGTCCTCATTCACCGGAATGCCGGTTTGTAGAATCTGGTTGCCCGCAATGACACTTACGACCGAATTCGGCGCCGCTTCACAAAGCAGCAGACCGCCCTGAACGGCGAGGCCCCGACACCGGCTTGCGGTGTCGGCCGATGCCGGCATCATACTGAGCGGCGCTAGCAATAGTGCGAGATAATAAACAAATCCGCGCATTATTTCGACGTCACCATTCTCGTCGCCGCAGCCTCGGCATCGATATAAGGCTCCTGTAAGTCAACGCTCCAGTAGCGCAGGGCGGCAAGCGGGATTCTCGCGGCCGTCACGGCGCAAACGACAAAGTCGCCCGGTGCAATGAGTTCCAGGTCCGCATCAAGATAGCGGATGACGGCTTCACCTTGTTGGCGGTCGGTTTTCGTAAGCATGCCCTGTCATATCCCAGACAAATGCCAGTGGAAAGTGAATTTCTCTGAAAGTTCCGCTTTGTTCCCGTGAACAAATGTGGTACAAACTGTGTTCGGCCATTCCTGGCCAAGTTTAATTTTACTGATCTGGACGAAAGGTAACGACTCATGGCCAAATCGAATCTTCATCTTGTCGACAAGGAGTCCGGTGTGGACAAACAAAAAGCACTCGAGACCGCTCTTACAAATATTGAGCGGTCATTTGGTAAGGGTTCGGTCATGCGTCTTGGTGAAAAGACGTCAATGGATATTGAGGCCGTTTCTACAGGATCTTTAGGGCTGGACATTGCCCTTGGTATTGGTGGGCTGCCAAAAGGACGGGTGATTGAAATTTATGGGCCGGAGAGTTCGGGTAAAACGACTTTATCTTTGCATGTGATTGCAGAAGCCCAGAAAAATGGCGGTGTCTGTGCCTTTGTTGATGCCGAGCATGCGCTGGATCCGGTCTATGCTGGAAAGCTCGGGGTCGATCTTGATGATTTGCTGGTCTCGCAGCCCGATACGGGTGAGCAAGCGCTTGAAATTGCCGATACGCTGGTGCGATCTGGTGCCGTTGACGTCCTGGTCGTCGATTCGGTTGCTGCGCTGACGCCGCGTGCCGAAATTGAGGGCGATATGGGGGACAGCTTGCCCGGTCTGCAGGCCCGCTTGATGAGTCAGGCATTGCGCAAGCTGACTGGTTCAATTTCCAAATCGAAATGCATGGTGATTTTCATTAACCAGATCCGGATGAAAATCGGCGTAATGTTCGGAAGTCCGGAGACAACCAGTGGCGGTAATGCCCTGAAATTTTACTCCTCTGTTCGCCTCGATATTCGTCGGATTGGCTCAATCAAGGATCGTGACGAGGTGGTCGGCAACCAGACCCGGGTTAAAGTTGTTAAAAACAAGGTGGCACCGCCATTCCGGCAGGTTGAATTTGATATTATCTATGGTGAAGGGATTTCGAAAACCGGCGAACTTATCGATCTTGGCGTGAAATGCGAAGTGATTGACAAAGCCGGATCCTGGTATTCTTACGGTGCCGATAGAATTGGACAGGGGCGTGAGAAAACCCGTCAGTTCATGAAAGATAATCCGGAGATCGCAGACGAAATTGAAACCGAAATTCGCAAACGCTCCGGCCTGTTGTCGGATGTACTGCTGGTCGAGGGTGGCGGCGTTGAAGATGGTCAGGCCGAGGCTGGTTGAACGGTTTCTAACAGAAAGCTGGCAGGCAACATCTTGGCGAGGTGGTAAACTCGCCATATACCCTTAGATTGTGATCAGGGCGGCTATTTAGCCGCTGGCTAAGGATGAAATTTATGACCGGTGTGAACGAGCTGCGGGACAGTTTTATGTCCTATTTTCAAGGGCTTGACCATTTGAAATTGCCATCGGCGCCGCTGGTGCCGGAGCATGATCCCACCTTGCTGTTCGTGAATGCAGGTATGGTGCCGTTCAAGAATATTTTTACCGGGGCGGAGACACCGACATCAAACCGCGCGGTGACGTCGCAAAAATGTGTTCGGGCCGGCGGAAAGCATAATGATCTCGATAATGTCGGCTATACGGCCCGACATCACACCTTTTTCGAGATGCTGGGCAATTTTTCGTTCGGTGATTATTTTAAGGATGAAGCGATCAAGTTCGCCTGGGATCTGGTAACCGGTGAACTTGGTTTGTCGCGCGACAAATTACTGGTGACGGTTTATTCCGAGGATGAGGACGCCGCCGGGCTCTGGAAAAAGATTGCCGGTCTAGGCGAGGACCGCA
>Ga0213865_10001643_pt1 | contig 14459 bp, 10 predicted proteins | sample PICome_6_FD_160100 | JGI IMG/M metagenome (GOLD analysis project Ga0213865, IMG submission 160100) | Coastal seawater microbial communities near Pivers Island, North Carolina, United States - PICO282 | ecosystem: Environmental > Aquatic > Marine > Coastal | place: USA: North Carolina...
TCTACTGTTACAGTCTTAGAGTTTGATCCAGTAATTGCAGACCCAAACGCAGAAGTAAATCCAGAAGAAGCCGTCTTGGTAATTATTGAAGATCCAGTAGGTGTTGTAGGATCAGCGTCAACTTCAAATTCGTCAAACAACTGTAATGTAGGATTGTCTGCGTCATCTCGTACTACTACTCTTATTTTATCTCCATCCGATAATGCAGTCCCGTTCGTGACGGCCGTAACGTTTCCGTCTCTCAAGACACCCGCATCTGTGAATGCGGCACTACCAACTGCATCAATGGTTACAAATGCACCTCCAGTATTAATCTGAAAATAGTTTGTATTATCACCCGTAAAGGTATTCGCACTCACCGTTTCTGTCGATGCAAGAGTAGTGATACTTGGTGATGGTAATGTAGTTGCAGAGTATGGTGATGGATTATCTAATACTCGTATCTCTGAGTTACCTAAAAGACCTGAAATAGTAGTTGTAATTGACGCTACAATGTTAACTGTACCAGTACCACTTATTTCAACCGTAGGAATAGTCGAACCACTAACCACATTAATTGTTAACGTGACATTAGATGTGAAGTTTACTGCAATTGCACCACCTGCGGTACTAGAAATGCCATTTCCTGCTGTTTGTGTCCCATAACCTGACAATGTGTTTCCAGTAAAATCTATGGAAGTTGTTGTGCCAACATCGCCAATGTCAATTGCATTGGTTGTTCCAGAGCTCCGAGTAAAAGTACAACCCGTAATGTTTCCTATCGTGGTTGTGCTTGCTAATACTGCCGATGTTGTTGCGGAGGTGTCGGTGAATGAACAATCTGTTAACGTGTTTCCACCTGTAACACTAACTCTTCCTGAAGAATTGATAATACAGTCGGAAAGGTTTCCGGTTACGTTTGGTGTAGTGACCGAATTCAATCGAAGTCCCGAAGAATTTGATGCTATGTTTGCAGTGGTAACGGTGTTCAATGTGTTGTCATTAAACGTCGAAGTTCCAGTGTTTAAAGTAGTTACATCATTAAAGACAGCTCTAATAATAGTTTGACCACTTGTAAAGGTAACCGTTGTGGCGTTATTGATAGATCCAGAAGTCATACTAAACGAAGTCATGTTTGACATGTCAACCACAAGAGTAACCGTGCCTGTACTTTGAATGTTGGTACCTGTAAAAACTGCTGTACCTGTTCCATCTAATGTGTAACTATTTGTTCCGTTTAATGTTTCGATAAAGGTGAGACTTTCTTTGTCACTGTTTCCTGTAGTAGTATTGATGTCAATGTTATGTTGTGCAAAAACAACATCTTCATAGGCTTGTAAAACACCATTGTGAATGTCGCCGGTGATGTCGTTATCATGTCCCTCTAAAAACAGATTATCACTTACTGTGGTTCCAATTAGAGTTATTCCATCACCAACATAAGCCGCATCCCAGAAGTTATTATCAACTGCTTTAATGTTTACGTTTTGAACATTAATATTATAAGATACATCGGATAAATTATTTGTGGGGACGTTTAATGTTCCAGCACTTAAATCCAAAGCAATAGGAATAAATGTTTGTAATGTGATCTTTTCTGATCCAGTAAATTCTGCCAAAAAATCGAAATTTGCTGTTCCTGTTGCACCATCGTTTACGTCAACATCAAGTGAAGTTAATACCGAGGCAATCGTCGTAAAGAAATTGAAAATAAGCTGAGAACCGGATGGAACACTTGTTAATGTGCCACTATACGTAATCGAAACGTTTTCGTTTTTACGTAGTGCCGCAATAATACAGTCGGTTCCCTCGATGTTTGAACCGAACCCTTCTAGTCCGTCGTTGGCACCACCCCAACCAGTAGTAGTGTCGGCGTCGTACCATTGAACCATTTCCTTGACACCGCCTCCGGTACCAAACGTAATTGCCATTACTCAGTTCTCTCTGTGATTTCGGTTTCAATTAAAGTTTTGGCTGAGTTTAATGCTTCTATTTCAGAATTATATTCATGGTAAGTTTTCTCACCATTTTTTAAAACTTCAATGACTAACCCATCGACAGTGATTCTTGTTCGTTCTTTGGCCATCTTATTCCTCTAATATTTCTCTGAGTTCACCGTCCAGACCTTCGTCTAGTTCTTTTTTAAGTGTGATGACATCATTAAAATCGAAACGATATTCGGGATCAGCTCTCTCACCCACAAAGGTGACAGTCCCATCTTCGTTATATTGAATCTCAGGATCAGAAAGAACCTTACAGTTAAGACGGCCGTCTTGAACAACGAAAAGAATTTCGTCTGGTGTTTTACCGATTACATCGGCAGCTTGTTGAAGTGTTAATTCCATTCATCATCTCCAAAAAAAAGGGGGGGAGAATCCCCCCCTATTCACTGACTATTTATGCAGGATTATTGTAGTTTCGTTCTACAGCAGAAATCACCGATACGGGGTTGTTGTTCACCTCCGCAATCGTTGCCGTCTGTTGTACCCACTGACCAGATTCAAGACCAATTGCACGGACGTTAATCGCAACGTCTGCACCAGATACACGGTCTTTCTGTGTGTTACCATCGTATGCGTATGAGAACACAAGTTCGTCAGATGCATTCAATGCGCGTTCAGAACCAGCATATACTCCACCAGTTGCGAGTAATGATACAACACCACCCGAGTTTTCTACCGGAGTACCCGCAGAATCCACCAACAAAGCAGATGGTGAGTTAATTGGGTGAGTACGTAGAGTAGCACCAGTTGCTGTCGAATCAACCAGAGTTGGTGTGTCATCTAGTGTTCTTGCAGCAAATGTTGTGTCACTGAATCGTTCTGTTACACCAAGAATCACGTTATTGTCCGCGTTGCTAAATCCAGTCAACTTGAAGTATGCATCAGCTTCGTCGGCGCTGATTGTTACCAGACCTTCTGTGTTAGTCGGTGATAGTGGCGTCGAGAAACCAGTCAAAATGATGTTACAAGAATCTTTAGTTGCATCACCTGCAGCAGTACCCGCATCCAAGATCTGAATTGAAGTACCAGTGTATGAACGAGTGTAATCGTAGTATACGAATGCTTTCGCTTGGTCTGAGTCAGTAAGGATATCGTTAGAGAACGAGATAGTCACTGTCGCAGAGAATGGGAATGACTGAAGCGCATTGTTTACAGTATCACGCAACTGAGTATTGTTGATGTCAGCAGGGTTAATACTGGTAATTGCAGTACCCGTCTTCGTACCACTCTGATCCAAGTTTGTCGCAAGCTTAGTTGTCAGAGTAGGGCCAACGAATGCGAGAAGTTCGTCTTGTAACTTACCATTCTTGACAGTACCCGCTGCAAATTCGATATCCGAATCTTGACGTAAACTATACTGTACCCAAGAATACAATTCTTGGTTGGTGAGGTTTGTTACTGTTGGTGAAGTCGCATCGATAAGAATACCAAAGTTGAATGGGCCATTCAAAAGATCCTGAGTGTAACCCAGCGTTGTATCTGCAACATCAGCTGCAAGATATTCGATTGTAGGGCCATCACCCTGTTGCGAATACTTCTCAGCTACCTGAGAGTTAGTGCTAATAATAGTATCCGTCAAATCAACACCATCACGATCAAGAATGTTCAGATCTTCACCTTCCGCAAGTGGGAAACGCTGAGTGTTGTATGGGAGAGTTGTACCTGCACTCAAACCAATATCTACTGTATCAGTTTGGTCGAATGTCCAAGCGGTACCACTCTGAACACCAGAATAAGGTGCTGAACGAATGAACAGACGTAGGATGTCACCACGACGGTCAAACGCAGTAGAGTCATAAGTTTGAACTGCTTGGTTTACCTCACCCGCATAGTCATAGTCGAATGGGCCAGCATTAGAAGTACCATCAGCTGAATCAAAGAATGCGTAGTAAACTTTGTGTTGGTTAATTGATCCAGCGTCACCTTCTGTGGGTGTACCCTGAATGTTACCCAATGAAATTGTACCGATGTATTCACGCTTGAGTGTAGAGTTGTCTACATCAAATTCTCTCCATCCACCTGTACGTAACAGTGAACGTGATGAATCATCCGCTGGTGACCAACCAAAACGCCATTCGAACTGTTCTGGTGTAATCGCGATCAATGGGAAAGGATATGCGATAAGGTCTTTTGTATTGGGATCATTCTTCCATTCTTCTTTTAAGAATGAATATAATGCTTGGTGTGTTACACCATCGTTCGAAAGCTCTGGGCCCTTATTAGGGTTGGCAGAAGCTGCATTATTTCGAACTTTAATTGTGCGGTTCGCGGTATCAATCAGAATATTCTGAGCACTGTCTCCAGCTACCGTAGCGTCACGCAAATTATCTGGATCTGTAATAAGCGCCATGAATTTTCTCCTAGCTAAGAAGTAGAATTATTGTTGTGGTTGGTATACCGTTATTATTTATACTTAGGAATATGTGAAGGTAGCTCGGTCATCCCAAATTTTATCAAAATCAGCATTGCCTTCTGCCCATAATATGTTATAATCATCACCCACCTCTTCGATGCGTTTGATTCTCCACTTTGCGTCTGACTCGCCGGTGCCGGGCAGAGCTTCACCGATGTAATAATATTTGTCTGCGTCGACATAATCAATCAGTTTATTGTATTGCACTTCTAGTTCTGCCTTTAATCTGTTGATGATACTAATGAAATCTTCTGCAACAAACTTCTTTTTTGTGGGGTCATAAATCAATACTGCGTTGTCTACCACGCCCCTGAGAGCTGCCTTATCGACATCGGCATTATCTACTAACTTATATGAACCACCGCCACCAAGACTACTCAATGACTTCTGTAAATTGTTTAACTGTCGGTCGACGTTCTTATTAACCGTTGTCTGTTGATCGGATACCTTTTTATTGAACTCTTTGAGTAATTCTTCGAATCTTGGTTCGTAGTCCGGAGCATCCTTGCCAGCTTCGCCTTGTTCGCCTTTCTCTCCACGTTCTCCCCTTGGCCCCTGAGAACCTACTTCTCCCCTTTCTCCACGTTCACCACGTTCTCCGCGACCTCCATCACGTCCTGCATCTCCCTTGTCACCCTTGGGGCCTTGGGCACCCACCCCGCCGGTAGGGCCAATAGGGCCTTGTATGCCTTGATCGCCTTTCTCGCCTCGTGCACCCACTGGGCCAGTTTCGCCTTGATCACCCCTATCGCCTTTTTCACCCTTTACTCCTTGGAGACCTTGTAATCCTTGAGGGCCTGTTTCACCTCTCTCACCCTGCGGGCCGGTGTCGCCAGACTCGCCCTGTATCCCTTGTTCGCCTTGGGCGCCCGTGTCACCCTTCTCGCCTTTGTCACCTTTTACTCCTCTGTCACCCTTGGGGCCCTGTTCTCCCCGCGCACCCTGAGGCCCTCTTGGGCCTTGCGGGCCTTCGAGAACCGACATTTCGTCCAGACGCGATTCAATAATTTGTTTCTGCTTTTCGAGTTCCTCTCGTGTATACGCTAGAGAAAAAGCAGTTGAGATAGTATCAATCTTGTTCATTTACTTTTGCCATATACCTTGTCATTTCTTCGAGTAGTTCATCTTCAGCTGTAGGTATATAACGTTCTTTCTTTTCTTTGGGTTCGTCGTCGGGGACAACCTTCACCGGCATTGGTTTCTGTTCTTTTGGTTCTTCCTCTTCGGGTTCTTCTTGTGGATCAGGAACCTCACCCGACTTAATTTCACCGTCGATTTCTTTACGCATTTGCTCCATGTCATCGTCACTCAATCGTAAAACATTACGCATGAGCCATTCTTTGGAGAGATACTCACCAACAAACGGTGTCATTTCGTTCATGAGACCCGCACGTTCACGATAGATCTCCATCTCCTTGAGTTCTGTAAAGTGGTTGTCCTTTACAAAATCAACGTAGATATCGTCTTTCCACTCTTCCCAATCTTGTTCCGTGATGATCTGTTTAAGAACCAACTGCTTCTTGAGAATACCAAGGAATACCCATGAGAAACGACGACGGAGTCTATCGACAAACTTCTGGAACTTTACTTCGTCTCGTGATATCTCTGTAGAACGACCAAGTGAGAACTGAGCTTCTTGTTCCAAACGATTCACTGGGACATTGAGTGACCGATACAATCTCTTTTGAAAATAAATAATGTCGTCGATCTGTCCCAGATTATCGCCGCCTGGCAGTGTTGAGATCTCTGTACCACGGCCACCTTCTTTACGGGGCAACCAAAAATCTTCAAGCATGGACATGTGCTTACGGTCGTCTTTCAACTGACCGGTGTTCGCATCATAGACCAGCTTGTTGCGATACTTGGTCATGATTTCTTTCATATACTCATTTGCTTTTGCGGTAGGCATGTTACCTACGTCGATATAAAAGATACGACGTTCTGGTGCACGTGCAAGACGATAGATGACCAATGAGTCTTCCATCATACGCAACTGGTTGATTGGTTTTAATGCCTTGTGCAAATGAGAGAGAATTTTCTTTTTGGTTTCATCGAGTACACCAGACGTGACATAGCTGACTGCATCGGTTGACATCTTGACCGCAGTCTGACTTTGACCAGGCTTCTCTTCATAGACGTAGTATTCTTTGATTTCGTCTACTATTTTTACGTCTGTCTTCTGATCTTTCTTATACTTGACTTCTTTTGTCTTGCGAATACGAGACGAATCAATGTGACGAATTTCTTGAATACCCGCCTTTAGGTTCGACTCGTTTACCAACAAGTGGTGGACTACCCGTCCATCGACATACCATGAACGGAATATGTCGTGACCAATCTCGTTGAACTTTAACATAGCAACGACTTTTTCAAACTCCAATCGAATCGCATCCTTGATCTTGTCGGGCGCTTCGATTTCATCGAGTGCTAGTTCTACGGACGTTTGGTTTTCTGAAACCACAACGGATTCATTGACAATCTCATCGATTGCCATATCTACTTCGGGGTGCATTGCAACACCACGATATCGCATGATTAGTTGGTGATTGTCCTTTGCTTGATCACCTTCAATGTTAATATATTGACCATAGTAACCAGCGCCACTGGTTGTGTAACCAGCACCGTCCGGATCGGTAGGAACAACCGGTGATTCTAACTTCTGTTTTCCAGTAGAAGTAGTGGTACCCGCTTTGTTTCTACGCAACTCAAAGCCAAATAATTTTAAAATACTATTGTTCTGATCATCTGCCATATCGTTTTCCGACTAAAAAGAGTAAGGGTGCCCGTGGACACCCTATTATTTAGAGACTTCTTATGAAGTCGTATTCGATTCCCAATACTGGTATGAGAAAGTCACATCGAATACTTCGACTTCTCCTACCGTATCATACGAGAGCTCGATTGGCCCACACACAGTGGGGAATGCGCCACGGAAGTCGTAACGCTTGATAATTGAACCATCACGATCCAATTGTTCTACAATCAAGTCTGCTTGATAGTCTACTGGGTTGGTCAAACCTGTGTTTGCTGCGTGACCATTGATACCATTCATCCAACGCTCAATTGAATCACGGATTGCGAAATCTGTGTCATTGAGAACCTGAACAGTCCAATCATCGAATGTACGCTCACCCGCCATCTTCACTTCACGACCACGAAAGTTCACGGGCATGGGTGCAACTGTTGACTGAGGAAGCTGTGCTGTCTTGACAAGGAATGAAGTCAATTCAGCATCACCACCAGCATATACAGGAAAGTTCAATGTGCATTGAAAGAGGTTTGGACGTGCGCCCCCACCTCGTAACTTTGACTTAAAATCGTCAACGCCTAAAATTGCCATTGTCTATCTCCTTATATTACGCCGACAACTTCATCGAAGTCTACACCAGTTCTGACCGCTACGAAGTTCAATGTTACGTAGTTGATAGAACGTGCAGGCTTGACAAAGACTGACGCAATGAATTGGTTATTGTCAACGATATCAGGCGTATTGTTTGTCTCATCACAGACAACACGGAAGTCACTGATACCCCTTCGTCCTTTAATCTCGCGTAGGAAAGGTTCGACAATGTTCACAAATTCCGCACGAGTGAATTCATCGTTGAACTCAAACAATACGTTCTGTGCCGCACCCTTGATAGCTCTCTCCATCACCAAGAACAAACGACGTACGTTGATTCGGTTGAATGCAGAAGGCTTATTAAGGAATGTCTTATCTCCATATAGGAGAATACCTTGGCCTGGCAAGTTTACTACGGGGTTTACACCCGCTTTGTACAATGTGTCCCGTTGTGACTTGGTGGGGTTATACGCAAGTGAAGTCACTCCACGATATCCACCACGTCGTCCACCAGCAGGAGAGAACCATGGAGCTGCGATGTCATCGGTTGCAGCCATTGTTCCTGCCGTACCCGCCGAAGCAGGAATGAACTCATAACGGTCTTTATACTTATTATACACCTTCAGGTAGTTATTGTCCATAACTAGGTATGAAGATGCTGATACTCCTGCGTCTTTCGCCCAATCGCTAGCAACGTTTGAGTTTACTGTAACAGGATTATTAACTCCAACAACAAGTTGTCGAGGCGGTGAACATACGACTACGCAATCTTTACGTGATGCAGCATATCCGGTGAGATCGTTAACCAGAGTCTTTTGAGAGGTTGTGTCACTCAAGCCAGGCATGATCATGAGATCTACCTGAATTGTAGTTTCGTCTTCGAACTCTTGCCAACCAGTTTGATAGTCACTCAAAGAAAGTGAACCCGCATCCGCGCCTTCCGCTAAAGAAATGTCAGATATACCAGAAGCTGTTCTCTCCGTGAAATCAACTGCGGTTTGTGCACTATCGTTTAGTTCCGCTGGTACGTTTGCTGCCCAGACATAAGCAGAACGGTCGTTCAAAACATCCTTAATGAAGTTTGTTGAACCGTCTGGTGACTTTGCATCTGTTGCGAGTGAAACGTTCGGGAATGTTTCCAAAACGGTACCACGAACACCGGTGAAAACACCGTCTTCGTCGACGATCGCAACGTGTACTTCGTCACGAGCAATTGCACTATCTGCTGAACGTGTGCGTACATACTCTGAAGTGCCTGGAGCTGCATCAAAACTAGACGCAAAGTCCCAACCATCAAACAGTATCGCTGAAGAATCAGCAGCACCACAGATTGAAACCTTGAGTGAGTTACCAGCTTCACCCGCATATTTTGCGTAAAAATTACTTGTAAGACCAGTGTTTACTGTATCCCAATCGTCGCGATTCTTAATTTGTTCTCCAGAGTCACCGGCGTCCGAAGCGTTGAGCGCAGATGCACCCGCGCCACGTACCACAAACAGGTTACCTGAATACTTTAAGAAATGAGCGGCAGAAAGGAAATTCTCTGAAGCACTGTCTTCTGAAAATTGTGGAGAACCGAACGTGTTGACTAATTCTACTTCGTTACCTACTAGAATTGGTTCATTGATCGGGCCCCAACTAAAATCTCCCACAAATGCACCAGTAGAGGAAGTGACGGCAGGCACAACACCTGACAGATCAATTTCCTTAATTGTTACATTAGGAGACTCAGACGTTAGAAATGCCATAATCGTATCCCTTGTTATTGAAGTTAATTATAAGAAAACATAATACGGAAAGTTCTCAATTCCTATTATTTATAATATCCGGAATTTTCACCTTCAAAGGGGATCAACCAATCATGGGATTTCATGTACTCTCTATCTTCTATCTCTTGTATTGCATCTTGACCATCGTCAATGAATCCAAAGGGAACCATATCTCGTTCGATTTCTGCGAGCTGTTGATTAAACATCATCTGTTTCATATTGATGTCTGTGAGTTCCATGAATCGGTTTGTTGTCACAAAGTAACCGAACATCACCAGATTCATCATGATGTCATCGTGGTTTCCATCACTAGCTTCGTAAGACTGGCCCTTTGCAACAAAGGTAGATATCTCCATAATGGTGTCTTCGTCAAATACTTCTAACTTTCTTTCTTCAAGTAGATCCTTGACACCCGAACACCCAAGGCGTTTCACCTTTCGGTTCATCTCAACCCCGATCGCATTTCTCTTGATTGCCGACTCAAGGTGAATGTTTTCATACTCTAAATCATGATACAAACCATTGCACACCACCTGTCCAACATCATTTGCTTCGATGATGACATATGCGTTGTTGTAGGGTTTTGCAAATTTATATATAATATCTGGGAAGAGTATTGGAGAGATAATATTATTGCGATACACAGCCACCTGCCTAAATGGCCGAGTGGTTATATCGATTACCGAAAAGGTACTATAATCCTGTCCTCGACCTTTTGCAACATCGACAGTCATGATATATTCGTGGGATTCGACGGTCTCTTCGTAGACCTTTAAAGATCCATTCTCTAATATTTTTATTGGCTGTTTAGATCTGAAATTAAGTAGTGTCTCAGCGTTGATAAGGGTATCGCCTGTCCCAAAAAAAGTGTTACCAAATTCTTGATCGAATTGCAATTGACTCGTGTTCGCGATTGTCTGTTTCTGCCATTCCTCATCACGGCCCGGAACGTCCCACCAGTTTACTTCAAACGCTTTATATTCGTTGACTTTCTGTACTGCTCCCTCCCAGATTTTATGGAACGAATTTCCAATACCATTCGCAGTGGAAGTGATAATAACTTTCGTATCTTTACCCGCTGAGATAACGGGATAAGTCGAAGTATAGAACTCAGCTGCTCGCTCAACAAAAGCAAACTCGTCCAGAAAAAGCAGGTTAACAGACATACCCCGTATAGAAGAACCACTGGTGGCAGAAGCAATAATGCGACTATTGTTACTAAACTCAATAGAACCCTTGTTGAGTGCACGACAGCCAGGTTGTAGAAAAAAAGGTAAATTTTCAAGTGCCAAGGTGACTCTGGCGAGCATTTCACGGGCAGTAGCCCCTTTGTTAGCGAGGACGGCGATAGTCTTTTCGGGATGAAATATAGCATACCATAACAGATAAACAACGGACGAAATACTCTTACCACTCTGTCGACAGGCGAGTACGATCGAGAAGCGATTGTCGTTAAAATGATTGAACATCTTTTCCTGATATGGATAAAGATCGAAGTTGACAAGACCCTTGTCGAGTGATATAATCTTGACATATTGACGTGCAAAGTATGCGGGGTCTTGCATACACTTTGCATATTCTTGAACATCATGTTCTGTCCACTGTTGTTGAACCCCATCGCCCTTGACATTGGGATTACCCAAATAATGATCAGTCATCGGGAGTTACGTCTTTTTCTTCCTTGTGAAGCAACCGTTGAAGATCGGTGGTACTTCCAATGAACACATTGTTGTTGGTGACTTCTTTGTCAACTTTGGGATCTGCTTTGATGTCCTTGTGTTTCTTATTCAAGTCCATCAACTTATCGGTAACGTCCGCAACATTTTTGATCATGCCTGACAATACCTCGAATGCACGAGGGTGTTCCGATTCACGAGCTACTTCGACCATAAGATCCAAACCACGTTTCCCACTCTCTATCAATTCAAGATAGGTGTCGCGAGAAGTCTCGTAGTCGTCCTTAATGTTCTTTTTGTCTTCGGTGTCACTCAAACTTCGTCCTCGACTCTTTTACGTATGTTCTGCAAGGCAGTCATTTCACGCACAATGAAATACAGTTCTTTATTTGGTTCTATGTTATCCGTGGGGAGTTCTGACATCTTCGATCGAAGATTTGTTAATTCTTCGTCAATAATTTCTATCACTTGATCTTTCACAATACATCTCCAAATTCATCATATATTATATAGTATTTAGCCTCGAAGCATCTTGTCTTGATAAAATCATCTTGTTCCTCCATCGCCAATACCGGTGAAGAATTCTTCGGCATACAATTTAACATAGAATGAATCAGAATTACTTGCATTTCCGATTTCACGTATTTGAATCAAAATCACTATTACAAAAACACCATCATCATTTGCAACTTCAGCTGTCCAAGCTTGGTTAGAACCTAAATCATTCCAGACACCAAACTGTCCCGTAATAACGCCGACACCTGTTTCCGTTATCAGGGTAGCTTGAATTTCAAAATTCGAACCATCAAAAGATAAGTTTGCTGGATCATCAATCCAATCATCTCCGGTATCCTCCAACGCTTGAGAAATAAAACCAGTTTTATAAATGTCTCCGTCCGGTCTGAATTGTATGCTAGCTTGAACGACTGGAAGAGCCAACGTCGTGTCTATCTGATATGGGAAGGACTGAGACGTTCCATCGGGCACGTCTACCAGAGGATCGGTACCGGATATATCAACTGAACGAGAGACTAAGAGGTTCTCATCGTCATCATATACACCCCATGTAATGGTCTCTGTACCCGCATCTGCATCTGCGTCAAAGGTCACATCAAAGACTTCGGTTTCTGGTGATCCGGTGGTCATTGTAAATGAAGTGATGAACTCTGTTGTGTCGTCGCGGTCTTCTTGGAAACCAAAATATATTTTATCACCAGTCGAACCATAGGTAACATCGACTAATGGTACAGCTGTATCCATGTCAACGAATGTTGTGCCTACATTGGTGATCGATCCGGACACACCCGTAGTTAGTTCACTGAATGACTCCATACCAATTTGAAGTCCAGTTGTATTATTTAAAAATATTCTAGTATCACCACCACTAACCGCAGCATTCAATAATTTGCCTTTGATCGCATCGTTGTGGTGTGTGTAGTTTCCAGACGGTACATTGTTTCCGTCGAATGTAAATGTTACTGTATCACCCTCATCTGCGCTTGCCACATTACTTGTTAAAGTGTATAATGGATCTGCGTCCTTAAAGGTAAATGTAGTTGATCCTACGTTTGCTCCCCCAGCAGAAACATAATTATTAACACCAATTGTGACTGTACCAGTAGAGTCACCGTAGTATATGCTACTTGCTAGTGTCGGTGAAATGGTACTGGCTATACCTGTTCCTGCCGCATTGGCAGCTGCAATCTCAGAAGGTGTAATGTTACGAACTAATTGAGTTGCGGTCAGTCTTTCCGGAATAATGTCTGTTATTTCGATGTAAAGAGGTGTATCATACACACCAGTCGCTGAAGTTTTAGTGATCTGAATATCATTCGTTTCTTTAACTATACCGGCAGATCCAGAAACAATGCCAGTCACACCAACTGTATATTGAGCGAGTGCATTAGACGTGTCATTCACAACAAACGTTTCGTTTACAATACTACCACCAGACGCTGTCCTAGAAACAATGACGTTTACTGTTTCAGGCCCTTCGGTACTCAAATCTTCAGAGAGAACCAGATCAAATGTGGCACTGCCACTCGTTGTTGTGAAATCTTGACGTGCACCGATTGGTGCATATCCGGCGTCAAAGTCGTCTGCGGTAATACCTGATCCAGTCAAGTAATTTCCCACAAAATAATAGAACGTGCCGTCTGCGCCGGTTGTGGTAAACGTCATTGTGACAGTGTCACCTTCGTTTGCAGGATCAGTTCCAGCAGTCAAAGTATATACAGTCGCCGCATCACCAATGGTCTGTACTTCACTTGTCAGAGTAGATCCACCAGAAGGGCCTTGATCCGACAAATAGAGACGATAATCTTCATCCGTATCACTGCTGTCGGTGTAAGTAAACGCACTTGAGATAGTGGTTGACTGTGTTGCACCACCGTGTGCAAAGCTTGCACGAGTACCCGACAAAGGTGGTGTCGACGCAAAATCAGTCGCATTGACCGTATCGATATCTTCAATAAAGTAATAATACGTACCAGCTGGAGCATTGGTTGTTGTGACAAGAACGTCAACGGTGTCACCTTCCTTTGCACCCGATGGAGTAGTTGTGATTGCATAAGTTGCGGCTTGGTTGTCTACACGTGTAACTGCGTCTGCACTGAATTCTCCATCAGCAGTTGTCACGTTGATCAACGCTAGAGACTTGGTCAGATCTTCGTGTGTGTTGTTTCCCACCGTTTGAGTAAGGAAAATGTTTTCCATGTTTGTACTGGTGATTGTAAACGAACCTGAAGTGGTAGGTAACCGACCGTTAAGATCAGAATCGATTGTCCAGTTTACGGTTGAACCCACTGTGGTATCATCAACAACCAGATCAACGAAGATGTCTGAGTCGCCTTCAATCAAACTTACAGGTGAGGTCAAAGTAAAGGTAGGCGCAACATCCGTGATGGTTAATGTGTTTGACGTATCTTTTACGACATTCTGAGGTGTTCGAATAGATACAGTGAACGTGTCGTCTGCTTCGGGATTAACACCATCGATACGAGCTCGTAGACTGAATCGACCACTGTCGTCTGAGATATTTACCGATGCAGGCGAACCGGTTGACGGGACGATTCCCACAAAATCAGAATCGATAGTGGTACCGTGCGTCACATAGTATTCGAGTAGGTGATCACCCTGCGGAGTTGTTCCGGCTGTACCTGTAACCGTGAACTCAAATGTTTCCCCTTCAGCTTTTGTTTCGGCGTCTACCGATAACGTATACTGAGATATGACATCATTGATTGTGAGTGTACTACTTCCGATACTTCGAAACTCATC
>Ga0213865_10001646_pt1 | contig 14450 bp, 7 predicted proteins | sample PICome_6_FD_160100 | JGI IMG/M metagenome (GOLD analysis project Ga0213865, IMG submission 160100) | Coastal seawater microbial communities near Pivers Island, North Carolina, United States - PICO282 | ecosystem: Environmental > Aquatic > Marine > Coastal | place: USA: North Carolina | collected...
GGACGAGTGGATTGGCGAACCGATCGTATGGTCCATGACCAATGCGTCGACCGTTGACAGCGATGGTCGGTTTTCGATTCCATTGGCCATCTCCGAAACCCAAGGATTACCGAGCAATACGCGGTTAGAAGCGCGAATACTTCTCACCCGTTGTGGTCCTTCTGGCTTAGGTCTCGACACATCCCTCGATCAGACCGGTGAATCAACGTTCTTTGAGATGATTTACGATGAAAACCCACCGGATATGATCAGCCTTGAAATCCTCGACCCAAGTGGTCTGCAACCTGCCGATAACCACGTCTGGCTACCAGATCGAGACGTTCCACTACGATTGTACGTTGAGGATCATGAAGGATTGGAAACGCCCCTGACGGTATACACTTGGTCGGAATACCAAGACGATGCCAACGGCAATGGAATCATGGAAGAGAGTGAATACCAATCCATGACTGCGAATGTCAATCGTGGAACATTGCAATCAGAAATTGATCTTCCTCTGCTCGATGTTGATGCAATTCTCCGCCCAGGGTCAACCCAAGGTCGCCTAAGCATCGTCGTTACTGGTTTCGATTTAGCAGGCAATCCACTCCAATCGGGAGGAACCTTTGGTGCAGACAACGATGCTGCTACCGTCCTTGTCGAACCCCGCCAAGCAACACTTCTCGATATGAACACCCTTGATTTGGACACAATTGATGGACATCTCTTCCCCGGGCAAGAGCACCATTTGCGCTTCGACCTTATCGATGGAAATGGAATTGAAAGCCTCGACCAAATCACGATTGGAATGATGAATTCCTTGCATCAAGATTGCTGGATCAATTATTTACCACGCTTCCAAGAAACAACTGCAGATGTGAATTGCTTCGCATTAACGCCAACTCTGACCGTTGTGAAGGACGAATTGACCATGAGATGGACGCTTGATGTTGCCTTCCAACTTCGTTGGGATGCAATGCATGCTTGGAGCGATGGAGCATTTACACCGTCGATCAAAGTCTATGATGAAGCTCAAGACGTTGGTCTGGGAGGAACGTATCTCACTGCAGTCAACTGGTCAACCCACACCCGTCTTGAATTAACGATTGACTCAATTTACGATCGCGTCGCCCCATTCGGTGTTCTTGATGAGGGGATTTTGTCCCTCCATATCAACGATTTTGCCGATATCGATGTTATCGCTACACACCACAATACTGGGCAGCCGGTACTGAACATTCCATTTGACAGTCGGATGCATTACAACCTCTCCTCGTTCGGAATTCGACACCATGCCAGCCAGGAATTCATCGATAGCGATGGCCTTAGCCGTCATCGATTGGTCGTCAATCAAACAACACTACCTCAAGGAGAAGGCGAACTGAAGATTGAGTTGACTGGAACGGTGTTTGAACTGATGAATCCAATCGTTATCGAGATCATTCTTGACTCCCAATCGCCTACCGTTTCGGTTGAACCAGGAACCTTTTCCAATTTGGATTCGTTGCAAATCAACAACATTCCAATCCAAATCACCATTCAGGACGACTTTGGTGTGCCAAAAGAAGGCGTTGAGTTGCATTGGTGTTATGTTCGAGGAGGAGTTGTTGTGCCTGCCTCACGCACATCGATTCCGATGCAACATGAAGGCACATCCGACACCGCATCTTCCTTTTCTGCTGTTCTTGATGTCGAATCTCAAGGGGTTGAATTCGAAAAGAGCGATCGCCTGAGCGTTTGGTTCACTCATTCCGATCGAGCAGGAAACCTTCTCTCAGGTCAGGGAACAGAACTGTCTCCTTTGGACGTGTACATCGTTTGGATGGCCTATGAACCGACGCCAATCTCCATCGAATCAACGCCATATCGGCCTGTTCTTGGTGAACTCATTTCGATTGAATTTACACTGGAGAACATGGGCTTCCTCAACGGTACAACCGATGTCTATCTTCTTGATGCGGATGGCTTACTTCTTGGTAATGCAACGTTCATGCTTGAACCCGACGAGAGAGAAAGCGTTGTCTGGACCGTTGAAGCTTGGGACGTTGGACGTCTTGGCATGGTGATTCAACTTGACGACGATGACCTCTTGATTCCCGTTCCCCTTGCTGATGTGATTGCTGAAGATGCTGATGCCAAATCTTCGAATTCAGAATTGGGTCTGAACATTCTCCTCGTACTTCTTGCAGCAGGGGCCGTAATCGCATCGATCCTCATGCGCAGACAACGAATCAGGTCATTGTACGATGAGTACGACTATTTCGAAGACGAGGACCTTGCACCACCTCGTCCTGCAGGCTTGGATGATACTGACCAAGAGGAATAGTCAAGAAGAAGACCATCGAGCGGGACATACGTGCCGGGGTTCCCGAGCGGTCAAAGGGGGTGGACTCAAGATCCTCTGCGTAATGCTTCGCAGGTTCGAATCCTGCCCCCGGCACCACGTTTCACAGGTCTTCGAGTTCCTCTTGCGCATCGCTGGTTAAGGATTGAAACACCAGACTTTCTGGAAATTCGATCGCAATAAGTGCTCGAATCGTGTACGACTCCACGAGGTTCAGTGGGGGCTCAGCAATCTTAACGCGCCCATTCGTGAGTGTAATTTTCGCTCCAGGTTGAGGTGCATCTGCTTTCGCAGGCAACCAAATTCCAACACTTCCTAACGAAGGATGTTGGGCAAGAATGAGTTGCTCCTCCGAAGATTCTCCAACCACGTTGGAAATGTAGAGTGGGCGGTCATCGTTGAGAACGACATTTGAATCCTGCCAATCGTTCGAAAAGACCAATTCGGTTGAATCTTCTTGTCGCTTCGTGATTTGTTCAACCACCTCCTCAACCTGCTTTTCTTGGGCGACCGTTTGTTGATGGATTTGGTCCAACACTTGGCGCAACCCTTCAATTTCGGTATCGTCCTCTTCGATTGCACGATGCGCAAGCAGGATAAGTTCTCCAAGTTCCTCGCTTATCTTTTGTTCTGAGGACACACATTCAAGCGCTTCATCAAACAGTTCGATGGCAAAATCAGGACGATTCAATGCAAGGAAGGATTCTCCGAGTTCCGTAAGGGCTTGAGTAGCCATTGCAACATCTTCCTTGACCAACCTTTGTGCATGCTTTATGCCTTCATCCGGGTTCTGATCACTCAAGTACTGAGCCATTGCCTGAACGATGTGTTGCTTGAGTTTCATTGCCACACTTAGCGTATTGAGGCCAAGCGAGGAAGTTGACAATCGTACAGCCTTCTCGAATTTGTTTGTGGAAAGTGCTAGGACTGCCAGTCGCGCAAGAATACGCGCTTCAATCAAATCTTCATCCACGTGTGTCGCCTGAAACAATGCGGTTGAAAGGTGGAGATGTGAACCGATTGCATCGCCTTTCATTCGTTTCATGATTGCAAGGGCCATTTCAGCACGAACAAGAATCCGTGAATGGAAGCGATGGGCAACATCCACGAGTTCTCGATTCAATGGAGCAAGGTCAATGCCGGCATTTTCCAGACAGTCCGCTATCAGGGTCTGTGTTTCAACAATAATTTCATCCAAGGATTCCTGTGTGAGTTTTTGCTTCAATTGAGCAACATGGTATTCCAATTCCATCATCGCTTCACAACTTGATCGCAACGGTGTGAGTTTCTTTCGAAGGCTGGTCTTGATCTCTTCCCCATTGATCATGCGATGCAATTGACTGAGCAAATCGACCTTCGCTGTTCCATCGGCCTGTAGTACTGGTTTTGCCGGTTGAGCAGGCCCGCTCGCGAGAAGCGAATCCACCATCCAAGTGATTTTTGCTTGGACATCGTACTCGTTTCGACGACTGATTGCATACTGCATCTCAGCAGCTCGAATCCTTCGACCAAGGCGGCGCAATTCGGATGCATGCTTTCCTTTGGCTTTGGTTGACAGTCGCTCGAAAAAGGTCGATGGTGGACAGACCTCGCTAGCAAGTTGATGCTCTTCTGTTGCTTTTGCCATCTTGAAATCGTCCGTGACGAGGATGACGTGATGCCCATCTCGTTGCATGTCATGGGCCAATACCATGAGCGAAAGGTCAACATCTTGCGGTGAGGCTCGTTCACCAATCTTAGCACCCAATCCGCGTATTTGATTGTCCGATACTTCATGTGTTGTAAGCAAAGGCATGATGTGACTCAAGAGGTTGGGTTTTTGCTTCCATCGCTGATAGCGAACATTCTGAATCTCACCGTGTACACCTTTTGTGACGTGCATCGTTTTCAAAGCAGATTTCAAATCGTTGAGGATGCTTGTTGATGCCATCCCACCCATGTGAATGAAGCAATTTGAATCCACAACATAGGTGACCATATCATGACCACATCAAGCGGAGTCATAATTCTTGAGCCGAATGAACTGCAAGAATGGCATCCACAAGAGGTGCAATGGTAGCGCTGTTCGGGTATGGAGAAACAACATCCGCAGCTGCACGAACATCTGAAAACGGTGTTCCAACAGCGATTGACCAATTCGACATTGCAAACATGCTCAAGTCGTTTGGAGCATCTCCGACCGACAACAAATCCGATGGCTGCAGATCCATTTGCTCAAGAATCATCTCAAGTCCACTCCCTTTGGATAGGTGTGGCTCCATCAGGTGAATGGCGAATCCAGTTCGGACCACATCGAGATTTGACCATTCGCTTGCTTCGATACTGGATGTAACAACATCGAGATCTTCGTCAGCAAACAAGCACCACTCGCTCTCTCTCCAAGCATTGGTCTGTATGCCATTGGAATCGATTTCAGGATGTTGTTCTGCAAGCCATTCTGCAGCATTCTTCGCTTCCGTACCAGAAGCACGAACCAATGGTTCATCCCACGAAGGATGCCATAAGACACCTCCATTCTCGCAACACATTGGGCCACTCAAACCGATGAATCTCCACAATCCATAGGTGATTGCTCGCACGTTTCCTGTGGCAAGAATAACGGGAATTCCTGCATCTTCAAGTCGACGCAATGCCTCGACAGCATCCATGTCGAGACGTTTTTTCTCGTCGGTCAAGGTACCGTCGATATCGAAAGCGACGACACGCGGACACCATCCTGGTGGAAGCCACTCCATGAGAGGACTAAACGCTCATGTTTCAAGAAGATTCTTACATGAGTCCAGACCAAGTTATGAGAGCATTAATGAAACAGGAAGAGGACCAAAAATCATGGGAGATGCTGATGAAGAAGTATTCCTCTCCCTCGAGGATGATGTTCTCGAGACATCATCAGAACCCATCAAACCCTCTCCAGCGCTGGTTGCAAAAGAACCCGCTGAAGACGCCGTTGAGGTTCTTGATGCAGAGATTGTCATGCAAGCAACGGGTGACTATGACGTCGAGTGGCCATTGATTGGCATGGATTGTCCGGATTGTGCAAGCAAGGCTGTGAAGGCTCTGAACTTCATGCCCCAAGTTTCGAAACCCGTCGTTTCAGCAACCAGTGGAGAAGTCAAACTTTCCATCGATTTGGAAAAGGGCGCATTATCGGAAGTGTCCAATGTCCTGCGTTCACTTGGTCATGCACCGGATACTGAACATCATCATCTGAAGGGCGTTAAGGCAGCTAGCGTTGCCAAACGCAACAATACAACACTTCGTGATTTGAAGAAACTGTTCAAACTGCAACCCGGTGTACTTGATGCTGACATCGAAAAGGACGGTAGAATCTTGTTGCAGATGGTGACGAGTGGCGATCAGGAACTCCTCAAGAAACGCGATGAAGCCATCGAAGAAGTCTGCGGATCCAAGCCAAATTATGTGACAACAACGTCCAATCGTCTCCGTCCAGATCAATTCCGCCTTCTAGGTGCGGCGTTTGCCTTGCCGTTGCTGTTGGCTGTAATCCTCCTCGAACTGATTGGTATTGAGGGATGGATTCCTGCTTTAGTTGCCATTCCTGGCATTGCAGTATCGAGTTACCAGATGTTCAGAGAAGCCATCGCCAGCATCGCCAACAGACAACTTGGGTTCCAAGTGTTGACCAGCCTTGCAGTCATCGGCGCATGCGGGTTGATGATGTGGGAGGAAGCCCTCATCGTTTCCATTCTTGTGGCACTCACGGCGCATCTCGAAGGGGATGCGTTGATGAAAGCACGAGAAGCAATGCAAGGAGGCCTCGATCGGCTTCCACGTGTAGCTCGAAGAGTCAAGGAGAAGGCATCATTCACGCCTTCTGCGATTCAAATCGGTGGATTTTCACCAACATCGCTCCCGATGACTCCATCTCACAATCATGGAAGTTCAGAACCTGAGCAGGTCCCAATCGATCTGCTATCTGTTGGCGATCACATCGAAATCCGAAGCGGTGAGCTTGTTCCTGCTGATGGACGAATTGTCGATGGTCGAGGAGCATTGAACAAAGCACCTCTGACTGGAGAATCCGTTCCTGTTGACGTTGAAGAAGGGGACTTTGTCCAGGCAGGGCTTGTTCTCGCTCGTGGACCAGTAATTCTCGAAGTTGAAGCGGTTGGTGAAAACACCCAGTTGTTCGAATTGATCGAAGCAGTCCATACCTTCAGAGACGAACCACCTCGATTGCAAGCATCAATTGAACGCTTCACAGCCATATGGGTTCCAATTGTTCTGTTTGGAGCATTTGGTGTCTATTGGTTCCTGTATCCTGACAATTGGAAGATCATCCTCCTGTTGTGGGTCGTCGCTTGTCCTTGTGCACTTCTCCTTGCTGCACCTGTGCCACATGCTGCAGCACTTGCTAATTCTGCCCATATGGGTGCAATCGCTCGTGGTGGAAACGTTCTGGAACGGTTAGCCAAAGTCAATCACGTCTTCCTTGACAAAACCGGTACCCTGACATCAGGCAAGCCATCCATCGGTAAGGTTGTGATGGCCAAGGGTCGTCGCCGAGAAGCATCGATTGGACTGGCCGCAGGTATCGAAGCCCGTTCTTCTCATCCCTACGCAGAAGCGCTTCGGGAATATGCTGAAGAGCACAATATAGATGCTTCTGAAGTGAAGAAAATCAAGGACATTAATGCCGGAATTCAGGCCGTGCGAAACAAGGAACAGGTCCTGATGCTTCGTCCTGATGCTCTAAGTGAATTTGGTATTGAAATGCCTCCTGAACTGGAAAGTGAAGTGAAGATCGCCGAATCACAAGGTCATGGCGCATCGGTTTTGGCGAAAGGTGGAAAGTGTGTTGCTTTGTTCACCTTCGTCCATGATGACACTCGACAAGGTGCCGATGAACTGATTCCCGAGTTGCACAAAATGGGAATCCATGTTCAGATTCTTTCGGGCGATCAACAAGGTGCTGTCGATCGATTTGCCTCTTCAGTTGGACTTCCAAAGACCGATGCATTTGGCAATCAATCCCCAGAAGACAAGGTTGCAGTCGTTCGAGGTCGTTCGGAAATCGCAGTGACCATGATGGTCGGAGATGGCTTCAATGATGCAGCAGCACTCGCCGTTGCAGACGTTGGTGTTGCTGTTGGTTCAGGAGAATCGGTGAATGTGGAGGCTGCCGACGTGATGGTCCCAGGCGATGATCCTCGAATGCTTGCTGATTTGCTTAAACTCGCTAGAAGGACCGATCGAAACTTCAAGCAAAATTTGTCGTTCTCAATCTTGGTGACGACAACTCTGGTTTACGCTGTTGTCAACGGATTCTATGATGCCTTGTGGGTGGGTGTTCTCGTTCACGAATTATCGGTCATCCTCGTGATCCTCAACGGAGCACGTCTCGCTGAAGGAACAGGAACGCTTACGCTGGTCAAAAACACCTTCCAAGCCATGTGGGAGGCGACGCAGGTTGCTTTTACAACAGGACGCAAACAATTGAGTGAAATGCGAAGTTGAGAGGATATCTTCAAACCTAAGCACGATTGAGTCCAAACCGGTGAGCCGATGAGCAGAGTGAGAACAGACCCGTTGATAGCAGCATTGACTCATCCTACGCGTCAAGGCGCTTATCAAGCACTTTCACAACGTGATGAAATGAGTACCGTTCAACTTCAAACCGCTCTTGATGTTGACCGCTACAATCTCTATCACCATCTCAAGCGATTGGTCAAGGTTGGATTGATTGAGAACCATCGTGATGTAGGCCGAGCCCGCTGGTGGAGAGTTGTCAAACACGTCCCCTTGCCCTCAATGGGTCAAGCTGTTGCACCGACGACCTCGGCCACCATAGCATCCTCTCCATTGGAGGAACTCTCGAAATTGACCCACGTTCATTCAATCGATTTGCTCGACTCTCGAGGACAGGTTGGAGCCAAACAACTGGTTCAGAAACTCGCTCAAGAATACAACATTGAATTGGACCTTCCTTGGAATTTCCTTCCTGGAAAAATCATCCTTGTCGGTACCAAAAAAGACGACAATGATTGAACAGAATGATTCAATTGAAGGCGAACAATCCAAAATCAAAGACGAGATGGGCAATCATGGACGAAGAACTGACACTCGAGTCGCGAATCGCCCCGCCTCCTCTCTCATGCCCCAAATGCAACGGTCTTCTTCCGTCTGCTCTGGGGGACATTCAATGCGAATTGTGCAATGCAAACGTCCGTGTTGAACACGAGCCAACTCGAACCAAATGGGCAAAGGAGCGCCTCTCCTGTCCCTCATGCTCAAAGGTATTGATCGCCGGAATTGACCAGCGCCCTGCTGAATTACGTTGCGGTGGTTGCGAGGCACAATTCACCCTTACTGCAAAGGTCATCCGTGTTGAAATCGAATGTCCTTCTTGCCATCGAGGACTTCGAATGAAGCAACGACCTGGTCAGCGAACCATCAACTGTCCTGCATGCGATACGGCATTCAAAGTGAGTTTCTGAGATGATGAAATGAAGTCGACCTTCAAACTCACCGGACTTGCGGATTACATCACGTTGGGCAATGCCATGTTCGGGACTGCTTCAATCATGTTCCTTATTCTTGCAGTAGAGGACATGAGCAAACCCTACGGAGACGGATTGAAATCCAAATACATCTGGGCATCCATGCTCTGTATCTTCCTTTCAGCCATTGGTGATATCATTGATGGACCCATTGCACGCAGATATTCCAAGAGAAAATTGCTTGGAGGATCGTTGGACATCATGTCCGATTGTCTTTCCTTCTGTGTTGCTCCTGCCTTGATGATGTTCATCATGTTCGGCCGATGGGGTGAAGCCGCACCGATATGGACGATTTCCCTTGGAATTGCAGGTTGTTGGATTATTGCAACTGGGATGCTGCGACTTGCACGGTTTCAATACGAAGAGGCAAGTGATTTACCGTACTTCCATGGACTCTCCTCACCAGGAAACGCCCTTCTCCTGATGAGTGCAGCCGGTTTCATTTGGTTGCAGCCACTTCTCAACTTCGGACCGGACTTGACTGATATTTCCGTATGCGTTTACGGCATCGGTGAAAGGGCGGATTGTTCGGCCACTCCAGGACTTGATATGTTCATTCTGCCGATTATGTTCATTTCAGGAGGTTTGATGATCAGTGAGCGCCGATTATCAAAACTCAAACATGGGCTCGATCTCAAACTATCGGTTTTGCAAATGATCTGTTTGCTCACCGCCATCCTCTATGCCATGATTCAAACCGGCGTCTCCCAGAATCCTCTGGATCTTGGTAGTGAACTTGCACCCGCTGGCTGGTTGTTTTTGGCATCCGGGCTCTTTGCAGTGTATTATCTCGTCAAACCACAACCTCCTGTACACAATCCTGATGCTGGAGAAGAGTGATACGCGAACTGTTTTTTGCTGTAAAAACAGACGTTTCGTTCATGGCCAGCGTCGCGCACCTTATGTAGGAAGAAAGGTCGATACACATCCGGATGGGATGCTATGAGTGCTAGCGAGAGCAGGCAGGATGATGCTTTGGATGCAGCTCGTAAGAAGCGAGCAAATGCAGACCGGCTCAGCCTTGCTGCGCTTCGAAGCCAATTCACATCCTCACCCACGGTGACAACGGATCAAGCCCTTCTCACCAGCGCTCGTTTCCGTGAGGAAGAGCGTATGCGAGCCGACATTCGACGCGAACGTCGACTTCGCCAACAAGCCATTTCAGAGCGAGTTTCAGCAATGCAGGATGCGATTGCCAACGATCTTGCTGTTCAACATGAACTCACCCTCGATGCTCTCGAAAAGGAAATGCGTTCAGAAATGGAAGTTGAACTTGCAGAAATGGAACGTTCATCCTTGGCATCCGAAGAAACTCGAATGCGTGAACAACTCGATCTTCGCCTCAGCAGAGAGATTTCCAATTTGCAAAATCAACTCGAACATGAGCATGACCGTCGCCTTGAAGAGCATAAAGCGACCATCAAGCAATCGATTGAAGTTCAACTTCAAGATGAACATCGCCGACGTCTTGCATTGCAAAAAGAGCGTCTTGCTCTGGAATACAACCAACGTCTTCAACGCAAAATCCGCGAACTCGAAGCAGACATTGAGAAAGAAATGGAATCTCGATTTGTCGAGATGGAAAACAAGGAGATTGAAGCCCTTGAAGAAGGTCACAATGCACGTCTTGCAGAGCGAGAAGAACAACTCCGTCGTGGTATTCGAACCCGTCTGGAACAGCAACTTCGAAACCGCTTGCAACAGCGTGAGGCAAGACTCCGTGCAGAATACGATCGACGTAGTCTGCGACTTGAGGAAGACATTGCCCAGCAACTGCAACAAGAACTTGAAGTTCAACTTCGCCAAGAAACCGATGATCTTGAAGAGCGTATGCGTGAAGACGTTGAGCTTGCTATCGCTCGACGTCGAGATGAACTTCGTGTCGAGATACAGAAGCAAATCGAATCCTCTCATTCCGAGCGTCTAAGTGAACGCAAAGGACGACTCAAGGAAAAGTATGACATCACCTTCTCCAAGGCAGTTGATGACATCTCCAAGGTCCTCAAGACTGAACTTGAACAAGAACTCGCTCGGCGTTCCGATGAGGAGTTCACATCGTACCGTAATACTCGAGAAGCGGAAATCCAAAACCGCCTTGCTCGCTTCCGATTTGAACGTGAAACAGAACTACGTGGTCAACTTGAAGAGCAATATGAGGCAAAGCGTACCGATTGGGCCGAACGTCTTGAGATTGAATTCCAGTCCCGTGAAACTGCAGCTCGTAAGGCCATTATGGCTGAACTGGATGCTCAATTGCGCAATGAACGCTTGACCTTTGAAACCGATCTCGACCTTCTCAAAGAAGAGACTGCCCTCGAACTTGAAGTCGATATGGAAGAGCGTCTCGCAGCCTTCCGAACTCGTAAGCAAGAGGAAATCGCAGTTCAACTTGAGCGACAACTCGACAAGCGTGAGGAAATCATGCGCAACAAGGCACTCATCGATGTTCGCAAGCGTGAAGCGTCGATCCGTGCAGAAATCGAAGCGCAACTCGGGCTCAAGCGTGCTGAAGTTCGTGACCGACTCAACAGTCTTTCAGAGAAGATGGACTCCTTCCGTGAAATGGCTGAAACCAAGATGCGTGATGCGATCTCCTCTCAAATTCAAGGTGAGATCGACAGTTCAGAGAATGAACTACGCAGTCGAGAACAGGAATTCGCCGACCTTCAACAGACCGACACTCGTGCAGAAAAGCGACAGAAGTGGATGCAATCCATCTCAGGTCAAGCACCAGCATCGATGCCGATGGGCCAGGACCCATCCACACTCGGCGCTCGGTCACCTGCATTGAGTGGAATGTCACGAACGCTTGGAACAAGCAACGAGACGCAAGGTATGGGAATGGGTGGAATGCGAGCACCAATGGGTGGCGCAAAACCGCTTGGTCAAGCACCAGCACTGCGTCCGGTGAAAGCACCGATTGCAGCGGCACAACCTGGAGTGAGCCTACCGAAGCCACTCGAGCGTCAAGTTCGAACTCCGATTCAACCACAAGCACCGGTTCCAGTGGTCCAACCGACACAGGAATTGCCTGCTGAAGAGATCGTCGTCCCAGTTGGAGCCGTCGAAGTGAGCATCACCCCTGGTGATGATGGTCAATTCGGAACCAGCGACGATGAAGCACGAATTTCAAAGCGAGACTTGACTGAAATCGAAGAGGTCATGGAAGAGGTCGTTGAAGATGTTGTTGAAGCAGAGGTGGAGACAACAACACTACGTCCGGTACAAGGAACTCTAACCCCGCTCAATGTTGTAGCGAAGGAAACGGTAGAGGTCGAAACGGAAACCGAAACTGCCATGCTTCGTCCTGTTCAGCGATTGACTCCGATTTCAACGCAACAAAAGGAAGTCAAAACAGCGTCGATTAAGCCTGTCTTACCACAGATGATTCCAGAGGACGAGGACTCGTCTTCGGACGAATCATGAATAGACATTCATGCGTCTGTTTGATAATTCACAACAACCTCGGTTGTCTATGCGAACCACAGCCAGCATCGTTTTGTGCTTGCTTCTATCTTCTCTTCTTCTTCCAATGATGCCAGTTTCTGCCAATCTGGTGGATGCTGGGCAGACGGAACAAATCAACGAGAAAGTCGTTGCATGGGAACAAATGAGCGACGGAAAAATCCTCATGGTAACCGGTAGCGGAATACTCAGTGTCAATACATTCGAAGCTGGAACCCATACTGAAGTATGGAGCCTCGACTTGAATGTCACAGCCAATTCAGCAACCATTGATGCTGGTGAAAACCTCGTTGCAGTCGCTCATAACTCTGGTGCAGTTATCGTCCAAATGACTCAACAAATCATTACTCAATATCTCAACACGAGCAACATTGTCGATGCCGTTGACTGGGATAATGATGGAGATATTTGGCTTGGTTACTATGCAGGACAACGCCGAGCAGATGAATGGGCGGAAGGAGCCCCAACCGGTATTGCAAGCAGTGCACACACGGGTGGAATGAAAACCATGCTCATCACACCATTGGGCGATATTCTGACTGGAGGTTTTGACAACCGTGTCAAGATCACATCGAACTCAGGAACTCTCCTCCAACAACTCACGGACATGTCTTCAGCGGTCAACATCATTGAATTGGATTCCAATGGAAGGCTTCTCGTTGGGACTGCAGGTGGCGATCTTTTCCGATACAACTTGACCGATTATTCCTACGAGATGATTTCACTCTCTTCAAATCCACAAATTGTCTATCTTCAACAAATGGATTTCGCAACCTATCACATCGGTACACAATCCGGCGAAATCATCGAAGTTGATACGACCACATTTACGGAAGGAACCACCTACGATACGAGTGGAAAGGTCAAGGGTTCACTCAAAGGTTCCAACGGTGAAATCTACATTATCTCTGGATTCACATCTTCGACACGTGTCCATCTCTTCGACATTGATACTGACGGCGATGGCGTAACCGATGCCCTCGATGCATTCCCAAGCGACCCAAGCGAAACGACAGACAGTGACGGAGATGGCGTCGGTGACAACACAGATGAGTTCCCAAACATTGCAGATGAATCGGCCGATTCGGATGGAGACGGTGTCGGTGACAACTCGGACATGTTCCCTGATAACAGTGACCAAACCATTGATTCAGATGGTGATGGCTATGGTGACAACAGTGAAGGACAAGATGGAGATGCTTACCCGTTGGATGCATCTCAATGGTCCGATTCTGATCGAGACGGATATGGAGACAATCCAGAAGGAACAACTCCTGACGGCTGTCCATCCATCAATGGTTTCTCAGTCGAAGACCGATATGGATGCCCTGACGGTGATTTGGATGGATATTCCGATCCTGATGAAAACTGGACATCTGTTCAAGGCGCTGATGCACTTCCTTCAGATGGGACGCAATGGTCCGATGGTGATGGAGATGGTTACGGAGACAATGCTCTAGGTACCGATCCTGACAAGTGTCCAACCACTGCTGGAAACTCCACACGTGCTTGGCTACCTGACCCTGAAAATCCACAACAAAACACTGAACTTCCATCCCATGGATGTGAAGACAAGGACGGAGACGGTTGGGCAGATGCTTCGGAATCAAACGGTATGGATTCAATCAAGGGCGAATACCTCGATATCGATCGCGATGGAGTCGGTGCGAATTCAGATTACAACGATGACGATGCTCGAGTACAGACCGAACAAGATCACTGCAATCTCGACTTTACTGATGTTCGAGAAGTCTGCTTGGGCTGGAGAACACCTGCCTATGTCACATATGTTGCTGATCAAATCGCAGCAAACGAAACACCGATGGCATTCTCAAGCTGGAACAGCAGTGATTCTACGGAAACATCAACCAGCGGAGAATGGTACGAAAGTGATGCAATGACCGATGCCCTGGTTTACGGTGGAATCATCTTTGGTGGAATGACTGTAGTCATCATCATTGTTGGAATGGTGATGTCGCGTCGCAAAGAAGCTACTGTGAGTAAGGAATACGGTGGTGCGCTACCAAGTTCTGCTGCTATGAGCGAAGCCTTGGAAGGAACAGCTGGTTCCTCAGCAACCGGTGGAGTCGAATCCGATTCACTTTGGGATGATGATGTCAAACCATTGGAGATGGAAGAGA
>Ga0213865_10001647_pt1 | contig 14450 bp, 10 predicted proteins | sample PICome_6_FD_160100 | JGI IMG/M metagenome (GOLD analysis project Ga0213865, IMG submission 160100) | Coastal seawater microbial communities near Pivers Island, North Carolina, United States - PICO282 | ecosystem: Environmental > Aquatic > Marine > Coastal | place: USA: North Carolina...
ATGAGAATGCTACTGTAGCTGGTACATTAGGTGTTACTGGTGCGCTTACTGGAACAAACATAACTGCTTCTACTGCATTTTTACCTGATGCATCTGATGGTGCTTCTTTAGGTACTACATCGTTAGAATTTAGTGATCTATTTCTTGCAGACGGTGCTGTAATTAATTTGGGAGATGACCAAGATGTTACTCTTACCCATGTTGCTGATACTGGAGTACTACTTAATTCTACTAATAAGATACAGTTTAATGATGCTTCACAATTCATTCACGGCTCTAGTGCTACTGTTCTTTCTCTTGGAGCTACAGATGAGATTGACCTTACAGCTACTGCAATAGATATAAACGGTACAGCAGACATTAGTGGTAATACGGCTGTAGGTGGAACATTTACTTCTACTGGTAAGATCACTGCTGATGCTGGTATTGATATAGATAACTTTAACATTGATGGTACAACTATAGCATTATCTTCTGGTGATATGACTGTAGATGCTGCTGGAGATATTATACTAGATGCAGATGGTGCTGATGTACTACTAAAAGATGATGGCACACAGTATGGTGCATTAACAAACAACTCAGGTAACTTAATAATTAAATCTGGTTCTACTACTGCTGCTACATTTACTGGAGCTAACACTGCACTAGCTGGAACTCTTAGTGCTACTGCAATTAGTGTAGGTGATGGTAACATAACTAACGTAGGTGATATTGCTGTTGACTCTATCTCTGCTGATGATACAGATATTAATGTAGCTGTAACAGATAACTCAGCTACTGCATTTACAATTAAACAGGGATCAGATGCATATCTTATTGTTGATACAGCTAACAGCAGTGAGTCTGTATCTATCGGTACTGGCGTATCTGGTACTGCTGTAACAATAGGACACGGTACATCTGAAGTAACTATAGGCGATAACTTAACTGTTGCAGGTAATCTCACAGTCACTGGTACACAGACAATTGTAGATACTGTTACAATGAATGCAGAGAATGCAATCGTGTTTGAAGGTGCTACTGCTGATGAACATGAAACTACACTTACTATAATAGATCCTACTGCTGATCGTACAATTAATCTACCTAATCAATCTGGTACAATACCTGTATTAGCAGCAGTAAGTACAACACAGATTACATCTACGCCAGAAGAACTAAACATATTAGATGGTGTTACATCTACTGCTGCTGAGTTAAATATACTTGACGGTGCTACAGTTACTGCTACTGAACTAAATGTTATGGATGGTGATACAACAGCTTCAAGTACTACAATAGCAGATGCAGACAGAGTAGTTGTCAATGATGCTGGAACCATGAAGCAGGTAGCAGTTACAGATTTAGCTGCATACTTTGATGATGAAATAACTGCAATGCCTAACCTAGTTTCTACTGGTGCATTGAATGGTGGTAGTATAAGCTCTGGATTTGGTGCAATAGATAATGGCTCATCTAATATCACAACAACAGGTACAGTATCTTTTGGATCACTTACTGATGGTTCTGTAACAATTACGGACATAGCTGATGAAGATGACTTTAGTAGTAATAGTGCAACTAAATTAGCTACACAACAAAGCATCAAAGCATATGTAGAAGCTAACAGGGATGTTCAAGGTGTTAATGCTACAGGTACAGAAATCAATACAAGTTCTGATGGAGATACTTCAGTAGGTACTACAGCAGTTGCAGGTAGTGATGGTATTGTCACTAACGATGCAGGTACAATGAGACAAACATCTGTAGATACATTTGATACATACTTTGCTAGTACTACTAAAACACTTACAAACAAAACACTAACTGCACCTAAGATAGTTGATGGTGGTTTTATTGCTGATGCAAACGGTAATGAAGGTATAGTATTACAGACAGCTAGTTCTGCCGTAAATGCTTTAGAGATAACTAATGCAGCATCAGGTGGATCTGTAGTTGTTGGAGCTATGGGAGATGATTCTAACATCGACATAGACATTACACCAAAAGGAACTGGTGAAGTAAACATAGCAGCAGGTAACTTAAACTATGCAGGGACAGCCATTACATCTACTGGTGCAGAGATAAATAAACTAGATGGATACAATGGATCTGTAACTGAATTGAACTATCTTAAAGACTTATACGATACTGGTGTTACTAATACAGAATATGATTACTTGGACGGTGTAACAAGTAACATACAAACACAATTGAATGCTAGAGCATCGACAGGTAAGGCTATTGCAATGGCAATGGTATTTGGCTAAAAGGAGATAAAATATGTCAGCACCTAATATTGTCAATGTAGCAACCATTACTGCAAAGACAGCAACTGCATTATTAACAGGAACTTCAGCAGTCAATGCTGTAAATAATCCTGCATCATCTGGTAAGGTAATGAAAATAAACAGCCTCATTATCTCTAACGTAGATGGTACAAACTCAGCTACGGTAACTGTAGCAATATATCCGAATGACGATTTAGCAGGGACAGCAGTAGTTATTGCTTCTACTATAGCAGTACCAGCAGATTCATTCGTAGTTATTATAGATAAGAACCAAGGACTATACTTAGAAGAAGATAAGTCTCTTGGTGTTACTGCAAGTGCAGCTAACGATTTAACGTACACAGTTACATACGAAGAACTTTCATAGGAACTTAAATGAGACTTGTAGGTGACATAGCTTTAGATGCTGAAGTACGAGCTATTGCTAGTGGTGCAATAACTGATGGTGCGTCAGTGATTGTGAATGCTGATGGTACAGTTAGTAGTGTATCATCTTCACCTGACTCATTAGGTGATCAATCTTCAGCAATATATTCTGGTACTTATGGAATGTCTGCTAACGTATATGATACAGGACAGGATAAAGTTTTATTTATATATAGTGGCCCAAGTAATTATGGATATTCTGTTGTTGGAACAGTGTCAGGTAGTAGTATTTCTTTTGGTACGCCTGTTGTTTTTAGCAGTGCTACTACTTATTACCTAACCGCAACCTTTGATCCTGATGTAGGTAAAACAGGTATTTTTTGGGCAGATTATGGGGATAGTACAAAAGGTAAGGCTTGTGTGGCTACTATATCAGGTACATCTGTTTCTTATGGAACCACTGTTACATTTAATTCAAATTCTGCTAGTGTACCCATAAAAGATTCTACATATGATACTTCTGAAGATAAAATATTAGTTGCTTATACAGAGTCAAATTCTTCATCCAAAATAATAGCAGCAACTATATCAGGAACTGATATTTCATTTGGAACTCCTGTAGAATTTTTAAGTACCTCTACTAGTGAAGTAACTATACAATATGATACAAATGTTAATAAAAGCTTAGTTGCCTATAGAAATTCTAATAATAGCAATAAAGTAGATAGTAGAGTTGTGTCTCTGTCTGGAACGTCAGTTACCCTTGGCACAGAAACAAGTCTTTATAGTACAGGTTCTGCTGATAAACTTGCTTCAACGTATGACTCTACAAACAATAAAATTGTTGTAGCTTTCAGACCCGATACAGGAACTACCCATACGAAATTTGTAGTAGCTACTATAAGTGGAACGTCAGTTAGCTATGGAACTGAAGTAACTACTGGAGTAAACTTTGATCAAAGCCCATGTGCTGAGAATTTTAGTTATAATGTTTCTGCTAATAAAGTAATATTTGCTGGAAGAGATGGTGGAAACTCCTATATTCAAAAGTATGTTTCGGCAAGAGTTTCTGGAACTAGTATAAGCATGGACACTCCTGTAACTTATTACAGTGCAGCTAATGACTCATATCAAGCTAATTCTGTCTATGATCCTGACCAAGAAAAAACTATTTTATTTTATGCTGATGGAACAGCAGGTGCATTTGTAAATCCTGTTACAAGAGTTTTAACTTTAGGTGCAGGAGATAACATAACAACCGAAAACTTCATAGGCTTTGCACACGCAGCATATGCAGATGGACAAAAAGCTACTGTAAAAACTACTGGATCGATTGCTAGAAATATACCGCAACAACCATCTGCTTCTGACTCACTTGGATCAGCAACAGTTTTTGAAAGTGGTGCATTAGCTGATGGTAGTGGGCAAGGATCATTAGTATCAACATTTGATAGTTCTAACAATAGAGTAATTGTAGCATATACAGATCAAGGTAACTCTTCTTACGGAACAGTTTGTGTGGGTACTGTAAGCGGAACAACGATTACATTTGGTACTCCAACTGTTATTGAGAGTGCATTTCTTTTTAACTTTGGTATAACTTTTGACAGCAATGTAAATAAAGTAGTTATTGTATATACTCATCAACCTACTAGTGAAACTGGTAAAGCTATTGTAGGAACTATAGATTCATCCGATAATTCAATTAGTTTTGGTACTCCTGCTACATTTAATTCTAGTGCTAATAATAGTAATAATAAGGTCGTTTTTGACTCTAACAGTAACAAAGTAGGAATATTTTATAGAGATTGGGGAAATAGCCAGTTCGGTACTGCTAAAGTAGGTACTATATCAGGAACAGATATAACTTTTGGGTCGGCAACTGTATTTGAAAGTGGTGATACTCAGTACATTAATTGTACATTTGATAGTAGTAACAACAAAATAGTTGTTGCTTATCAAGATAATGGAAATAGCAATTATGGTACAGCTATTGTAGGTACAATTTCTGGAACTTCTATTAGTTTTGGATCGGCTGTTGTATTTGAGTCTGCTACTACAAGAGAGGTAAATGTAACTTTTGATAGTAGTAATAATAAAGTAGTTGTTGTTTATCAAGATAATGGTAACAGTGGAGATGGTACAGCGATTGTAGGAACAGTTAGTGGTACTGGAATTAGTTTTGGATCTGCTACTGTTTTTGAAACAGGTGATACAAGTAGAACTACCGCAGTTATAGGAATTGCATTTGACAGCAATTTAAATAAAGTAATTGTTTCTTACTATGATGATGCAGACAGTGATTATGGAAAATATGCTATAGGAACTGTATCAGGTACATCTATAAGTTTTGCAACTGCTGCAACTTTTAATGCAGCAACTACTAAATATACATCAACTACATTTGACAGCAATGAAAATAAAGCTGTTATTTTCTATAGAGATGATGGAGATAGTAGTAAGGGAAAAGCAATAGTTCTAGCTCCTACTGGAACATTAGAAGACCTCACCATAGGACAACAATATTTCGTACAAACAGATGGAACATTAGGACTCAGTGCAGATGATCCATCAGTAATCGCTGGTACAGCAATCTCAGGCACTGATATAATTGTGAAAGGATAATACACAAATGGCTAAGACAATCGTAGAAAACTCAACTAAACTAAGTAAATATGTATTTGCTGACGATAAACCAGTAACAATGGGATCTGACATGATCACTGTTGGTAGTAATCCAGTAGATTTCTATATCGCTGATCTTAACAGTGGCAATGCAACAATGCATGAAGATGTAACTGCACCTGATGGATGGTCAGGTAACAAACACTTCTTTGATGGAACCAATTGGACTAACAATTCCGATTGGGTAGACCCTAACGCAGAATAAGGATTACTATGCGTATAGTCGGTAATAACCCACAACTATCTAGGCAGACACAAGCAACAGCCTCTGGTGCTATTACTGGAGGTAAGCCTGTAGTTGTGAATACTGATGGTACTGTTACGCAGATTAGTGGGTCAGCACTAACACTTGGATCTGAAACAGAATATACAAGTGACGCATCAAACTTTAATAGCGTAGCGTTTGATAGTAATAGTAATAGAATTGTTATTGCATTTAAAAATGGAAGTAATAATAATGGAACAGCTATAGTTGGTACTGTGTCGGGTACGTCTGTATCATTTGGTACAGCGGTTGCTTTTGATTCATCAGGTGAAGCAGAGTTTTATGGTATAGCTTTTGATTCAAACTCTAACAAAATAGTTATAGCTTATAGAGATACTACAGATAGCAACAAAGGTAAGGCAGTAGTTGGTACTGTAGATTCATCAGACAACAGTATAAGTTTTGGATCTGAAGCTACTTTTACAACTAACAATGCTGTATACATAGATGCTTGTTTCGACAGTAGTACTAATAAAGTTGTTATTAGTTATACCGACTTTGGTAATAGTGGTCATGGCACTGCTGTTGTAGCAACAGTAAGTGGTACATCTATCTCATTTGGTACTCCTGTTGTATTTAATAGCGCAAATAGCGCACATCCTCGTTGTGTTTATGATAGCGATGCAGAGAAAGTTGTTATAGCCTATTATGATCTAGGAAATAGCTATAACCCTACTGGTATAGTAGGCACTGTATCAGGAACAGGTATATCTTTTGGTAGCGAAGCTACAACAGCATCTGTTACTGGTGGTGATTACATAGGGTTAGCATATGACAGCACTAATAACCGAATAGTATTTGCATATCACGATGACAGCAATAGTAGTTATGGAACAGCAGCAGTAGGCACTGTATCTGGAACAAGTATAAGTTTTGGAACCCCTGTAGTTTTTGAATCTGCTGATAATCAATACATCGATGCAGTGTTTGATGCTTCTGTAGGAAAAGTAGTTATAGCATATAGAGATGTTGGCAATAGTAATGCAGGTACATATGTCGTGGGAACAGTATCAGGTACATCAATATCTTTCGGAACACCTGCTACCTTTAATACTAACACAGAGTATATTGGATTAGGTTATGACAGCAATGCAGAGCGAGTTGTTATATCATATAAAGATGCAGGGGACGGTGATGATGGTACTGCAATAATATTACAGAATGCTGTACCAACAAACCTTACATCAGAAAACTTCATAGGCTTTGCAGAAGATACAGTAGCTACTGGGCAACCTGTTACAGTAAATACTAAAGGCACTGTAGATGAAAATCAAACGAGTTTAACTCCAGGACAACAGTATTTTGTACAAACAGATGGTACAATAGGCACATCGGCAGATAGCCCATCTGTCGTAGCTGGTACTGCCGTAACGGCAACTAAACTGATTGTGAAAGGGTAAGAAATGGTAGCATACGTTCCCCCTAAACAAGCAGGTAAATATAAAGCTGTTGCATCTGGTGCGATTACAAATGGTAAGGCTGTAGTTGTGAATACTGATGGTACTGTTAAACAAGCTGCATCATCTGTAACTATATCAGCAGGTCTTGGTTCAGCAGTTACATTTGAGTCGGCATCAGCAAGGCCACAACACGGCACGTTTGACAGCAACAGCAATAAAGTCGTTGTTACTTATCAAGATATAGGTAATTCAAATTATGGTACTGCTGTAATTGGCACAATAGACGATAGTGATAATAGTATTTCTTTTGGTACGCCTGTTGTATTTGAAAGTGCCACCACTGATGGAATTGCTGCTATATTTGACAGTAGTAATAATAAAGTTGTTATAGTATATAGAGATGGTGGCAATAGCTATTACGGTACTGCTATTGTTGGAACGGTTAGTGGAACGTCTATAAGTTTTGGAACCGCAACAACCTTTTGGGCCAATTCTAATATGGGAGATGATATAGATGCATCTTTTGATACAAATGTTAATAAAGTTTTAATTACTTTTCCAAAGGTTGGCAACGATGGTTGCGCTATTGCAGGTACAGTTAGTGGCACAAGTATATCTTTTGGAAGTGAAGTAGTTTTTGAAACTGGACAAGCAACAGAGCAGTCAGTGGCGTTTGATAGTAGTAATAATGTCCATGTAGTTACTTATAAGGATGGTGCTAATAGCTCTTACGGAACTGCTTGTGTATTATCAGTTGCATCTAATAGTGTGGTTACAGCGCAGACACCTGTTGTCTGGGAATCTGCTGAAACCTCATATATGGATATTGCATTTGATACAACGAATAATAAGTTTTTAATATTATTTCAACAAATTGGTCTAGGTATATATTCTAAAGCAACAGGAATAGTAGGAACTGTATCAGGTACTTCTTTAAGTTTTGGCAGTAAAGCATTAGTTTATGACACTGGTGCAGGAGCTGCAACTGCGATAGCCTTAGTTTTTAATGATGCAGCAGGTAAGTTTGTTGGAATATATAATGAAGGTAATACTGGTGACAATACACCAGGAGTTCGCTATGCAGAAGGTACAATAAGTGGGACTAACGTATCATTTACTCACGCTCAAGTAGATTCAAATGATTCTACAGATTATAATGATGTTATCTTTGATTCAAACTTAAAACGAACTGTATTACTTTATTCAGACTCAGGAGATAGTAGTCATGGTAAAGCTATTGTTCGTGCAACTGCTGCTACATATAATGCGAGTACTCTAACCTCAGAAAACTACATAGGCATAGCATCAGGTGGTACATATGCTGATACAGCAGAAGCTACAATAGATGTAGTTGGCACAGTAAACAAAGATCAATCAGGTCTAACAGCAGGTCAGACATACTATGTGCAGACTGATGGTACGTTAGGAACAAGTGCAGATAGTCCTAGTGTAGTAGCTGGTACGGCAATATCTGCAACAGAATTAATTGTGAAAGGTTAGAGAGGAAAGTAATATGGCATTACCAGAAATTCAAGGAGAGCTAACTCCAGAGCAAGAAATAGCTTATCTAAAACAAAATCCTGATGTTGCTACTGCTATATTAAGGCAACAGGTAGGAGCAGACGGTCCAAAATGGCAAGGTAGTGTTACCGATCACTATAAATATGCTCAAGCAGCAGGAGAGGCTAGATTTGCTAGTGAAGCAGATGCTCCTCCTCCTGACCCTGTGGAGGCCATACAACCTGCCCCATTTACTGCTGAACAATTACAACAAATAAAAGATAATACTCCCATTAGTGTAAGTGGTGGTGGTGGTGATTATAGAACTATGAATATCACTCAAGGACCAGACATAGACTATGATCGTATTCAAGGTTTTGTAGGAACTCCTGAAGTTCGTGATGAAGAAGGTAATATTGTCACAGAAGCAACAGGAATATATGCTCAACAACCAAGTCAAGGTCTTATGTCAGGTCAACAAGATCTTATGACTGGTCAACAAACTCTAGGTACTGGTCAAGGTGTTCTTGCAGAAGGTCAAGCTACATTAGGTGAAGGTCAAACTGCATTAGCAGCAGGTCAACAGGGTATCATGGGTGGACAACAGGCACTAGGAGAAGGTCAACAAGCTATCGGTGGTGCTATTGGTGTAGCTAGTGAAAACCAACCTCAAACATTATTTGGTGGTCAGATGGCACTAGGTCAAGGTCAGGCAGGTATTACTAGTGGTGTTAGAGGACTAGGTAGAGATCTAACTACATTAACTGGTGATCTTAGTGATTTTGAGAGCGCACAAAGACAATATCAATTAGCTGCTGAAGGTCAGAGAGCGCAAGGTAGAGAAATAGGTATGACTACTCGTGATCAGTTAGAAAATCAATTAAGAACTGTCGGAGCGCAAACTAATAGAATGGCAGAACAACAGGCATTAGCAAGACAACAAGGTATGATGGCTCGTCAAGTAGCACCACAAGCACAACAGACACAACAGGCAAGTCAGGCAGCACAGATTGCAGGTCAAAATCTTAGATCATTTGCACCTCAAGGTGGAGGTATGATGGGTCCAACTGGTCCTGTTGCAGTAGATCCTAGAGATCAAGTCGGTTTTGGGCCTACAAGAAGCCCAGTTTAATAGGAGAGTATAATGCCACAAGCAGGTGAAACTAGAAAAGAACAAGGTAGATGGGAAATATTTGATCCTTCTATGGGTAGTGAGGGTCAGTTTGTACCTGTTCCTACAAATAGATTAGAGGAATTAGGTTTAGATGTACCTCAAAACTATGCTACTGGACCTACACCAGCAGGTAAACAAATAACACAAGATCCTAATACTGGACTAAATGTATTTACTGACATACCACCTGATCCTAATGCTCCTCCACCACCTAAAACTCCAGAGCAATTACGAGATGAACAATTTAATACTCAGTTAGCTAATTATGTAGATGCTCAAGGTAATATTCGTGAAGATTTGATGGGTGGTGATTTTAACTTTACTGCACAACAACTAAGAGATTTAAATGCTCAAGGTAATACTGATCAATTACAGTCTGCTTTAGATAATTTAAAACAGAGACAAACAGATAGAGATATAGGATTTAAAGGTGCATTTGATGATCCTAGTAGAGCTACTGCATTTAGAACTGCTCAAGGTACTAATCTAGGTAATGTAGATGCTTTTGGTCAACAAACTGCTCAAGGCCAACAGGCACAGATGGCAACTAATCCTACATTAATACAGGGAACACTAGACCAACAAGGTTACATGGATGCAAATCCAGATGTTGCTCAAGCTATACAAAGAGGAGATTTTACATCTGCTCAACAACATTATGATACTTTTGGTAAATTTGAAGGAAGAACTGCACCTACAACAGGTGGTACAATATTTAAACCTACAATGCAACAAGTACAACCAGAGGAGTTGCTTAATAAACAGAATTATCAACTGGACCCTAGATCTACATTCGCACCTACGCAAACAGTGCAGAATGTACAACAAGCAACTGCTCAACCTAAAACTGGACCTGCTAACTTTCAAGCTACTCAAATGTTTGATCAGGTACAGCAACAGAATATACAGGCAGCAAAACAAACTGATCTAAGAGATTTCGTAACAGCCCAACAAGAACAAGTTGACACTCAATCAACGGTACAGGGTCAGTTAGCATCTCTTACTGCTCAGTTTGATGGTGGTGAAATACCATCATGGGCTGCACCATCTATACGTTTAGCTGAACAGAGACTAGCAGCACGAGGTATGGGTGCATCTACAATGGCAGGAGAAGCTATACTTAATGCTGCTATGGAAGCTGCTACACCTATAGCCGCTGCTGATGCTCAGACATTCGCTGCATTCCAACAAGCTAACCTAAATAACAGACAACAAGCAGAAGTATTAAACTCACAACAGACATTACAACTAGATATACAGAACTTAAACAACGAACAACAGACTAGAGTATTTAATTCTCAACAAAGAGTACAGGCTCTGTTTAATGATCAGTCAGCTATTAACTCATCCAAACAGTTTAATGCATCTAGTGAGCAACAGAATGACCAGTTCTTTGCAGGACTGTTTAATGAGACAAGTAAGTTTAATGCACAACAACAGAATGCTATAGCTCAGTTTAATGCTGGACAGACAAACACAATGTCACAGTTTAATGCTAATCTAGAAAACCAGAGAGAGCAGTTTAATACTAAGAATAGTATACTTATAGATCAATCTAATGCTGTATGGCGTAGACAGATTAATACTCAGAATACTGCACTACAGAATGCTGCTAACCAGATGAATGTCATGAATAGGTTTAACATGAGCCAAACTGCACTAAACAATCGTTGGCAACAGTTTAGAGATAATGAGTTCTGGGCTAGAACTACTTCTCGTGATAATGATCAGTATGCTAAGAAAGTTGCTTATGCATCGTTTATTTATGGTAAGAATGCAGATGCTGCTTTCTCTAGTAAGGTAGGTGCTTTAGCATTTGATGTTGTATCTGGTATAGGTCAAGAGTTTGGTGGTGATATAGTAGACGGTGTTTCTAATTTCTTTAGTGATGGCGTTGATGCTGTATCTGATTTTGATTTAGGTGATTTTGCAGGAGATACTGGTTTAGATACTGTTATAGGTGGAGATAGTATATTTAATATTGGTACATAAGGAGAAAATAGATGGTAGCTGATCCAACAGGCATGGCAGTAAGTCTAGGCTTTAAAGCCCTAGGTAAAATATTTGGTAGCAAAGGTAAATCCAGAAAAGCAACTCCATTAGATTCCGCACAAGCAAGTTTATCTGCTGGTGGATTTAAAACTAGTTCTATAGGAATGAGCCAACCTAGTACAGGTAGAAGTGCTAAGTCTGCTGCTAGTGCAGAAATGTATGATTATTATCAGATGGTAGCTAAAGCTAAGTTAGTTGCAGATAGACTAGATCCAGAAAAAGGAACACAGGTTGGAGAATACGGTGCTATTAAGCAGGGTTCGATAACGTAGGAGGTAGTAGAGTATGTTAAATGAATTTTTAGGAGATGGACCTATTCCAGGATCTTCTTTTACAGAAGAAGTTGGTACTGCTAAATGGCAGAAACCACCAAGGATAACCTTGCCTACTGAAGCCTTTCAACATTTTATAGATGTATTGGCTAAAGGAGATAACTACGACAGAATAGTATTTTGCATGGATGAAGGATTGCCGATAGAAGGTATTACTAATACTATAGTTAATAACATGACTGCTAGTGGTCTTATTAGTTATGATGTAGCTCTTTTAATAACACCAGAAATAGGTAGAGTATTAGAAGCTGTAGCTAAGAAAGCAGAGATAGACTATGTTATGGCTATTCCTCGTAAGGTAGATACTAGCTTTGTCGAAGCTCAGATCAAAAAGATAGAAGAAGAAGAGGGTCTTACTCCATCTGATTCAGAAGAAGAACCTGAAGAGGAAGAAGTAGAAGATGAGGAAGAACCAGAGCGTAAAGGTTTAATGGGAGCGTAGTATGTCATTTTTCAAAAGAGCAGTAGTAGGGGCATTAGAACGTAGAGAAGAAGTAAGAGATGCTAATCAACTCAAATACGAATCTGATGTAACTACAGGTATAACTAAACTAAATGAAGCTGAAAAAGAAATGAAAAAGAACAATCTAATTGTTCGTAATAGAAAAAAATTAATAGCTCCCATAGGTATAAACGTATTTAACGAAACTGGTAAAGAATTTAGTGAAGCAGTGCTTTTGAATGTGTTTATGTCTTCTAAAGGAGATACAGCTTTAGCAACAGATACGTTGATTAGAATGGCTAAAAATCAAGCCCCTACTCCTACAACTACTGTAACAGATGGTATGGAAGGTTTTACTCAAGAGTCAACATCTACACGAGACTTGAGTGATATGTCTGGAGATACAACTAAAGCACTACAGGATGCTTCTAGTATGATTAGTACTACAAGTACAAAGTTACCATCACAACAAAAATCAGAAAGAGATTATAAAGAACAAAGATACGGTGGTGGTATTGCTGGTAATATAATGAACACTTTATTAGGTGGAGTATCTGGACCTTCTGTAAGAGATGCGGTAAGAGAACGATATTCCTCTATGTTTAGAACACCTGAAGAAGGTGAACAGGCATATTCTGATGCTATGGATTATATGGAAGAAGTAAGAACTAAAGGAGAAGCATCAACTATTCCTGATTTACCTCCTAAGATGTTAGCAGATATTCAAAGAGAGACTCGTAAAGCTAAAAAGTATGAAACATTTGAAAAAAATCTTGTAACAGAAGTTCCTAGACAATTAAATGATTTAAAAAATCTAATTATAAATAAAAATCCTGATCGATTACAACAACTAGCAGCAGTGGTTAATAAGTCTTCCCTAAGTAACAGTGACTTAGCAGGTTTACCTGAAACCATACAAAGACAAGTAAAAGAATTTATGAAAATAAAAGAGGAAACTATGAGGGGTTCTACATCTATTTTTAATAATACAAATGTAAATAGTGCAGTTTCTGCAACACAACAATTTTTAACTACTCCAATAGGTGCAGATGGAAAAACACAAATGGATATTTTTCAGGAAAGAATGACTGGAGGTACAAACAAACGGTCTTCAAAACCTATAACAAATAAACCAAATGCTAAAAAGATAAAGTCTTCTGTTCCTACTGTAGATTTATCTGAAGGAACTAAACTATCTTTTGAACAACTTATGAACTTAGCAAATACAGATGACAGAGAAGCATTTATAAAAAAATACAGAAAAGACGCAAAAACAACAAGAGATCCTAATAGTAATACTTTAGCTCATCTTTACGTTATAGACAGAAACAGGTATGTTGTTTCCTCTAATTTTGAAAACATTAGAAAAATAAATTAATTAAAGAAAGCATATACACATGAAAAATTCTATGGATAATCTTAGCTATGAAAAACTTTTAGAAAACAAAGAGTTTTTAAATAATACTCGTAATGTATTATACGATAGTTTTGGTGAGGACCATGTTCTAAGTACGGATGAAGAAATTTTAGATGCTTTTTATGAAAATTTTAGAGAGGTAGATACTAACACGGTTGATGCATATCAACTCTGGAGTGCAACAAATGGTGACCTCAACGATGAGCAAAAAGAGGAACTAAGACAATCTTATGAAGTATATCGTGCATTGCCTAGTTTTTGGGAAGATGATTCTGCTTCTAATGTTCAAGCATTTTGGGATTACGCCTCTGCTATTTTTACTGATCCCATGACGTATTTAGGGATAGCTACTGGAGGTATTGCCAGTGTTGCGACAAAGGCATCTGCATATGGTGCAGTAAGAGCAGGTTTGCAAACATCCTTACAAGTAGGTCGTAAAGCTACTCTTAACTCTGCTATGGCGGGTATCGCTACAGATACCGTAGCTAGTGTTTTAACAGATGCTGAAATACAAGGTGTAGAAAGAAGAATAAATTATAGAGAA
>Ga0213865_10001648_pt1 | contig 14444 bp, 10 predicted proteins | sample PICome_6_FD_160100 | JGI IMG/M metagenome (GOLD analysis project Ga0213865, IMG submission 160100) | Coastal seawater microbial communities near Pivers Island, North Carolina, United States - PICO282 | ecosystem: Environmental > Aquatic > Marine > Coastal | place: USA: North Carolina...
AAAATAAGGGAACTCATCAGTAATTGAAGTTAAATTATTTATATCTGAATCCTTTAAAAGGGAAGGGTTTGCGATAACACGTGAGAAGTCTGATCTGTTCATTTTACCAATTTGCTAAAGATGTATTAATAATATCCTGTGTAATTCTATCAAAAATTTCTTCTAAGGCTGTGGTTTTTTGGGCTCCAATTAATTGTGCACTTCCTGCATAGTCATAAAAAAATGAAAATCTTTTCTCGAAATCTGATTCTCCATCATATTTGTTAATGAATCTTACATTGACACTGACAGTCAATCGATTTTGATCTGCAGTATTTCTAGCTGTTGCTGTTGTAGGAGATATCCTGTATTCAACAATTTCACCTTCGTAAATTAGATCTCCATTACTTTTCACTAGCGATAAATTAGTTTGATTTAATATTATATCTTGTAAAGCTAGGGTAAAATCCCTTTCTACTCCTGGTTCAATAAGATCCGCAGTGTTTTGAAAGTAATTGACCTGAAATGTTTTTGTTTTATCACTTATAGATATTCCAGTAAATGAATACGTGCCACATCCAAAATTGATAAAAATTAAAGTAGATAAAATTATTTTTTTAAAGAAACTATAAGTCATATTGTTTAATCTTTCTATAAAGAGTTCTTTCAGAGATTCCGAGTTCGTCAGCTGCAAGTTTACGTTTTCCTTTATGTCTTTCTAAGGATTTTTTTATAAGTTCAAGTTCTTTGTCATGTAAAGACAAAGTTTCCTCTTTATCTTCTTTAAAATCATCGTTAAAGTCAAACTTATCCTCTGATTTTAAAATTTCAATTGTATTATTTTCTGGAACTGACTCTGAAAGTGCTAAAAATCGGTTATTATTATCTTTACTACCTAAGTCATTATCATCATACATTTTTTGTATTATCTGCTCGTTTTTTTTATGAACATCTTTATAATTACCATTTTCCATAAGATCTAATGTCAATTTCTTTAGGTCATTTAAATCATTCTTCATATCAAACAATACTTTGTATAAAATCTCTCGTTCATTTCTAAAATCACTTTTATTTTCATCTTTTTCAATAATTGCAGGTAACTGTGATCCCATATCAGGCAGATAGTCTTTTAAAGTATTAGCATCTATTTCACGTTTTGACTCTAAAACTGATATTTGTTCTGAAACATTTCTTAATTGACGGATATTACCACTCCACCTGTAATTTTGTAGTAAATTAGTTGCATTTTCACTTAGACGAATTGTTGGCATCTTATATTTCAATGCAAAATCGCTGGAAAATTTCCTAAATAGTAAATGAATATCTTGGTTTCTTGCGCGCAGTGGAGGTATAGGGATTTCAATTGTACTTAAACGATAATAGAGGTCTTCTCTAAATTTTTCTTTTCTTATTGCATCAAGCATTTTAACATTTGTGGCTGCAACTATTCTAACGTTAGTTTTTTGCACTTTACTCGATCCAACTTTAATAAATTCTCCGTTTTCTAAGACTCTTAGTAAACGTACTTGAGTAGTTAGTGGAAGTTCACCTACTTCATCTAAAAATATTGTTCCACCGTCAGCAACTTCAAAATAACCGGATCGTGTTTGTGTTGCGCCTGTAAAAGCTCCTTTTTCATGGCCAAATAATTCACTGTCAATTGTTCCCTCTGGGATAGCACCACAATTTACAGCTATAAATTTGCCATGTTTTCTGTGAGATAATTGATGAATAATTTTTGGAAAAACTTCTTTACCTACTCCACTCTCGCCAGTAACTAAGACAGAAATGTCTGTTGGTGCTACTTGAATTGATTTTTCAATTGCTCTATTTAAACCAATATCGTTACCGATAATTCCAAAACGTTGTTTTATTGATTGAATATTTTCCATAATTAATTATTTTTTGAATAACCAACAGCATTACCTTTTAGTGTAGCGCTAGTACAACTTTCAACTTTAACCATAACAAATTCTCCAATTTTATAATCCTCTTTAGGGAAGACAACCATGGTATTTTGGGGATTTCTACCAGCCCATTCATGAGCTGACTTTTTAGATGTTTTTTCAATAAGCACTTCAGTAATTTTACCAACAAAACTTTCGCTTATCTCTAAACTGTGTTTTTGCTGTAGTGCTACAACTTGTGAGAGACGTCTTTTTTTAGTTTCTTCAGAAATGTCATCTTCTAATTTTCTTGAGGCCAGGGTTCCAGGGCGTTCAGAGTAGGCAAACATATAGCCAAAACTATATTTCACATAATCCATAAGGCTTAATGTATCTAAGTGATCTTGTTCACTTTCGGATGGGAATCCACATATTAAATCATGAGAGATGGCACAATCAGGAATAATTTTTTTAATATTATCAATTAGTTTAAAATAATCTTCTCGTGAATGCTGTCGATTCATGGCTTTTAGTATTCTGTTACTTCCACTTTGGACAGGTAAATGAATATAATTACAAATATTTTCATGTTTTGCCATTGTTTTAATCACTTCAATTGACATATCTTGAGGGTTTGAAGTTGAAAACCTAAAGCGCATATTAGGCTGTGTATTTGCGCACATATTTAACAAACTAGAAAAATTAATTGATGTTGCTTTTTTTATTTCTGAAGCTTTAGAAAAGTCTTTTTTTAATCCGCCTCCATACCAAAGGTAGCTATCTACATTTTGACCAAGCAGAGTAACTTCCTTGAACCCTTTTGACCAAAGATCGTTGATTTCATTAATTATACTTTTCGGGTCTCTACTACGTTCTCTGCCTCTAGTAAATGGAACAACACAAAATGTACACATATTGTCACATCCACGGGTTATGGATACAAAAGCAGTAACTCCATTCGAATTTATTCTAACTGGTGAAATATCAGCATAAGTTTCATCCTTTGAAAGTAAAACGTTAACAGCATTATTGCCGTCCTCAACTTCCTCAATCAAATTTGGGAGATCTTTGTATGCGTCTGGTCCTACGACAAGATCAACAATTTTTTCTTCCTCAAGAAATTTACTTTTAAGTCTTTCGGCCATACATCCCAGAACACCAACTTTCATTTTTGGATTATGACGCTTTACAGCATTATACTTTTCCAATCGTTTTCTTACTGTTTGTTCAGCTTTATCTCGAATGGAGCACGTATTTACAAGAACAAGATCTGCCTCCTCAAGATTTGAGGTAGTATTGTAACCTTCTTTTTTCATTATGGATGCTACAATTTCACTATCACTGAAATTCATTTGACATCCGTAGCTTTCAATAAAAAGTTTCTTTTTATTAGATTTCAATGGTATTGTCTCAAGAGATGTACCTTGTTTTGATTCGCTAATAGTTTTCTCCATTCTTTTTCATTTGAGACTTTGAATATGCAAAGATAAATTTTTTAATAATTATGACAAAGTGTCATGTTTAAAAAATCATTAAATATATCATGTTTATTAAAATTCACAACTATTATAAACATGATATCCATGATTAAAAATTTTAAATTTTAAAATTATTTTAATTTATTTTTTTATTTTAAAATACTGATTTTAAGTTGTTTATGATAAATTTTAATTATAAAAATTATAACTTAATTTTAATTTTGGGAAAAATTTAAAAACTACAATCGAAAAAATCTTCTACATTTGTTGCCTTAATATTTAAGATATGGCCAAAAATCTTGTCATTGTAGAATCGCCGGCTAAGGCTAAAACAATTGAAAAATTTTTAGGGAAAGATTTTAAAGTAGCATCAAGTTATGGACACATTGCTGATTTGCCTTCAAAAGAATTAGGTGTTGATGTTGATGGAGATTTCTCTCCAAAATATCAGGTTAGTAAAGACAAGAAGACAATAGTTAAGTCGCTAAAAGATTTAGCAAAGAAAGCTGATATGGTTTGGTTGGCAAGTGACGAGGATCGAGAAGGTGAAGCCATCGCTTGGCATTTGTCAGAATCATTAAATCTGGATAAGACCAAGACCAAAAGAATTGTTTTTCATGAAATAACAAAATCTGCAATAGAAAAAGCTGTACAAAACCCTAGAAGTATTGATTATGATCTTGTTGATGCTCAACAAGCAAGGCGGGTATTAGATAGAATTGTGGGCTATGAGTTATCTCCCGTATTATGGCGAAAAGTAAAAGGGGGATTGTCTGCTGGAAGGGTTCAATCTGTTTCAGTAAGACTTATTGTTGAGAGAGAGCGAGAGATAAAAAACTTCACTCCAAAAGCTACCTTTAGAGTTGATGCTGTATTTAAAACTGAAAAAGGACAAGCTTTTAAGGCTAAATTGCCGAAAGTATTTGACACTAAAGAAGATGCATTAATTTTTCTTGAGAAAAACACAAATGCAACTTATAAAGTATCGTCGTTGGATAAAAAACCAGCAAAAAAATCACCAGCACCTCCATTTACAACATCTACTCTACAGCAGGAAGCTTCCAGAAAGCTTTATTTCTCTGTAAGTAAGACCATGAACATGGCTCAACGATTGTATGAGGCTGGTTTAATAACTTACATGCGTACAGACAGTGTAAATTTATCTGATGAAGCAAGAAATTCAGCATCAAAGGAAATTAATTCTGCATTCGGAGAAGACTACAGTTCACCCAGAAACTTTAGAGGAAAATCTAAAGGTGCACAAGAAGCTCATGAAGCTATTCGTCCTACGAATTTTGCATTACATTCAGTTGATGTTGATCGAGATCAAGCAAGGCTTTATGAACTAATTTGGAAACGTGCTATTGCATCCCAAATGAGCGATGCTAAACTAGAGCGTACTAATATCAAAATTTCCTGTAACCAGCATGATGATTTATTTAGTGCTAACGGAGAGGTTATCACTTTTGATGGATTTTTAAAGGTTTACATTGAAGGAACTGACGAAGAAGGAGTTGAACAAGACGGTAGACTTCCTTCAATGCAATTAAATGAAGATTTAAAAAATCAAATTATAACAGCAACGCAGCGATTTTCAAGACCACCGTACAGGTACACTGAAGCTTCTTTAGTAAAGAAACTTGAAGAATTGGGAATTGGAAGACCTTCAACTTATGCTCCAACCATTTCGACTATTCAAAATCGAAACTATGTAGAAAAGGGTACCATTGATGGAGAGGAAAGAAAGTATACTGTAATTAGTTTAAAAGATAACCAGTTAAAAGAATCAGATAATTTTGAAAAATTTGGATCTGATAAGGGGAAGCTTGTACCAACAGATATAGGTATGATTGTTACTGATTTTCTAGTCAATCATTTTGAAGAGATCTTAGACTATAATTTCACTGCAAAGGTCGAGGCTGATTTTGACCAAATTGCAAATGGTAAAGCTGATTGGGCAAAAATGATGAAACAATTTTATAATTCTTTCCATCCTCAAGTTGAAGAAGTCAGACAAAACGCAAGTAGAGAATCTGGAGAAAGAATTTTAGGAACTGATCCTAAATCCGGCAGGCAGGTAAGTGTAAGATTAGGCAAATTTGGTCCAATGGCCCAAATTGGAACACCAGATGATGAGGAAAAACAAATTTTCGCAAGTGTCCCTCCAAATTTGCAATTAAGTTCAATAACTTTTGAACAGGCCTTAGACTTATTTAAATTACCAAAAGATCTTGGGGTTTATGATGGAGAGGATGTACTTGTCAATAACGGTAGATTCGGCCCATATGTAAGACATGGCAAAAAGTTTATTTCTTTACCTAAAGGAGTAGATCCTTTAGCTGTTAAAATTGAAGATGCAATTTTAATTATTGATGAAAAAGCTAAAGCTGACGCCCCAATATTTGAATATGATGGACTGCCCGTTCAGAAAGGTAAAGGTCGTTTTGGACCATTTATAAAATGGAACAATATGTTCATTAACGTCAATAAAAAATATGATTGGTATAATTTGTCTTTTCAGGACGTAGAAACTTTGATAAAAGATAAGATTCAGAAAGAAATTGATAAAATAGTTCATGATTGGCCAAATGAAGGGATTAGAGTTGAAAAGGCCCGTTGGGGAAGACATAATATTATAAAAGGTAAAATTAAAGTTGAGTTGGCAAAAAACGTAGATGCTCAGAATTTGACAATTGAAGATGTTAAAGCTATAATTGACAAGCAAAAACCTAAGAAGACTCCTCGAAAATCATCCAGAAAGAAATAAATAATGGATTATAATTTACTCTCCCCAGTTTCAGATATTTTAGTTGATGATATTAAATTATCTCATTTCCAAACCCTGGGAAGAAAGTTAAAGATTCATACTCATTCAATTAAGCCAGATTTAGAAGGAATCAAAATTGCGATATTTGGAGTAATGGAATCTAGAAATTCAATAAATTTTCTAGAACAAACTTTGAATTTAAATGAAATAAGAAAATCTTTTTATGGACTTTTTCCTGGAAATTGGACTAGTAAAATTGCTGATTTAGGAGATATAGTTACTGGAGATAAAGTTCAAGACTCATACTTTTCAGTAACTAGTTTAGTGAGCTTACTTTTAAAAAAAAATATAATTCCTGTAATTATTGGAGGAAGTCAAGATATTACATATGCTAATTATCGTGCTTATGACAATGTTAAGCCAATGATTAACATTGTCAATGTAGATAATAGTTTTGATCTTGGAGATTCCTCGAAGCCCATAACTAACATGAGCTATGTTGGGAAAATAATATTAGAAAAACCATATAATCTCTTCAACTATACAGCTTTAGGATTCCAAACCTATTTTAATTCCCAAGAAGAAATCGATTTGATGGAAAAATTATATTTTGAATATGAACGATTGGGCGATATTAGTTACAATATAAAATCTGTTGAACCTGCGATGAGAGATGCAGACCTTGTAACAATAGATTTAAATTCAGTAAAATCCTCTGAGGTTAGCTCAAATCAAAAATTTTCTCCAAATGGATTTGATGGGCGTGAAATTTGTGCAATTTCTAGATACGCTGGAATTAGTAATATGGTTTCATCTTTTGGAATATATGAATACAAGCCCTCAGTTAATGATGAATCTACGGCAATGTTAATAGCTCAAATGGTTTGGTACTTTATAGAAGGAGTTAATTGTAGAGTAAATGACGATAATTTCAAAAATCCAGATGAATTTAATAAATATACTGTCTTAGTTCAAGACCAAGAGCTTATATTTTATAAAAGCTTAAAAACTGGACGATGGTGGGTTGAAACACCTCATTTACCAGGTGTGCACACTAAAAAAAATAAATATACGTTATTAGCATGTATGCAGAGTGATTATGATACTGCTGTTCAGGGTAATATTCCAAATAGATGGTATAAAGCATATAAAAAAAAATGATTTTAGTTTAGGTTTTATTTAAGAATATTAAACTAAAAAAAGTTGTAATTTTAAAAATATATAAATAAGTTTACGAACTTTAATAAAAAGGGAGGCTAGCCCCAATAAGATAAACTATGAAGAAAATCACATTTCTAACAATCATTTTTGCCCTTATTTTCAGCTGTGGTAGTAAGGACAAAGGAGAATTAGTTGGCGTTAAAGGAAAGCGATGGCATCCTGAAAAACCTTATGGAATGAGTCTTATTCCTGGAGGTGCTTTTACAATGGGTAAATCAGACGATGATATTGTTGATTTAAAAGATGCCCCTACCAAAACAGTGACCGTTCGCTCATTCTACATGGACGAAACAGAAATCACTAACAGTGAATATAGACAATTCGTACACTGGGTTAGAGATTCAATTATAAGAATAAAACTTGCTGAAATGGCAGACTTGGAGGGTAAAACTTCTGAGGACGAAGGTATTGGTGAATATGCATATGCTGATTCTGTTGATTCTGAAGAATTAACTCCCTATGAAAGATATATGCTTGATACTTATGGTGATGACCAGCGAAAAATCAATAGAGATGTTGATTTAATATTTGACACCGAAGATTACCCTGACGAATTATATGCTGAAGTAATGGATGGTATGTATCTTCCTCCAGATGAGTGGTACAATGGTAATAGAACCTGGGATGTGAGTCAATTTAACTTTGAATACACTGATATGGATATTGAAGCTGCAGCTGAATTTTCAGATTTGATCAAAAGTGGTGACCTTAAAAGAACTGAATTTATATCAAAGTATGCAGTCAATGTATACCCAGACACTACAGTTTGGATAAAAGATTTTAAATATGCTTATAACGTGCCTATGCACAATGATTACTTTTGGCATGAGGCTTACGGAGACTACCCAGTAGTTGGTATAACCTGGGAACAAGCAGATGCATTTTGTCAGTGGAGAACTATTTACAAAAATTCTTATCAAAAATCCAAAAAGAGACAGAATGTAAACGTTTTTAGATTACCATCAGAAGCTGAGTGGGAATATGCTGCCAGAGGTGGTATTGAAGGCGCAGCTTTTCCATGGGGTGGTCCTTATGCAAAAAATGATAGAGGATGTTTCTTAGCAAATTTTAAGCCTTTGAGAGGTAATTATGCTGCTGACCAGGCTTTATATACTGTTGAAGCTGATGCATACGAGCCTAATGATTATAATCTTTACAATATGGCAGGTAATGTGTCTGAGTGGGTAGATTCATCTTATGAGCCTACGTCTTACAATTATACAGCTTCATTTAATCCAAATATTAAAGACAGAGAAAATCCATTGAAGGTTGTTAGAGGTGGATCTTGGAAAGATGTACAATATTTTTTACAAGTCAGTACAAGAGATTATGAGGATTCATCAACTCCAAGAAGCTACATTGGATTTAGAACTGTACAAGATTACCTTGGGGCAGATGCTACAGCAAATGCTGCAACAAACTAAAAAAATTATAAAAACTAAAATTAATTCAATTATATAAAATTTATTATCATGGCAAAAGAAGGAAATATCACAATAACTAATATGGTTTATGGTCTTGGTGCAGCAATTGTAATTGTTGGAGCACTTTTTAAAATTCAGCACTGGCCATTTGGATCTGAGATCCTTACATTAGGGATGATTGTTGAAGCTGGAGTATTTACATATTCAGCATTCGAAAGAGTTAAAGCTGATTTAGATTGGTCTTTAGTATATCCTGAACTTTCAGGTTCATCTACTTCTAAGAGTGGAAAAAAAGAATCCCCTGAAGGAATTTTAACCAAAAAGCTTGACAGCTTGTTAAAAGAAGCTAAAATAGATGGTGCCTTGGTCAAGAGTTTAGGAGAAAATATTAAGAATTTAAATGCTACTGCATCGTCAATGGATGGTTCTGCAGGTGCCACTAATCGTTACAATGACGAGATGGCTAAAGCTACAGCTCAAATGGAGTCTATTAATAATCTTTACAAAGCTCAGCTTGAAAGTGCTACTAAACAAGCTGAAATTAATGCTGAATCAATTGAGAATGCTACAAAACTTAAGGAGCAAATGGAATCATTAGCATCTAATTTATCTTCATTAAATGGTGTTTATGGAGGTATGTTATCTGCAATGAATAAAAAAAGCTAATTAGTTTTTAAACTAATATAAACTAATTTTAAAAACTAAAAATTATGGCAGGAGGAAAGGTATCCGCAAGGCAGAAAATGATAAATTTGATGTATTTAGTATTCATCGCGATGATGGCTATGAATATGTCAAAGGAAGTTTTAACGGCATTTGGATTAATGGACGCTAAGTTTTCAGAATCAAATGTCCTCACTTCAGAATCAAATGAATCGTTGTTAGCAAATTTAATATTGAAAGGGGAAGAAAAACCTGAAGAATTTGCTGTAGCTTCTAACAATGCTCAACAAATCAGTGTTATTTCAGATGAATTTTTCAAGTATATTGAATCATTAAAAATTGAGCTATTGAAAGAGGGTCAGTTTGAGGTTGATCCTGAAACAGGAAAGTTACCATTTGAAGCAATGGATAAAACTGATTTATTCGATAAGTGGTTTACAGGTGATAGATTGTCTAAACCTGGTGCTGCTGTTATGGCTAGAATTGAAAAGTATAAAAGTGATATAAAAGATGTATTAGGTGATGATGTTAAATATAAAAAGGCTCTAGAGACTTTTGAAAATCGATTCAACACAGATAAGGTAAAAAGGCTCAAAGATGGTGTTACCATAGATTATTTAGATTATCATTTCAAAGGTTACCCCGCAATTGCTTCATATACCAAGCTCACAGCAATGCAAAACGACGTAAAAGTAACCGAAGCAAGTATGTATAACCTGTTTTTAGGAAACACTTTAACTGAAGCTGTAACTTTGAAAAATTATCAAGCAATAGTTCTAGCTGATAAGTCGGCTTTCTTTGCAGGTGAAAAATTTCAGGGGAAAGTAGTTTTGGGTAAATATGCAAATGTTACTCCAACTAAACTTGTTGTCCAAGGACAAGAAATTAATATTTCTAATGCAATTGATTCTACAGGAGCTGCTACATTAGACTTCAACGTTGGTAATGTTGGTGAAAAAGAAATTAATGGTCAATTTACATTTTTAGAAGATGGTAAGCCTCTTGAAATTCCAATCATTGGTAATTATGTAGTAGTGCCTAAACCTAATGAAGCATCTGTTGCAGCTGATAAAATGAATGTAGTTTATCAAGGTCTGCCAAATCCATTGACAATCTCAGTTCCAGGAGTATCAAATAGTGATGTAACAGTTAGTGCCCCAGGGTTAACCAAAATTGGAAATGGGAAATACAACCTTACACCAACAACAGGAACAGAAGTTATTGTTAAGGTAAATGCCAAATTAGAAGGCGGTACTCAAATTAATGACCAAAAAGTTTTTAGAATCAAGGGGTTACCAAAACCAATTGGAAATATTGCTGGTATCTCAAGTGGTTCATTAAATAAAAATGATATAACATCATCTAAAGTGATTGCTGAATTTTCAGATTTTCCTTATGACCTAAATGTTAGAGTTACAGGTTTTGTTGTTAATATTACAGGTAAAGCTCCAATACCAGTTACAGGACAGTATTTGAGTCCTGAAGCTAAGGCTGCTGTAAATTCATCAAAAAAAGGATCAATCGTAACAATTACAGATATCAAAACCAGGTTGGTTGGACTTACTAGTGTAGCTATGAAGGAGCCAACACCAATTTCGGTTAAATTGAAAAACTAATTTTATGAAACAACTAACTTTATTTATTTGTTTTTTGCCAATGATTGCTTTAAGTCAGGCTAACATATTGAATGCAAAATCACCTGAAGAGATAGGAGATAAATATCTATATGATGAGGTCTCTGCTGATCAAGGGCCATTAGAATATGAATTTGTTGATGATAAAGATGTTTTATTTTCTAAAACAATTTGGGAAGTAATAAGCCTTGACGAAAGAGTAAATTTTCCAATGTATTATCCTGTAGATACAACTGTAGTTGGTAATGAGCGTCGTCCTCTTATACATCACCTCTACACCGCTGTGTTAAATGGTGATATAAAAAATGTCTATGAGCAAGATAACCTTAAGGATAAGAAATCTGTTGAAAAGTTAGAGAAACAATTGATCTACAGAAAAATACGTGATGGTAGTGATAATAACTTGATAGGTAAAGCTAGAATTAACACTTACAACGGTAAAATACCATTTATTCAATCTTATAATGTATCTGTGCCTGATAGTTTAGTTCAATTTGAAATGGATTATAATAATGGTATTTACGAAGGGCTGAGCGTAAAAAAACAAGATAGCTTATATAATGGTTGGGACAGCTCATTAGACGATATTATTTTTGAAAATAAATTATTGACAGATGAGGAGTTTTCAGTTGAAAAATTTGAATATCAAGATGTTGTTGATTACAAAATAAAAGGTATTTGGTATTTTGACAAACGAATAGGTGAATTACGATATAGACCAATTGCTATATGTCCAATTGTTAAGATCCCAAAGGAGAAAGACACTAATCCTGACGATCCTAAGACCTTTGAGATGTTTTGGGTATTTTATCCAGATGCTAGACAAATTTTGCATGAGGGTCTTGCTTTTGATAATAAAAATACATCCAAACAAATTTCTTTTGATCATTTGATCAACTCAAGACGTTTCTCAGGATTCATTTATAAGGAAGATAATGTTTTTGAAGATAGAGATATTAAAGGATATATTCCTGAAAATGCTTTGATGCAATTGCTTGAATCTGAGCGTATAAAAGAAAAAATTAGGAACCTTGAGCAAGACATGTGGAGTTATTAATAATAACTTTTTAAATATTTAACGCTTCTCAAAATGAGAAGCGTTTTTTTTTAATTTTATAAAATGAAATTTGATTATTTAATAGTTGGTTCAGGTCTATCCGGTGTGATGCTTTGTGAAGCTCTCAGGAAAAGAGGAAAGACTTTTAAAGTTATTAGTAATAAATCACAGCAAGCATCAATAGTGGCTAGTGGACTCTACAACCCTGTTGTTTTAAAAAGATTTAATAAGGCATGGGATGCTGAAAAACATCTACCTGTAGCAATGTCAGCTTATGAAGAATTAGAATTATTTTTAGGGATAAAGATCGATTACAAACTTCCGATTTATAGGCTTTTTTCCTCAATCGCGGAGCAAAATAATTGGATCATCGCTTCAGATAAAATCCCACTTAAGCCTTATCTTATTTCAAATATTAAAATCAATACTAACCAGAATATCTATGCGCCTTATGGATATGGAGAGGTAAAAAATACAGGTCGTATTGACACAAAATTATTACTTGAATCATATTCAAATGTGTTGAATAATGAAAAACTTATTTCCCATGAATCATTCGAATATGATAAATTAAAAATTTCAAAAAAAATAGTTTATAAGGGAATAGAATCTGAAAATATTATTTTTTCAGAGGGATTCGGAGTGAGACAAAATCCATTTTTTAATTATCTTCCAATTGAGGGGACAAAAGGAGAGCTGATAATAATTAATGCCCCTAAATTAAACTCCGAAGTAATTATTAAATCTAGTGTTTTTATAATACCTATTGGAAAAAATAATTATCTCGTTGGATCAACTTATGCTTGGGATGACTTCAATAATGACCCAACAATAAATGCAAAAAATAAACTTTTAAATAAACTTGATAAGCTTGTATTATGCCCTTATAAAGTTGTTTATCAACGAGCTGGTATTAGACCTACTGTTATTGACAGAAGACCACTAGTTGGTCAACATAAATCTCATGAAAATTTATACATATTGAATGGTTTAGGAAGCAGGGGGGTATTAATTGCTCCTACTGTGGCAAATGATTTGATCAATTTCATTGAAGACAAATTACCTCTCCAAAAAGAGATAAATATTAGCAGATTTGATTAATGTTTACCTGTCCAAATTTGGTTATTTTTGCACTGCTTCAAAGTTATAAAATGCTATTGAATTGAAGTTTAATTATATCAAATGCTAAACGTCCATCAGCTTACTATTTCATTTCAAGGGGAAGACCTTTTTGAAAACATATCCTTTAGATTACAATCTGGAAATCGAGTAGGATTGATTGGGAAAAATGGTGCTGGTAAATCGACTCTGCTTAAAATCATTTCTGGTGAACTAGAATATAATTCAGGACAAATTAGTTTTGAAAAGAAGGATCTAAAAATCGGGTTTTTAAAGCAAGATATTGATTTTGTATATGGTCGAACTATTTTGGAAGAAACATACGAAGCATTTTCAGAAATTAAAGTTCTCGAAAATAAATTGGATGAGATTAACAAAGAGCTTGTTAAACGATCAGATTATGAAAGTGAAAGTTATAATAATCTAATGATTGATTTGAATGATGTTCAACATCAATATGAAATTTTAGGAGGCTATAATTATCAGGGAGATACTGAAAAAATTTTAGTAGGATTGGGATTTAAAAGATCTGATTTTAACAAACTCACAGACACTTTTTCTGGTGGTTGGAGAATGCGCATTGAGTTAGCAAAATTACTTTTACAACAAAACGATATTTTACTTCTGGATGAGCCTACAAATCATCTAGATATTGAGTCTATTATGTGGTTAGAACAATTTTTAAAAAATTATTCTGGAGCTGTTGTTGTCGTATCACATGATAAAATGTTTTTGGATAATATTACTAACCGAACTATTGAAATTGTATTAGGCCAAATTTATGATATACCTAAGCCCTATACTAAATATTTGGCTTTAAGGGCGGAACAAAAAGCACTCCAGTTAGCAGCTCAAAAAAATCAACAAAAGCAAATTCAGCAAACTGAAAAATTAATTGAGAAATTTAGAGCTAAAGCCTCTAAAGCGACTATGGCACAATCTCTTATCAAAAAATTAGATAAGATTGACAGAATCCGTGTGGATCAAGACGATAACAGTGTAATGAGTGTTCGTTTTCCAATTTCGGTTGTTCCTGGCAAAGTTGTAATCGAAGCTATAAACATCTCAAAATCATATGGAGATTTAGAAGTTTTAAATTCTATTAATTTAATTGTTGAGAGAGGTCAAAAAGTAGCTTTTGTTGGTCAAAACGGTCAAGGGAAATCAACACTTGCTAAAATACTAGTTAACGAGCTTTCTTCACAGGGTCAAGTTA
>Ga0213865_10001650_pt1 | contig 14420 bp, 13 predicted proteins | sample PICome_6_FD_160100 | JGI IMG/M metagenome (GOLD analysis project Ga0213865, IMG submission 160100) | Coastal seawater microbial communities near Pivers Island, North Carolina, United States - PICO282 | ecosystem: Environmental > Aquatic > Marine > Coastal | place: USA: North Carolina...
CCTTATAGGGGGTGTCATACCTCTTGCCTGTGAGCATTTCTTTCTTAAGGCGCGGTGTGAGATGACTGTAATGGCGCTCAATCATCAAAATAGAGGTTCCCATTTGTACAGCCAGCGTGTGTACATCCATGCCATCGTTTAGAAGCGAGAATGTAGCGTAGGTGTGGCGTAGGCTATAAGGCGTTGTCACGTTAACTCGACCATCGGTCCAGCGACGGGTAATGGTTGTTGAATGAGCAAAGTATCCTACGTACGTCACCGATTTCCGCCATCAATAATCCAACGGGCCGTCTGGCTCTACTTTCGCTTTCCGTTGAGCTTTCGTGACGTTGAGGAAATGTTGGCCGAACGCGGCATTGAAGTAAGCTATGAAACGATCCGCCGATGGGTTTTGAAATTCGGTCCGCCGATTGCCGCCAGGGTGCGGTCCCGCCGTGTCCAGCCGTCAGGAACCTGGCATCTTGATGAGGTTTTCGTTCGTATTTGTGGCAAGCGGACGTATCTGTGGCGCGCAGTTGACGATGAAGGCGAGGTTCTCGAGGTCCTGGCGCAGTCGCGTAGGAACAAGCGTGCGGCCCTTAAACTTATGCGGAAACTACTGAAGAAGCAGGGATACATTCCCGATGAGATTGTCACCGACAAGCTGGGGTCTTATTCTGCGGCGCTCAGTGAGCTTGGCCTGGCGCACCTTCATGTCACAGGCGGTCGATTGAACAATCGGGCGGAGGTTTCGCATCAGCCAACGCGTCGGCGAGAACGACGAATGGGAAGGTTCAAATCACCCGGATCAATGCAGCGATTTCTGTCTGTTCACGATGCCATCTACAATCACTTCAATTTACAACGCCATCTGGTGTCTCGCCGAACTCTCCATCAAACGCGTGCCAGGGCATTCACTGAATGGTTCGAAATTGTGGCTGCTTGATCTGGAATAACGTCGGCTTTTTTGGTTCAGCTGAGTTAACGTGACAAAGCCCCCCGAGGTGCTGTCAGGGTGTCAGAGCCCGCTAGTCTGATTGGGACCCGGTAGGCGGACTTCATCAGGGCCAGCGGTCAGATGTACCGCGTCAACAGGCCGGACACATGACCGCAACCCACAGTGATCAACATCGGCCAAAAAAGACCTTGCAGTAAAGGGTCCGTCCACACATGACACCACCTCCGCTTGGGCTGTGGGCAGATCAAAGAGAACCGCCCTTTGGCGGTCGGTCAGAATATTGCGGCGAGGCATGGGGATTATCTTTCCGGGTTTGGGATTTTTGATGGTAGCTGCTTGTCCGTAAGGGGGTCGATCAGCGGACAGTTTTTTACCGCAGGCCGATCCCTAAAAAACAAGCGTAAAAGACGTCTCGTATAACTGGTACGGAAAGATTTGCAAAAGGGGGGCCTTATTCGTACAATCCCCTCATGAAAACAACACTCATCGGATACGCTCGCTGCTCCACCGACAAACAGGATCTGTCTGCGCAAAGGCAGGTACTTTTGGAACTGGGTGTGTCGAAGGATCGCATCTACACGGACCACGGCTTGACCGGCACCAATCGTGATCGTCCGCGCCTGGATCAGGCCATCGCTGCTGTGCGTGAGGGCGACACATTGATCGTGCCAAAACTGGACCGTCTGGCCCGATCCGTTCCCGATGCCCGCGCGATTGCAGAACAACTTCAGATCAAGGGCGTAAAACTCGCTTTGGGGGCCTCTGTCTATGATACAACAGATCCAATGGGGAAAATGTTCTTCAACATCCTCGCCACTTTCGCTGAGTTTGAATCCGACCTCATTCGCATGCGTACCCGTGAAGGCATGGCTGTTGCCCGCGCAAAAGGTAAATTGCGCGGAAAACAACCAAAGCTATCCGAAAAACAACAAAAAGAACTCAGTCTAATGCATGCAACCGGTGAGTATTCCATCTCTGATCATGCTGAGGTCTTCTCAGTCTCTCGCCCGACAATCTATCGAACGCTAAGCCGTGTTAGCGCCAATTAAGAACCTTAGCGTACTATTCTGCCCCCTACCGCACTCTACCCCTGAAACGCCAACACATCACAGATCGCAAACATCGAGAGCGTCCCCCCAAACGAAGGTCAAATCACGAAGATGGAAAACAAGGTAAGTGAATACCACCTGAATGAATTCATTTCGTTCCGCCTAATGCAGTTATCGAACCAATTGAACCGTCAGTCAGTACGCATCCTTTCAAAATGCAGTAACTTGAGGCTTCCGGAATGGCGCTGCCTCACCGTCGTGAGTCTCAATGGTCCGCTGCAAGTTGGAAGGATTGCGGATACTCTTTCTTCCGACTTTGGACAGGTGAGCAAAGCTGTAACAGCATTAGAAAAAATGAACTACGTCGTGACTAAGCGCGACACAAAAGACAAAAGGCAGGTCAAAGTCAATGCAACGGCAGCAGGTTTGGAGGAATTTGAAAAAGTCATGCCCATATTGGGCGCGAGGCAGCAATTGTTGCGCGCTTGCGTCACATCAGAAGAGGCCGAAATTGTTTCCTCTGCCATCAAAAAATTTCGGGAAGAGGTAGTGAATTTCGAAGCAACCATTGATCTCATATGAGAAACTAGATGACCTGAGCCCCTGAGACTCCTCCAGTTTTGCATAGAGCCTGCACAACCACAGGACGGACAATTGAGCGCTCGCCAAAAGATCTCGGGCACTGAGAAATATTTGAAGAATGAGCCTATGCCCAAATGAAAAACCGGTCAGATCGATGCACGTGTGCTCAACAGCCGGGTCAGCCAGTCGGGATCAATTTCGGGGACAGAAGCCAAGAGAAGCTCGGTATATTCGTGATACGGTGGGTTCAGAATCTCGTCCTTCAAGCCCTGTTCCACTACCTCGCCTTGATACATCACCACGATTTCGTCGGCGATCGCTTCCACGGTCGCCATGTCGTGGGTTATGAACAAATAACTGATCCCCCGCTCGCGTTGCAGGCGCATCAGGAGTTGCAGAATACCCTCTTGCACGATCTGATCCAGAGCGCTTGTGACCTCATCGCAAATGATCACTTCAGGTTCGGCTGCCAGCGCCCGGGCGATACAGATTCGCTGCTTCTGCCCACCGGATAGATCTGATGGCAATCGGTCGTAGAAGCTGTCGTTTAGTTCAATCTGCTCCAGAAGCTCAATCACCCGCGCCTCATTCTCGCGGCCACCCAGGCCGTGATAGAATTCCAGCGGCCGGCCAATAATCTCCCCCACCGTTTGGCGCGGGTTCAACGCCGTGTCTGCCATCTGATAGATCATCTGAACCCGCCTGAGTTGATCTTTGGTTCGGTTCTTGAATTCGGTTGGCAGCACGTCGCCGTTGAAAATGACATTACCCTTCTTTGGCGGAAGAAGGCCTGTGATCACCCGCGCCACCGTTGATTTGCCCGAACCGGACTCCCCGACGATGGCGACGGTTTTGCCGCGCGGCAGGCTGATATTGACGTCGTGCAGTACCTTCAGAGATCGACCATAGGCGGCATCCACGCCATTGACCAATAGAGCCACGTCTTCCGACGTTTCTGGCTCCTTGTGCAGCATTCGCACCGACCAAAGCGACTTGGTATAGTCTTTTTTGGGTTCGGTCAGCATGGTGCGGGTTTCCGCTTCTTCGACCTCTTCGCCGTAGCGCAGAACCTTGATGCGGTCGGCCATCTGGGCCACAACGGCCAGGTCATGGGTGATGTAAATGGCTGCGGTGTTGAAATCCTCCGCGATCTTGCGCATCGAAAGCAGCACCTCGACCTGTGTTGTCACATCCAGCGCAGTGGTGGGCTCGTCAAATATGATCAGGTCGGGGCGCGGACTCATCGCCATGGCGATCATCACCCGCTGCAACTGTCCTCCAGATACCTGATGCGGGTAGCGCAAGCCGATGTTTTCGGGATCCGGAAGGTTGAGCGAGCGATACAGCTCTACCGCATCCGCCCGCGCTTCCCTTTTCGATTTCAATCCTTCGCGAACGATTGCCGCAATCGTCTGATCTATAAGCTTGTAGGCAGGGTTGAACGACTCTGCCGCTGATTGCGACACATAGGTCATGCGCGTACCCAAGAGGTGACGTTTCTGCGTGTTTGGCATCGTCCGCATGTCCATAGTATCAAACAGTATCGTGCCGCCGCTGATACGTGTGCCGGGCTGGGAATAGCCCATCGCCGCCTTGCCCAGGGTCGATTTCCCTGCCCCACTTTCCCCAATCAGGCCGAGGACTTCACCCCGATGTAACGTCAAGTCGACGCCATTGATGATCTGGATCCATTTTTCGTCGGCGAAGGCTTCGATCCGAACGTCACGCATCTCTAGCAGGATATCGTCCTTAGTGTTCATCGCGCAGCCCCGAGGATATTTGCAGGAGCCAGTCCGCCACGAAATTGACCGATACCGTGATCAGCGCAATGGCGGCAGCGGGTAGGAGCGGGGTCAGACTGGCTTTGAAGTCGAAATTTGCAAACTGGATCATATTGGCGGTCTCGCGCACCATGCTTCCCCAGTCGGCGGCTGGCGGCTGGATGCCGAGGCCGAGGAAGGACAGCGCCGCGATGGTCAGGAAGACGAAACAGAAGCGCAGCGCGAATTCCGCCACCAGCGGTGGCATGATGTTTGGCAGGACTTCCTGGCGCATCACCCAGCCTAGGCCTTCGCCACGGAGCCGGGCGGCCTCGACATAATCCATCACCACAACGCCGACAGCAACCGCGCGGGTCAGGCGGAAGACACGGGTCGAATCCAAAACCGCGATGATAATGATCAGTGAGGTCACCGAAGAACCGAAAATTGACAGCATCATGAGCGCAAAGATCAATGCGGGTATCGCCATCAGCACATCGACCGCTCGCGAAATCAGCTGATCCAGCCAGCTCTGGTTGATTGCCGAAATCAAGCCAAGCCCGCAGCCGATGACAAACGCCAAAAGCGTGGTCACAAAGGCAATGCCCATGGTATTGCGGGTGCCGTAAATCAAACGGCTGAAGATGTCTCGGCCGATCTGGTCGGTGCCGAACAAATGCCCGTCTCCCCAGGGCAGTAAGGCCGCAAAGGAATTATCTGCCTCGCCATAGGGTGCCAGCAGCGGCGCAAAGATTGCAACGAAGATATAGGTGATGATTACTAGCATCCCGAAGATCGCCGTTGGCGGGGCTTTTTTCAGCTCGATCCGAAGGCGTTGCCACCGGGTCCGCCGGGTTTTGAACGTCGCCTCTCCAAGCGCGTCAGCAGAATCGTTTTGAAAGTTCTCGTTCATTTCGGGTGAAGCAGTCTGGGGTTGGTGATGATGCCGATGATGTCGGCTGTTAAGTTCAATAGAACATAGGTCGCCGCAAAGATCAGGGCGCAAGCCTGAACCACGGGAATGTCGCGATTTGAGACCGCATCGACCATGAGCTGGCCGATACCGGGATAGACGAATACGACCTCAACAACGACCACACCCACCACCAGATAGGCAAGATTCAACGTAATGATGGTCGCGATCGGTGCCCATGCGTTTGGCAGCGCGTGCTTGAGAATGATCGTGCTGGGCGGCTCACCTTTCAGCTTGGCCATCTCGATATAGGGGCGGGCCAGCAGATTGATGATCGTCGCTCGGGTCATCCGCATCATGTGGGCCACAATCACCAGTGTCAGCGTCAGTGCCGGAAGGGCACAGACATAAACACGTGTCAGGAACGGCATGTTCGGATCCACATTCGCGAGGCTCGGGAAGATCGGATAAAGCGTGCCGAAAAACAGGATCAGAATGTAGGCGATGAAAAACTCCGGGAAAGCAATCGTCGTGAGTGTGGCGACAGATGCCAACCTGTCATAAAAAGTGTTGCGCTTGAGTGCCGCAGTGATCCCCAGGGTAAGCGCAAGCGGAACGGCGACGAGCGCCGTTATACCTGCCAGAAAAAGCGTGTTGGCCAGCCGCGGGGCGACCATGTCCGCCACCCGCCGCTGATCTGCACCCGCTGCTGCGATGTCAGAAAAACCGGAGAAAGACGTCCCGAAATCGCCCGTCGAAACCGACTTGATCCAATCGAAATAACGCGCCACTGCGGGCTTATCTAGTCCCAGTTCCTTGCGGAATGCGGCCACCGTTTCTTCGGTTGCGGCCTGACCCAGCACGGCTTGAGTGAAATCGCCCGGCAGCATCTGAACCAAGGTGAAGATAACTACCGAAACGATGATGAGCGTGATGATTCCAAGGCCAACCCGCTTTAGAATAGTCACAAGAATTGGGACCACCGCTTATCTCCCTGTCGCTTTTTCAAAGGGATCGGCGAAGGCACGGACTATGTACCGGTGGAGCAGACCTGGTTTTCGTCTCGTCTGAAAATTTCTGTCCGGGTTCGGGCGACTTTCTTGCTTGGTTGGTGCCGTCGCCCGGATGCCTGGAAAGCGGACGCGACATATGCCCCGGCCTCGAGCAGAAAATTGATTTGGAGTCTGCACATTGATGGCGCAGTCCAGAGGCCCAAAGGGCAGAGTTTTCTTCATTTGATTAGAACTCAAAAACACCCTTTCCCTCCGATCCGATGTCGAATTTCTGATAGGCTGCCTTGGCTTCTTCCAACGAGTAACGGGCGGTGAAGATCCGGTCGAGGTCGATCTCTCGATCCGCAATGTAACGCGCGCAATCCTGCTGGCCAAAGCTTGAAAACGTCCAGGATCCCATCAATGTGAGTTGCTTTCGGTTGATATCCTTCGAAACATCGAGCGTAACTGTATTTCCTTCGCCCAAGAAGCAAACCGTTCCCCAGGTTCGCGTCGCGCGGACAGCTTGAAGACGCGCCTCCGACACACCCGTGCAGTCCACAGCCAAATCCGCGCCTTTGCCGCCGGTCAGGTCTTTGATCAACTCGACAGGATCACAATCCAGAGAGTTGATTGTTTCTTGCGCCCCGAAATCGCTACAAAATTTCAAACGCTGCTCCGAGATATCTACGGCAATAATGCGTGCCCCCATCGAGGCGGCCAACATGACGACGCTCGCTCCGACTGGGCCTAGACCGAATACCGCGATGGTATCTCTCCCTGTCAGATTAATTCGTCTAAGCGCCTGAAATGCGGTGCCGGTGCAGCAAGAAATTGCGGCCCCTTCGGAGAAGCTCAGCTGGTCAGGCAGCGCGACAATCGTGTCTGCGGCCATGGCCATGTAGGGCGCATGGGCTCCATGCGTGGTGGCCCCATAGATATTGAACCCGTCTGCGCAGAGCTGTTGCCATCCAGACCGACAATCATGACAGTGACCGCAACCCAGGTAGTGATAGTTCATCACGCGCCCCCCAATTGGGGCGATTTTCTCAGGTACGTCTTTGCCGCGTGCAACAATCACACCACAGGGTTCATGCCCGCCAATGATCGGCCCACTTGCATCAGAATACCCAAAGGCAGCCAGAGCGTTGGCGTTGCGATAAAAATGAAGGTCGCTTCCGCACATGCCCGACGCCTTAATTTCTATGACCACCTCATTCGGATCCGGTGTTGGATCCGGAAAATCAACAAGCTCCAAATTTCGATTGCCCTGAAACACAACGCCTTTCATTCCCATTTCCCCCAAAGGTTCGAATTTTCGGTGCATGCTATGTGTGCATTTTGTGAGATCACACCATATTTTGTTGTTCTTGAGTGCTGCACATCTAAGAGGCTCTGTGCGTCATAGAGCTTTACAATCTCCATAGAATTCTCTCTCGCCTTCATCGGTAGAATTGTCCGCCAGCAACCAAGTCTAGGCCGGGCGCATATGCGCAACAATGTGACTTTCCATCCGGTACATTTCATATTTCTTGCCACTGGTCATGCATGGCCACCAAATAAGCTTGACATATCAAGAGTGATGCAGTCAACAATTTTTTCCGCCCTGCCAATTTGCCCTGGACAACTTTGTCAGAAGCTCTGTTGCAAGCGCTCGGTGAGATCAGAGGATCGTAATTCCATCCTCAATTTTCCACCTCCGGACGGCGTTGGCATGGACATCGCTTCAGCCAAGGCGCAAAGGCCCAAACTGGAAGCCCGTTTGATCATGCAGGCCTTACCAGCAGGATGGATCGTCGATCTCCGGAAAAACAAGTGCAACAGCGCCAACTTGACGTCACCGGTGACCGAAGTCTGGATCTGGTGCCGAGGCAAACCCACGTCATTTATTTAATTGACACATCAAGCTTCATCATATCAAATTTGTGTTGTTACGCCACGATTCGCTTCAGATCTGATATTTGTATTGCACTCGAAAAGGAGGTGTAGATGAAAAAAGAACTAAATCCGAACTGGGATACTTCGACCCATCCTGCTCTATTTCCTTCCATTCGAGTGCGCCGAACGCCTTTTTCGAGCCGCAACGAAGAGTTTGGGGTAACAGCCTACACCGTCTATAATCATATGCTGATTCCACGGGTTTTCAGATCACTCAAAGAGGATTATGAGCATCTCAAATCCGCAGTCCAGTTGTGGGATGTGTCCTGTGAGCGGCAGATAGAACTCGTCGGTCCCGATGCGCTTCGATTGCTTCAATTGACGACGCCGCGCGACATGTCTCGTATGGCGGATGACCAGTGTTTCTATATTCCAGTTGTCGATGAGAAGGGCCGAATGCTCAATGACCCCGTTGTGATAAAACGGGGGCATCAGAGATATTGGGTGTCGATCGCCGACATGGATATGCTCCTCTATTACCGGGGATTAGCAACGGGATTCCAGCTTGAGGTCGATGTTTTTGAGGCCGATGTGTATCCCTTGGCCGTCCAGGGCCCGCGTGCCGACGAATTGGTCAGCCGCGTGTTTGGTGCGGAATTGGCTAGCGTGAAGTTCTTTCGCTACCGGACTGTGACCTTTCAAGGCAAAGAGATGGTCGTGGCTAAATCCGGCGCCTCTCACCAGGGCGGTTTCGAGTTTTACGTGGAGGGGGAAGACGCCTGCATTCCTCTTTGGGATACTCTTTTTGAGGCCGGGCAGGATCTTGATGTCTATGCAGGCTGCCCAAGCGACATCGAGCGCATCGAGGCGGGTTTTCTTTCCTATGGCAGTGACATTACTCTTGAAAACACGCCATTCGAGGTCGGCTTGGGGAATTTTTGTGAACTCGAGACGTCGAAAGATTGCCTGGCACATTCTGCGCTTGTTGCGCAGCAAAACCCCACACGCCAGATTCGCTATTTTGAGATCGACGGCGAGCCCCTTCCGCCCGCAGACTATCGTTGGCCAATCGAGAGCCCGGATGGGACAGAGGCTGGATTTATCAGTTCTGCAAGCTGGTCACCCGATTTTGGCTTTAATGTCGCCATCGGAATGGTGACAGAGCCTTTCTTGATCAATGGCGGGGAGATATTCGTTCAAACGCCTCTAGGCAAAGCGGCAGCCCGAATGAGAGAGAAAGCCTGGATCTGAGCCATGGGCCTTTCCGCGACGCGGCCGAAGCGCTGCGCCAGCGCATCGTTGCCAATCTCGATCTGTCGGCATTGACCTGCCCCCCTAAGGGCGCCGTAAAGTGGCGCTTTTGCATAGATCAGGCTCTGGGCCTGAGAGACGAGCTGTTGAATGAGGAGATCTTCGATACGTTAGATGACGCCCGCCGCAAGCTGGCGCTGTGGCGCTACGATTACAACCACGTCAGACCGCACTCATCGCTGGGCAACAAAACACCCGCTGAAGCGCGCCGAGCGCTTGCGCAACTTGAGGGCTCCGCGCACGACGCGCTTGCCCAGAACGAAGACACGGAATATCAAATCCAAACCCGCAAACTCTCGCTATGAATGACGGAGCCTTGGGGGGGCAGGTCAAGTGTAAGCGTCCGGTCTGACTGCTTCAGGAAGCGTTCCAGGGCAGCAGATCATCGACTTTGTTGATCATGTAGTCAGGAATTCGGCTGAGGGTGTCTGCCAGCCATCGGTGCGGATCGACGCCGTTCAGTTTGGCGGTTTCGATCAATGTGTATGCGATGGCGGCTGCTTTTCCGCCGTTCTGTGATCCGACAAAGAGATAGTTCTTTCTACCGATCGCGATGGAACGCATCGCTCTTTCGGCGGTGTTATTGTCGAGTTCGAGGACCCCATGATCAAGATAGGGCCTGAGGCGTTTCATGCGGGTCAGTGCATAGCGGATAGCCCCGGCCAAAGGACTTTTCCCTGATATGTTGGGCAGTTGAGCATCCAGCCAGACCTCGAGGTCATCGAAGATCGGTCTGGCTTCGGCTTGCCTTTTTGTCTGTCGCTCATCGGGTGGTGATCCGCGCGCTGATTTTTCGACGGCATAGAGCCCTGCGATCCGTTTGATGGTCTCATCTGCGATGGCTGAGCCTTGCGCTTTGTGCACATCGACGAACTTGCGCCGGATGTGCGCCATGCAGGCCACTTCGCGGATCGTTCCGGATCGATACAGGTCTTCAAACCCTGCATAGCCATCGGCATGCATCCAACCAGTGTAGTTCCTTAGATGATCTTTGGGATGCTGCCCTTTGCGATCCGGCGAGAACTGATACCAGGCGGCCGGTGGCGCACCGCTGCACCAGGGGCGTTCATCCCGGCCATAAGCCCACAGCCGTGCCGTTTGAGTTTTGCCTGTGCCGGGAGCCAGCATCTTCACGGGCGTATCATCGGCAAAGATGGCCTGTCCGGCTAACACATGCCGCCCGATGGCATCAGCCAACGGCTCCAGCAGTGCGGTGGATTTGCCGACCCAATCGGCCAGGGTTGAACGATCAAGGTCTATCCCCTCGCGCTCATAGATTTGGCTTTGGCGATAAAGGGGCAAGTGATCGGCGTATTTGTTGACAAGCACATGCGCCAACAGGCCAGGTCCAGGGCGGCCTCGTTCGATCGGGCGTGACGGCAGCGCGGCCTGGGTGAAGCTATCACAACCCGAACAGGCAAAGCGGGGCCGCACGATCCGGTTTACAATGAAGCGACCTGGAACATATTCCAGCTCCTCGGTCACGTCTTCGCCCAACCGGCGCAACTTGCCACCACATTGGGCGCAATCATCATCGCCGGTGGTCAGTTCGACTTCCATGCGCGGGATGTGATCAGGTATAGGTCGGCGCTTTGGCTTTTCCCTGGAACCATCAGCGGGCTCCTCATCAGGAAGACGCAGTTTTGCAGTCATCTTGGCGATAGCGATCTCGCTTGTCTCCAACGCCAGTTGAAGTTGTTCGATGCTTTCGGACGATGTGCCGAACCGCGCGGAGCGATGACCCGCCAACTGATGTCGCAGCTTCTCAATCAGGACGGCCTGCGATTTTACCTCGGCCAGCAAAAGTGCCGTGAACTGTCTCAGTTCATCAGGGTCTTCCGGCAGAGATTTGGCCACGTCCAGCATGGCTGGAATATAGCAAATCCAACTCTCTTCGGGAATCCCCAAGCGGTGTAGCTGGCCGTATTTATCCCGTCCGCAGCGGTCGCCATGTCCGGTGCGGCAATCGCCAGTCTATCCCCTCAAGCAGCATCGCAAGTTGCGCAGGTGTCAGGCTGATCTTGCCGTCCTTGGCGGATGGCCACACGAACCGCCCCTTCTCCAGGCGCTTGCTGAACAGACACGCACCCTGGCCGTCCCACCAGATGATCTTGATCAGATCACCGCGCCGCCCTCGAAAGACGAACATGTGGCCCGCGAACGGATCCTGCTTCAGCGTTTGCTCCGCCTGAGCCGCAAGCGTCGTAAAGCCGCGCCGCATGTCAGTCACACCCGCTGCAAGCCACACCCGCGTGTTCGCCGGAACCGGGATCATCCCGAAAGCCCGCGGATCAGCCGAGCCAGCGCCTCGGGGTCGTAAACACCATTGATCCGCATCCGGTGACCACCCGCGATATCGATCTCAATCCTACTTTGCGCGGGCACAGGATCAATCGTCAAAGGGATATCCTCGCTCCGGGGCCGATCAACAATCTCAACCGGCAGGAAACAGGGCGTATCAGTCGTCAAATCTTCAAACGCCTCAGGATCAGCCGCATACCGAGGATCACGCAACCACTTGAAAATCATGTTTGCATTCATCGCGTAACGCCGCGCAACCTGCGCAACAGAAACTCCCGGTGCCGCCGTCTGAAAACAGATCGTCCGCTTCTCTTCATCTGTCCAAAGCCGCTTCGTAAGACGCGCCATTCTTTGCTCCATAGTGTCCGCTGGTCAAAGCGGACACTATCGAAAACTCTCTATGCGCGGCAGAGCAGTGACGCCGGACGCTTACGGTCAAGTGGCATGAATCGCTTCTTGGATGGAAGAGAAGCGGCTTCATTAACGCGCCACGGTTTTCATGCATCAAGGACGTCATTTCCAAAATCACAATCAACGTGTCTAAGCGGAGCAGACCACCAATCGGCAGGCGGTCGAATTCGGGCGGTTACGTCACAGGCCCACTTCCAGCCAGTAAGGCATTGGATCCGTGATTTCCCCCGCAATCGCTGACGCAGCAACAGTTGCAGGTGACGCAAGATAGATATTCGCGTCCGGGCTGCCCATTCGGCCTTTGAAATTTCGATTGGACGTTGAAAGGCAGGTCTCTCCCGCGCCAAGGACGCCACTATTCCCTCCCGGGCAAGCGCCGCAATTCGACGTGGTGATCTCTGCGCCTGCTTGCATCAGAATCTCCAAATACCCCAGTTTCATGGCCTGAATCATCACTTCGTTTGAGGCCGGGGTTACGAGCATTCGCACCGCTTGGGAGATTTTCCGCCCCTCAAGGATCTTTGCGGCAATCTCGAGATCCTCCAGCCGTGCATTCGTGCAAGAGCCCAGAAACAACTGGTCAATCTTGGTTCCTGTCAATTCGTTTACCGAAACTACATTTTCTGGGCTGTGCGGCTTCGCCACCTGGGGGCCAATTTTTGAAACATCCACCACTAGGTCAATTTCGTAACGGGCATCGATGTCGGGACCAAAGCTATCGAGTTGCACATTCGTCCGGGAACCGAGGAAATCCAGAACCTTTTGATCGGCCGAAAAGAGCGTGAATTTCGCACCCATCTCGACGCCCATGTTGGACATCACAGTACGGCTGGCTATGCTCATCTGATCGACGAAATCGCCGGTGAATTCGATCGACTTGTACGTCGCAAAATCAGTGCCATATCTGCCAATTAGGTAGAGTATGATGTCTTTCGACATAACGCCAGGTGCAGTGCGCCCCGTCAGCGTGAACCGAATGGAGTCCGGCACGCGCAACCAGATCTGCCCCGTCGCAAGGACGTGGGCCATATCCGTAATGCCAAGACCAGCACCGGCTGCGCCCATCACGCCATAAGTCGTGCTGTGCGAGTCTGTTCCGACGACCAACTGACCAGGCAGTATGTCTCCTTTTTCGACAACGACCTGGTTAACGATTCCGGCATGTCCGTAAAAGCAAGACAAGCCCTTCTCGGATGCAATTTGCCGCATTCGCTTATGTGTCGCGGCCACTGAAGGGTCGGGTGCGGGATATTGCAAAGAGATAAGCGACGAGACTTTGTCAGGATCCCAGAATAAGGAAACGCCGGCCTTGTCGAGAATCTCCACACATGGGACGATAAACTCGATCAAGACAGCTCTGTCCACATTCGCGACGACCTGCTCTCCGGGTATTACGCGGGTTTTACCACTCGCCCGGGCAAGAATTTTCTCCGCCATGGTTTGACCCGGCTCCAGCTCCGAAAAGGAGATCGGCTTAGCCAAGGGCATAAGGCGTTCGGAAATCGTGCTCTGCAGACCATTCTTCTGAAGGATCGAATTCACCACATCAGAATAGGGAGGAAAATGTACCTCTACTCCACTAGTTTCGTTTAGTATTTTTCCATTCGCAAAATCAATCTCGATGACGTCTCCATCTGAACACATGTCGCGGATACCCGGGCAAGCGATGCATGGAAGACCAAGGGATACGCAATTCCGAAAGAATATTCGCGCGATTGAATCCGCGACAATTGCAGCGGCACCCAGCTTTCTCATATTGACCGAGGCGACTTCCCGGCTTGAACCGCAGCCAAAATTCCTTCCGGCGACGATAATGTCTGATGATGAGAAGCTCTCAACGAAATCCCTGTTTCCAGGAAGCAATTGCTTGCGGACATCGTTCCAGTCTTCGGCAAACGGATAAGGTGCTAGTTGATCGGTATCGACATAATCTCCGAGAATTCTCACTGAGCCGCGAATTTTCATTTCTTTTTCCTTTGGGATCGTGGATCCGTCTGAGCCCGTTTGTGTGTCAGCGGGAGCTGCAAGATTTCATGGAAAACTCCGGCGCGCAGAGTCTGGCATTTAGACACGATCCAAGAAGCTGTTGAGGCAGAGCAATTGGGCTGGATCCATTGTCGAGCAGGGCGATGCTTGGACATGGGTGACAAGTTTGAGGAGGTCGCGTATCGCCGCGGGTGTGCCGGGCCGCATTTGCCGAGCGACTTCGCACCAGGGCGTAGCAGCCGGACCAGAATGGGTACGCTTGATGCGCGTCTTGCGAAGCTGCGGGATCGGGCGCTTGAT
>Ga0213865_10001652_pt1 | contig 14402 bp, 12 predicted proteins | sample PICome_6_FD_160100 | JGI IMG/M metagenome (GOLD analysis project Ga0213865, IMG submission 160100) | Coastal seawater microbial communities near Pivers Island, North Carolina, United States - PICO282 | ecosystem: Environmental > Aquatic > Marine > Coastal | place: USA: North Carolina...
CCCGCTATAATAGTTTCTCCAAGATACCAAGGTTGACCAATATATTTTTTCTTCCATTTTGTATTTGGAAAAACACCTTTTTTTTCTTCTAAAAAATTATCTAGAACATATTGGCCTAAACCAAATTTTAAAGCAGTTTTGTGCATTCTGTCTACGCCAAGTAACCTGGCTACTTCATAAAAATAAATATCACACGACTCTTTTATTGCCTTTTTCATATCAACCACTCCATGCCCTTTTTCCTTCCAGCAATGATATTTCTGACCAAAATATTCTGTAGATTCTTTGCATCTAATTTTAAAATTACTATTTACAATTCCATTCTCCATTGCAGAGATCGCAACTAACATTTTTAAGGTGCTACCTGGAGGATATTGAGAAGATAAAGCTTTATTACTTAGAGGTTTTTTTTCATCCTTTATATACTTTTTGTATTCAAAAGCATTAATTCCATATGTAAATAAGTTTGTATCAAATGACGGTGAAGACGTACAGCATCTTATTTCACCTCTCGTGGTCATTACAATTACAGATCCACTTTCATTGCCCAATGTTTTATTTGCAAAAACTTGCAGCTCAGAGTCTAAAGTAGAATTAAAATTTTTACCTTTTATTCCTTGGTTGTAACTGATTTGTTTTAACTGTCTTCCAAAGGCATTTGTTTCAATAACAGATTTTCCTGGTGATCCAATGATTAAATCTTCAAATTTTTTCTCGATACCATTTTTTCCAATTTTAAGATTTGGTGTATTAATAAACTTCTCAGATATACTTTTTAAATCTTTTTTATTTGGTTCACCAACATAACCTACAATATGAGCAAACTCTTTGGCATGAGAATAAGTTCTTTCAAAGGATACTATAGGTTGCACATATGAAATATTGCTAAGATTATAATTTATATTTGAAATTACTTTCCATGGTAACTTTTTATCAATTATATAAGCTTGATATTTTTTCGTCTTCTTGTGTCTATAGATTTCTCTTTTAAATTTTTTGATCTCTAAAATATCAAAATCAACATAGGGTCTTAAGCTATAGAAAAACTCATTTAAATTTTTTATCTCACTTGGAAATATACTTAAGAGATAAACTTGATTATTCGATGCAATAATCCTATTTTTAAAATCATAAATAGTCCCTCTTTCAGGAACCTCTTTAATCTCTCTGAATCTATTTCTATCTGAAAGCTGCTTGAATTCCTTGGATTTAAATAATTGTAAATAAGCTAATCTGGATGTTATTATTCCGAAGAAAGCAACTTTCGCCAATCCTAAAACAAAACCTCGACGTGAAATGGTTTTAGATTTGCTCTCTATTCCTTTTTTAACTTTTGGACTAAAATATTCCATTAATACGTTAGTTATATATAGACTTTTTTATTCCAAAATGCTATCTGACCCCGCTTTAGGAGGTAGGTTATTAAAATAGAAGTAAAAAATGACAATCTAGAACAGGCTTTAAGAGTTCTGAAAAAAAAGCTTCAGAAGGAAGGCACTTTTAGAATACTTAAATTAAAAAGTCATTTTGAAAAGCCCTCTGAGAAGAAAAAAAGAGAAAAAGAAGAAAACGTTAAAAGATTTAAAAAATTAAGAAAATTAAAAGCAAGATTTTAACTTATCTTATATTCTATTAATATCGCGGGGTGGAGCAGTCTGGTAGCTCGTCAGGCTCATAACCTGAAGGTCCTAGGTTCAAATCCTAGCCCCGCAACCAATTTTGGTGGGCATGGCAAGAATTGAACTTGCTACCTCTACGATGTCAACGTAGCGTTCTACCAATGAACTACATGCCCAAAAAATTTAATCTAAAGCTTTAGAAATTTCTTCAACCATTTTCTTCGCATCTGAAAATAGCATTAAAGTATTATCTTTAAAAAATAATTCATTATCAACACCGGCATATCCAGCAGCCATACCCCTTTTAACAAATAAAACTGATTTAGCTTTTTCAACATCTAGAATTGGCATTCCATAAATAGGGCTCTGTGGATCTGTTTTTGCAGCAGGATTAGTTACATCATTCGCTCCAATTACAAATGCTACGTCTGTATTTGAAAAATCACTGTTAATACTTTCTAATTCAAATACTTCATCATATGGCACGTTTGCCTCTGCTAATAAAACGTTCATGTGTCCTGGCATTCTTCCTGCAACAGGATGGATGGCATAACTTACTTTTACGCCAGCTTCTTTTAATTTATCACACATTTCCCTTAAAGCATGTTGAGCTTGTGCAACTGCCATTCCATATCCTGGAACAATAATAACAGAAGACGCATTTTTCATTAGAAAAGCTGCATCATCTGCACCTGCTTGTTTAACAGGTTTAGCTGTTTTTTGTTGAGCTTGCCCTAAATTCTCTTCTCCGCCAAATCCGCCAAGGATAACGTTAAAGAATGATCTGTTCATCCCCTTGCACATTATATAAGACAATATCGCACCTGATGATCCTACTAATGCTCCGGTAATTATTAAAGCTGTATTTTCTAAAGTAAATCCAATTCCTGCCGCTGCCCAACCTGAATATGAGTTAAGCATTGAAACAACAACTGGCATATCAGCTCCACCAATTGGAATAATAATCAGGAAACCAATTAATAAAGATAAACCAGTTACAATCCAAAAATAATTAGTTGTTTGTTCTTTTACTAAAAAAACAATTGAAACAATTATTAGAATACCAAGAACTAAGTTTAAAAAATGCTGACCTTTAAATGTAATTGGAGATCCTGACATTAATCCTTGCAACTTTAAAAAAGCAATACAAGACCCTGTAAATGTTATAGCTCCAATTGATACACCCAATGACATTTCAATCAGTGATGAAATTTTAATACTTCCAAACTGACCTATGCCGAATGCGGAGGGGTTATAAAATGCAGCCACCGCAATTAAAACTGCAGCAAGGCCAACTAAACTATGAAAACCAGCAACTAGTTGAGGCATCGCAGTCATAGCAATACGTGCAGCAACAAATCCTCCTATGATTGCACCTAATAATAAAGGAATAACAATAAATTGAATATTATTCAGTAATATTTCAATACTGCTTACACTAAAAAGAGTTGAGACGATTGCAATAGTCATTCCAGTCATTCCAAAAATATTTCCAGTTCTAGATGTTTCTGGAGATGACAATCCTCTTAAAGCTAAGATAAAAAATATCCCTGAAATTAAATACAAAATTGCAATGAGATTAACTGATAACATTTATTTTTTTTTCCCTTTTTTATACATTGCAAGCATTCGCATGGTGACTAAAAATCCACCAAAGATATTTATCGCAGCCAAAAAAACTGCAAAGCTTCCTACATAAAGTGAAATCTGACTGGAATCCGCACTTGATACTGCAACCGCAATTAAAGCGCCAACTATAATGACAGATGAAATTGCATTTGTAACTGACATCAAGGGCGTATGGAGTGCTGGTGTCACGCTCCAAACTACATAATAACCTACAAAAATTGAGAGTATAAAAATCGCAAGCCTAAATATAAAAGGGTCTATAGTTTCCATAAATTAAATTCTCACTCCTTTAATAATTTCATCTTCAAAATCAATTTTTAAAGATTTAGTTTCTTTTTCTACTAACAAGGATAAAAAATTAATAATATTTTTTGCTAATAGACCTGATGCTGAATAAGCAGTTCGTGAAGCATAGTTTGAATAACCAATTATTTTAACACCATTTTTTTCAATAACTTTATCCCTTTCAGAAAATGCAACATTTCCTCCTTGTGATGTAGCAAGATCACATATTATAGAACCAGGCTTCATTGAAAGAACCATCTCTTCACTTATTATTAACGGAGCTTTCTTTCCGGGTATTAATGCAGTTGTAATTACCACGTCCTGATTTTTAACAGTTTGTTTCATTAATTCTTCTTGTTTTTTTTTATAATCTTCAGTTGCTTCTTTTGCATATCCGCCATCTGTCTCTAAATTTTCGTCACTTTCTACAAATACAAATTTTGCCCCTAAACTTTCGACTTGCTCTTTAGATGCTAATCTTACATCAGTAGCAGACACAACTGCACCTAATCTTTTTGCAGTTGCAATCGCTTGCAAACCTGCAACACCAGCCCCAATGATAAAATATTTTGCAGGAGTTATGGTTCCTGCAGCAGTCATCATCATCGGTAATGCTTTGCTAAACTCATATGCCGTATCAATTACAGCTTTATAACCTGCAAGATTTGATTGAGATGACAAAACATCCATGGCTTGTGCCCTAGTAATTCTTGGCAAATAGTTTAGTCCAAAAACTTCGAGATTTTTACTATGTTTTAATTTTAATATTTCATCATTATTTTTGTCAAAAAAAGCAGTTATAATTAAAGAACCATCTTTAAAATTAAGAGTCTCCAGACCTTTACCTGAAATTTTAATTATTACGTCAGAAAGTGAACAGATGTCACTAGCTGATTTTAATTCTGCTCCAGAGTCGTTATAAAATTTATCATCTATATCTAATTTTTCTGCGTAACCATTCTCTACCAAAACTTTAAAACCAAGTTTAGTTATTGAAGAGATGTTCTCTGGCAATAACATTGAACGACTTTCATGCTCATCATTTTCTTTTAAAAAAGCAATAATCATTGGTATGCAAATAAATGATTTAAATTATAGATCAAGAATAAGATTATATATAATTTATTAATATTAAACGTAATTGATTAAAAATAATGGTTTATACCAAAAAAATTGCCATCATAATTAGTATAAATATTATTATAGCTGCTGCAATTGTTGAAAGTTTTACGAAACCAGCAAAAGTATCTTTTTGGCCCTTAATATCCATTAACCCTGTCTTGATTTCATTCTTGGGTTTTTTTTATTAATAACGTAAAGCTTTCCTCTTCTCTTCACTAGCTTGTTATTTAAATCTCTTTTTTTTAATGATTTTAGTGAACTGACTACTTTCATAAGCGAGGGTTATAGCAAATTTAAATTGATTTAAAATAGCTTTTCTTTCCATGTTTTTGGGGGTTTTCATTCTCAATTTCTAAATTGTAATTATATAGGAACTTTTTTGGACCTTTATCTTTTATGAAATTGATAACTTTATCAATTGATTGGTCCAAATTAACACTTGTTTTGTAATTTAAAATATTTCTTGCCTTATCTGATGAACAAGTTGCGTGTTTAACTTCATTTGGTCTATCTGGAAAATATTTTGGTTCCTGATTAAATTGTAATTTATTAGATATTTTTTTAAATAAATCATTAATAGTAATAAATTCTTCATCTGGCCCGATATTGATTGTTTGTGATATTATATTTTTATCTGTAAGCATCTTATCTAAACAGTAAATGCAATCATTGATATCAGAAAAGCATCTTTTTTGCTCACCATCACCATAGATTATAGGTTGCCTTTTCTGTAACATTAAATTGGTCATTATTGATACTACATTTCTAAATGGATCATCATATTTCTGTTTTGGTCCAATGATATTATGTGGTACTGCTATATTATACTCTATGTCATGAGTCTTAGATAAAATTTTTAAAATATTTTCCGCTGCAACTTTTGAAACTCCATAGGGATCAACTGGATTTAATGCATCATCTTCTTTAAAAGGAATTTTAATATTTCCATACCTTGCCATTGAAGAACAATATACAACTCTTTTAACTTTATTTTTAATTGCTGCTGTAAAAACCGCCACACTTCCTGTGACGTTATTATTACAAATTAATGTTGGTGAAATACTTGAAAGACCTTCATGAGCATAGGCTGCTGCATGACATAACACATCTACATCCTTTGTTACAGTTGTCATAAAATCTAAACTCTCACAATTACCTTGAAAAAAGTTTACTCTCTTATCAACGTTATCTATTTCACCTCCGACTAAGTTATCACAACCAGAAACCTTGAAATTCTTTTTTAAATAATAGTCTGCTAAATTAGATCCTAGAAAACCAGCTATACCTGTTATGAAAATGTGCATTGTGTTTTAAAGCCTGGCAACGACCTACTCTCCCATACCTTAAGGCAAAGTACCATCGGCGCTGAAAGGCTTGACTTCCGAGTTCGAAATGGATCGGGTATTACCCTTTCGCAATAATTACCAGGCACAGACTATTAGCAAAGTTAAGTTAACAAGTAAACTAAATTTAGGAAATTAGTGAATATTTTATTATACAAAATACTGCAATAAAGGCGTCTTTAAGTCCTATTTTTTTGCCTTCTTCATAAGATCTACCATTATAACTTATTGGAACTTCGAAAAATTTATATTTTTTTTTGGCAAGTTTTATTGTTACCTCTGGTTCAAAACCAAAAGATTTTTCCTTCAAGTTTATTTTCTCAATTGCTGATCTTTTGAAAACTTTATATCCAGTTTCCATATCAGTCATATTTAAATTAGTAAAAAGATTGCATAAAAAAGTTAAAATTTTGTTTGCTAGATAATGCCAAAAAAAATGAACTCTAACATATTTTCCACCGCCTAAAAATCTTGAGCCATAAACAACATCTGCATTAGCTTGTTCAAATGGGATAAGTAATTTTCTATAATCATTTGGTGAATATTCTAAATCAGCGTCCTGGATTATAATAATATCCCCTTTAGCTTGCTCAAGACCCGTATGAATACAAGAGCCTTTTCCTTCATTTAATTTTTTTTCTATAAGTTTTATTCTATTAGAATTTGCTATATTTTTTAGTATTTCAACCGATCCATCAGAGGAAAAATCATCTATTACAATAATCTCAGTATTTTGGCTTATATTTAGCTCAACTTGAGAAATAACATTTTCAATTGTTCTTTCTTCATTGTAACAGGGAATAATTATAGTAATTTTAGGATATTCACTTTTAGTCATATTAAGATTATATGTCATTTCTCACAATATTTATAACAATATTTTTTTCTTTTTTCTTTTTAACACTTATTGCTTACTCTTATGGAAAAATTTGTAATAAATATATTTTTAAAAATAATCTTGATGAAATAGAAAATATAATTTTTGGAACTTTATGCCTCGGATTTTTAGCATTATTTCTAAATTTTTTTATTAGTATCAATAATAATATTACAGCAATAGTTTATACGGTAGGCTTAATTTATTTATTTAAAAATTTTAATAAATTAAATTTTCAGTATATTTTAAAAATAATTTTTATTATTACTCTACTTTCTGTAATTGTAATTTTGTATGAAAATATAAATAGACCGGACGGGCCATTTTATCATCTTTCTTATATAAGTTTTCTAAATACTGAAAAAATTATAATTGGTTTATCAAATTTAAACACTAGATTTGGTTATACATCTTTATGGCAATACTGTTCTTCAATTTTTAGATCTGATTTTCTATCACTTCATACAATTTTATTTCCTCAAATTTTGATTTTTTCATCTTCAATAATTTATTTTTTAAATAATATAAAAAATGAAAAAAATTCCACTTTAAAATTATTATCAATAATTTTCATAATTATTATAACAGTAGACTTGAGTAGATATAGTGATTTTGGAAATGAGTCCCCGTCACATATTATTTTTTTCATTTTTAATTATTTGATCATTAAAGATTTTTTAACGAATAAAATTAATAATTATGATAATAATTTTACTAAAATTTTATTTTTAGCCTTATGTTTATTTACTGCTAAACTGACATACTCACTAGTTTTTGTAAGTCTTTTATATTTTATTTTCAAATTTAAAAAAAAAATAAACATATTTAAAACTCAAAACCTCATAATTTGTTTACTTTTTTTTGGATGGGTTCTTAAAAATATTTTAATTTCAGGATGCTTTCTTAGCCCTTTACAAATAAGCTGCATTAAATCTTTAGAGCATACTGATATTCATGTAGAGTATGAGAATAATCTCATCAATGCTTGGTCAAAAGGATATCCAGATTCTGGAACAAAGCTAAATTACAAACAATATTCAAGTGGCTTTGGATGGATAAATACATGGTTTCAAAATCATTTCAAAAAAGCTGTTAAAGAGATTTTAAAAGTATTTTTAGCAATATTAATTTTTTATTGTTTATTCAAAAAAAATCTTAAAAATTTCAAAAGAAGAGATTTGAAAATATTTATGTATATTAATCTTCTTTATATATTTTTATGGTTTTTATATTTTCCAGTTTATAGATTTGGATCAGGATTTATGTTTTCTTTTATAAGTATATTAATTATTTCTATATTTGATTTTAAAAAAATTGATAATTCAAAGTTGAAAATATTTTTAAGTATGCTTTTAATATTTTTTTTATCAAAAAATACCTTAAGAATTTACAATAATTTTGATGATAACAAATTATATCTACCGAAAATTACATTAAATGAGAAAGAAATTAAAAATATAAAAAAATATTTTTATAAAAATCAAAATAGTAATTTTTATTACTATTCTAAAAGTATGTGTTATTATTATAATTGTACATCTTATGACCTGAATATAGACAATCTTGCAATAGATAAATTTTATAGGTACAAAAAAATTAAAGTATCTAATAGAATGAAATTATAGACATTTACTAAATGAGTTATATTCTTTACTTTTTAATTTATATTATTTTACTTTTATTAATTATATTTATTTCAAAAAAACTAAAATTATACGATTGTCCAGGTGAAAGAAAAATTCATAAAAATAAAGTTTTGAATACCTCTGGGTTGGCTTTATATATTTTTCTTTTCTTGATTGTATCTACACATGAGTTCCATTACCAAATAGAGGAAATTATTTTATTTGGGTCTTTAGTTACGCTCTGTGGTTTTTTTGACGATCAAAAAGATCTTAACCCGGGAGTGAAATTAATATTAATACTACTGCCAACTGGTTACTTAATTCTTAATGGATATATGATTAAAGACCTGGGGCAATATAATATTTTAGGTATAATTCACCTTGGTAAATTTAGCTTAATATTCACCTTGTTAGCTTGTGGCTTACTTATAAATAGTTACAATTATATTGATGGCTCAGATGGCCTTCTATTAGCAACTGTTTTAATTAATTTAATCTATGCGATTTTTTTAATCGCTAACCCAAATGCAATTAATATCCTGCTAATTTTTTTAATACCTGTATTTATAAACTTAGTATTCAACTTATTACCTGGCCAAAATTCTTATAAAATTTTTTCTGGCGATGGTGGTAGTTTATTTTTAGGTTTCTTTGTAAGTTTTTTAATAATAGTGCTTTATAAAATAGAAAATATTCATCCAGCTTACCTAATTTGGATATGCTGGTACCCTGTTTACGATTTTCTGTATGTTACTATTTATAGATTAATTAATAATAAAAAATTTTATACGCCAGACAATATCCATTTACATCACTTAATAATGGATTACACAGAAAAATCACAATATGCAACTCTGGTTCTAGTTAGTACAATAAACATATCTATAACCATTACAGGATATCTGGTAACTAAATTTTTTGGAGAGATATATTCTTTAGCTTATTTTTTCAGTTTTTTCTGGGTTTATTTTTATATAAATCTTTCACTAAGAAAAAATTTAAATAAAAACCTAATGGAAAAAAATAAATAAAACTTATCCAATTGTTAAAAAAGTTACCTGATGGCAAAATTGGAAACAAAGATATCATAAAAGAAGTTAAAAAAAATAATTTACTCTTATCGCTAAGTGTTATGGTATTTTTAAATTTTTTAACTAATATTTGATAAATGCCTATTACTATCAATAATAAAAACGAAAAAGGAATTATTGTACCAATGAAGCCTATTTCAGATAATAGCTGTAAATAAGTGTTATGAGGATGCGTAGCGCAACCATCTTTTCTATAAAATTTTTTATCTTTACATAGTTTTCTAAATGTTTTTGGCCCAGAACCTAAGAAAACATTATCTTTGAAAATATTAATTGCAACAATTGCATGTGCTGTATGCTCTTTGGAAAAAAAATTTATTTTTTTTACCTCATTATCTTTTACATCAAAAGTATTGGTAATCTGAGAAAAGCTTTGATTAAATAATCTTTTTTTAGCTGTTGGATTTAAGTAAATGATAAAGCTTAATATTATTACAGACAAAAAAATAATTATGAAAAAATTTTTAATATTATTTGTCTCTATGTATAAATAAATTATAAAAAAAATAATTAGATAAACAAAAGCTAATCTTTCACCAGAAAAAATAATTGTTAGAATTGTGAGAAATAAAAACAAATAAATTTTATTTTTAGATAAATTTTTATTTACTTGATTATAAAATAAAAAATACAAAGCAAAAAATAATGGCAATGTTCTAGATAAAAAAGAACCAATAATTAATTCATCGCCAAAAAAACCACTTAACCTATCTAATCTTAAAGTATTACCAACAAATAAATATTTATTACAAAAAAAACTTTGACCTTTTTTAAAAACATATCCTTCAGCCAAAGATGAATTAACAAACTCGCATGAGTTTTTAATAAGATATTCATATAAACCACTCAAAGATAAAATTAATAAAGCAAAAAATAAAAAATAAACAAAAATATCTAAATTCTTTTCATTTTTATTTATTAACCACGATATACTTATGCAAAAAAATATATATCTAACGTAAGGTAAAGACGATTTAAGAGAAAATAAATAATGATCTGAAAAAATTGAAGAAATAATAATAATTAAACAAAATAAACATAAAAATTTTATTATATAATTTTTAAAGTAAAGACTCTTTTCGTCCCAACTACTATTAAAAAGAAAAAAAATAATTAACAAAAAAGATAATAGCTCTGTGACAAAAATTGAAAAAATTTGAGAAATTGTAAAAACTGCAAAGAAATACCTAATTAATTTATTATTAACCATTAGAGTATTGTTTATCACTAGATAGTTTTTAATTCTTATCATGTTATAAGCAAATTATTTTATGAAAAAGTTTATAATCTTATCCACCCATTTCTGGCCAGAAAGATTTATAATTAATGATTTAGCTGAAAAATTTAAAAAAAAAGGTTGTAAATTTTCAGTCATCACTGGCATGCCAAATTATCCTAAGGGAGAAATTTTTAAAAAATATAAAAATATTAAAAAATTATACAGAGAGTATTTTAAAGGTATTGAGGTTTTAAGAATTCCAATTTACCCCAGAAAAAACGCTTCTTCATTTAATCTGATAATAAATTATCTTTCTTTTATATTTAATGGAATTAGATTTTTGAAATCACATAAATTTGAAGATAAAATAGAAAACATTTTTGTATATGCAACCTCACCTATAACAGCTTGTTTGCTAGGTATTTATTTAAAAAAAAAATTAAATTGCAAAATGGTTATATGGGTTCAAGATTTATGGCCCGAAAGTGTAAAGTCCACAGGTCATATAAAAAATTTATTTTTTTTAAAAATAATTTCGAAAATAGTGAAATATATTTATGAAAATACCGATATTATTATTGCGCAATCAAATTCTTTTAAAAACAATATTAAAAAATATTCTAATAAAAAAATTCATGTAGTTGAAAATTTTCATTGGAATTTAAAATCAAAATCTAAAATAAAATTTAATAATTCACTAAAAAAAATTATTAATAATTATTTTTGTGTTACTTTTGCTGGGAATATTGGAAAAGCACAATCGATTATAACAATTTTAAAAGCAGCAAAAAAACTTGAGACCTATAAAAAAATAAAATTTTTATTTATTGGTGAGGGTTCAGAAATTATAAAATATAAAAATTATATCAAAAAAAATAATATTAAAAATGTTAATTTTTTAGGATCTTTTAACTCAGCAAAAACCTTTCAAATTTTAAGAAGGTCTAAAATACAAGTTTTAACATTAAAAAAAGAGTATATATTTTCACTTACAATTCCTCAGAAATTTTCAACTTATTTAGCAGTAGGAAAACCATTAGTCATTTCAGCAGATGGCGAGGTGGCGAAAATTACAAATAAATTTAAAGTTGGACTGACTGGAAATGCAGAAAATTACAATCAATTAGCACAAAATATTTTAAAATTGTATAAATCAAGAAAATCAAAAATAAAAAAAATAGAGACTAACTGTAAAAAGCTTTTTAAGGAAAAATTTGAAATTAATAATCAGAGTAAAAAATTATTAAACCTTATTTATTCATGACCAAGAAAATATTAATATTTGGATCAAATGGTTTGATTGGAAACAATTTGGCTAAATATCTGATTTTAAAAAAACAAAAAGTAATTTTAGCAAAGAGATCAAAAAAAACTAAACGATCAAATCATCTAAAATTTTTAATTCATAATGATTTAATAAATAAAAAAGATTGGTCAAATCTTGAAATACAAATTGTTAAACTAAAACCAGATATTATTATTAATGCATCTGGCATCACTAAACATCATTTAGATAAAAAAAAAATGAATATTATGAATATTCTTTTTCCAAAATTTTTATTGAAAATAGCTTCTGAGAATAAATTAAAACTGATTCATTTATCAACTGACTGTATCTTTGACGGAAAAAAGGGAAATTACAAAGAAAACTCTAAAAGTAGTGCAAAAGACAAATATGGAATTACCAAAGCAATGTGTGAAAATAATTTAAGGAATAATAAAAACTGCCTTATACTTCGTACCTCAATAGTGGGACATGAAATAAAAAGTAAAAATGGAATACTTGAATGGTTTCTGAGCACAAAACAAAAAGTTTATGGTTATCAAAAAGCTTTTTTTACAGGTCCTACAGCATTAGAATTGTCAAAAATTATATATAAAATTATTAAAACTAAACCAAAATTATATGGGATTTACAATATTGGAGGGAAAAATATATCAAAATATGATTTATTAATTTTGATTAATGAAATATATGAAATAAATAAAAAAATATATAAAAATATCGATTATAAAATTAATAGATCTTTAAATATTAAAAAAATTCGAGAGGAAATTAAATATAAACCTAAAAGTTGGAAAACATTGTTATTAGAACAAAAAAAATTTCATGATAAATATTTTTAAAAATAAAACTATTCTTGTTACAGGTGGCACAGGATCATTTGGTAGAGCTTTCATAAAAAAATTATTGAGATCTAGTTTTAAAGAAATAAGGGTCTTCAGCAGAGATGAAAAAAAACAAGAAGAATTAAGAAATGAATTAAATAATAACAAAATTAAATTTTATATAGGTGATACTCGTGATCCAAAAAGTATTGAAGATGCTTGCAAAAACGTAGATTTTATTTTTCATGCAGCTGCATTGAAACAGGTTCCATCTTGCGAATTTTATCCATTAGAGGCAATAAAAACGAATATTTATGGTACTGAAAATACGATTAATGCAGCAGTAAAATGCAAAGTTAAAAAATTTATTTTCTTAAGTACTGATAAAGCAGTTTATCCTATTAATGCTATGGGCCTGAGTAAAGCTATGGCGGAAAAAGTTGTAATAGCAAAATCAAAAAATCTTAATAATAATGACACTACTTTATGTGTTACCAGATATGGCAATGTAATGCTTTCAAGAGGATCAGTGATACCTCATTTTATTGATCAAATAAAAAAGGGTCAAAATATCACTATTACAAATCCAAACATGACTAGGTTTATGATGAGTTTGAATGAATCAGTAGATCTGGTTATTTATGCAATGAAAAAAGGTAAGCAAGGTGATATTTTTGTTCAAAAATCACCTGCTGCAACAATTAAAACTTTGGCAGAAGCTTTAAAAAAAATATTAAAAAAAAATAACAAAACTACAGTTATAGGTATTAGGCATGGCGAAAAAGATCATGAAACTTTAATATCAAAGGAAGAAATGCCAAGAGCAAAAAATGAAAAAAAGTTTTATCGAATTTTTTCTGATAATAGAGACTTAAATTATTCAAAATATTTTAAAAAAGGAAATAAAAATTTTAAAAAATTTAATGAATATAATTCATTTAATACTCAGAGACTAAATATAAATCAAATAGTCAAACTATTATCAAAACTTAATTTAAATAATAAAGATGTTTAAAATTTGTACACTAGTTGGGACAAGACCAGAATTAATTAAACTCTCTAGAGTTATACCTAAGCTGGATGAAAATTTTAAGCATATTTTAATTCATTCTGGTCAAAACTATGATTATACTTTGAACAAAATTTTCTTCAAAGATTTAAAAATTCGAAAACCTGATTATTTTTTGAATGTAAAAAATAAAAATTTATCAAAAATGATTGGAAATATAATTAGTAAAACAGATGAAGTTTTTGATAAAATTAAACCTGATGCCTTATTAGTTTATGGAGACACAAATACAAGCCTTGGGATTATTTCTGCAAAAAGAAAAAAAATACCCATTTTTCATATGGAGGCTGGAAATAGGTGTAATGACCAAAGAGTACCAGAGGAAATAAATAGAAAAATTGCGGACCATTTAAGTGATGTCAATATTGTAATTTCAGATCAAGCAAGAGAAAACCTTTTAAGTGAAGGATTAAA
>Ga0213865_10001653_pt1 | contig 14401 bp, 17 predicted proteins | sample PICome_6_FD_160100 | JGI IMG/M metagenome (GOLD analysis project Ga0213865, IMG submission 160100) | Coastal seawater microbial communities near Pivers Island, North Carolina, United States - PICO282 | ecosystem: Environmental > Aquatic > Marine > Coastal | place: USA: North Carolina...
CACTTCTTGGGAAGTAGCCTAGATAGTAAATGGCGGACCGGACGGGACTCGAACCCGCGACCTCCGGCGTGACAGGCCGGCATTCTAACCAGCTGAACTACCGGTCCGCAGAAAACCTTTTTGCAATTACTAGAAGCAATTATCTAATATTTGGTGGGTGGTACAGGGATCGAACCTGTGACCCTCGCCTTGTAAGGGCGATGCTCTACCAGCTGAGCTAACCACCCTCTGAAAGAGAGGCGCATTCTACCGAACTGGCACTACCTGTCAAATATTTTCTGGTGCTATATACATATCTTGCACAGCCACCTAATATAGCGCCCTGTTTTAATCAGCTCACACTGAAAATATGCAATGTTCCAAACAGTTTAGTGTCGAAGGGGCCTGCCGTCTGCTGGATGCGCAAGATACTTATAAATGCGCTCAACTGTATGCTCGCTCCCTTGAACATTTGGTCTATTTGGAGGGGCTAGTCGCGGATCGCACAGAGCCCAGATTGCCGAAACTGCATTCAGTGCAAATTGAGAAAACCCTCGCTTGCAGCTATATTGATCATGGTTAGCATCAGCAGGGTTAATAGGCGTTCACTATGACCCTAGATATAGGCAAATTCAACCACCTCAAGGTTGTCAAAGTTACCGATCATGGGGTCTATCTCGACGCCATGGATGGTGATCAAATATTGCTGCCCAACCGCGATGTGCCCGAGGGGCTAGATATTGGGGGTTGCATCGATGTATTTGTATATTTCGACTCCGATGACCGATTAATTGCCACCACGGCAACACCCAAGGCGCAGGTGGGGTGCTGTGCCTTTCTTAAAGTTATAGATACCAATCGAGTGGGCGCTTTTTTGGATTGGGGGCTGGCTAAAGATCTCCTGGTGCCATTTAGTGAGCAGCAACAGCGCATGCAAGTGGGCAGTGCCTATGTGGTCTATGTCTTTCACGACCATCAAACAGACCGTATTGTCGCCTCCTCAAAGTTGCGGCGACACCTCGACGAGCAATCCCTTTGGCTAAAGCCGCAGCAGGCGGTGGAGCTAATTATCTATGACAAAACTGAGCTGGGTTACAAAGCGGTTATTGATAACCAATATCTGGGGCTGATTTTTCATACCGATGCTTTCCGCTCTCTCGATATAGGAGAGCGACTTCCGGGATTTGTAAAGGCTATACGGCCAGACGGTAAAATTGACCTGCTTATTTCCCAGCATTCAGCTCAGGGCGACAACCAACTGGAAAATCAGATCCTCGAGCACCTTAAACAACGAGGTGGCAAGTCTCAGATAACCGACAAAAGCCCGCCAGAAGCTATCTATAAAGAATTCAAAGTCTCCAAGAAGAAATATAAAAATGCCCTGGGCGCACTTTATAAAAAAAGACGGATCCTAATTGCCGCAGATACAATTTCTCTGGTGGACTAGACTAATAGTTACCACTTAATGGTCATTATTGGATTAATTAAACATAGAGTTGATGCCCTAATGGGATTGTGGGTGCCAGACCGGCCGAAATTATGCTAGTCTCGCAAAAAAAAAGGGTTGGAACGGCCACATCTGGCAACCTTATAGATTTGCCCTCAGTTGCAGTTCCACTGTTGGATGGCATTAGTTATGAGTGAGCATCGCAATATTACTCCCGAGGAGATGGCGGCACTGCTGCCAGATTACGAGGTAAGTCAGAGAAGTTGGAAGCGAGTAAAAAAGCGCCTTTTGGGTCGCCTTGCAGTGGTCGCTGCTCTTTACGGTCTTCGTTTCTTTATCCTTATCTTCTTTCCTGAATATAATGCTTACTTGACCGACCATTGGTCTGATATCGGTGAGGATACGCTGTTTGATATTGTTGTCTACAGATCAACGCTAATAGTGTTGTTACTCTTTGTCTACCTCTATGCTATTTACAATAATGCCTATTTGCGCACGGTGGCAATTATGGTATCAGTTGTGGCCTTTGCCCTGTTATGGAGTGATTTAGAATCGCTACTTTTTTATTCCTTGATTGAGTTCCAATGGTACCTAATACTAACCTTTGTGGTGCGCATTGCAGTGATTTATCTTCTATTTAAAAATTATTTGGATATTCGCCAATAGGCACGCTGATGATAGTCGCCCGTTTTTTAACAGTCATTTTGTGTTTATGTTTAATCGGCTGCTCTACTTACAGGCCGACCCAGGTCAATAATGTCTGCGATATTTTTTGGGGTGAAACTGACTGGTACAAAGATGCAGTCAAAGCTAATAAGCGCTGGGGTACGCCGATTGGTGTGATGATGGCATTTATCAATCAGGAGTCCAGCTATCGCGCCAATGTCAGGCCAGAGCGACCCAAGTTTCTGTTTATACCGCTGCCCCGCAAATCCTCTGCCTACGGCTATGCCCAGGCTCAGGATCCGGCATGGTATGACTACCGAAAGGATACAGGCAACTGGCGCCACGACCGCGACGATTTTGGCGATGCCATCAACTTTGTCGGTTGGTATACCCATAAATCCCACAGCAGGTTGGGCATCTCAAAGTGGGATCCCTACCGGCAGTATCTGGCCTATCACGAGGGCTGGGGAGGCTACTCCCGGGGCAGTTATAACAAAAAGCCTAAGCTTCTCAAGGTTGCCCAGAAGGTCAAGAGACAGGCTGAGATTTATGGTGCGCAGCTTAAAAAATGTGGTCCTAAATTAGATCGGGCTACCAAGGGTTGGTTTTAAAGTTTGGCTCTGGTTTGGTTTGTATTTCACCATCCATGTGTTTAGCTCCTTGGTTATTCGCTAACCGCTTTGTGCAGTATTGAGTTAATTAGGGTTTGATAGGGCATACCTTCGCGCTTGGCTCTAAGCTTAAGAAGCTCCAAGTCTTCATGAGGTATTCTTATCGAAATTTGTTTTTTCTTTCTTCTTACTTCATTCATCGTATTACTAGCCATTGCTTGTAATTCGTCGACTCTTTCAGGGGTTAAGTAGCTTTTGGTAGGCGCACCAACAGAATTTTCGATGGCCTCAATTAGCTCTTGTTCTTCGTCGTCAATATACTTGCCTACAGTGGGCTCTTTGCCCTCTATCATTTTGTTTGCTTGTGACATTGCTACATGCCTCCTTGGTTTTACTACTTAAGATAAACTTTTGTATATTTGCGACTTGGGTAAACCGTTTTTAGAAAAATTTCATCTTTTGATTCAACGTAAGGAACAACATAAGCATATTGGTTGATTTCCAGAATCAACAATCGCTGCCTCTGATGCTGTGGTGAGGGATTAGGTATATCATCACATCAAGTACCTTTCCGTTTTCAATCGCTTCAGCGCAATCTTCAAACGTAATGAATCCTCTTGACTGATCCAATCGCAAAATTCGCTCTTTTTCAACATTCCATGTTATTTTTTTCATCTAATAAATGTATACCCAATGTATATACAAATCAAGTATTATTAAGCAAAATTAATTAACTTTTTTGATGTAATGTACAAAAGCACTCAAAAATACCTCTCTTTATTGTATGGCACACCCCTCGAGATTATTAGCGGCAAAGCCGCTCACCCCGTTGGGGTCGCCATCGCGTTGCTCTGGCGCTGTCTCGCGCTAATGCGCTCGGCTCGAACTAGAAGTCCGAATCAAATCTCCACGTGGCACCAATAAAAAATCCCAGCCAAATGGCTAGGGTTTTGATTTGGCGCACTCCTCGAGATTATTCGCGGCAAAGCCGCTCACCCCGTTGGGGTCGCCATCGCGTTGCTCTGGCGCTGTCTCGCGCTAATGCGCTCGGCTCGAACTAGGAGTCCGAATCAAATCTCCACGTGGCACCAATAAAAAACCCCAGCCGAATGGCTAGGGTTTTGATTTGGCGCACCCGGAGAGATTCGAACTCCCGACCAAGTGGTTCGAAGCCACCTACTCTATCCAGCTGAGCTACGGGTGCGGTTTGGAAAAGAAAGTATAACCTAGATTATCGCTCTAGATATTGTAATTTTTCGGGGACGCCATCCCATTCTGCCGAATCTGGTGCAGGATCTTTTTGCTCGGTAATATTCGGCCAAACATCAGCTAGTTCGGCGTTTAATTCCAAAAATACTTCCTGACCCTCGGGTATTTCGTCCTCGGCGAAGATCGCTTCCGCGGGGCATTCGGGTTCGCACAGCGCGCAATCGATACATTCATCGGGGTGAATAACCAAGAAATTTGGTCCTTCATAGAAACAGTCTACCGGACAGACTTCAACACAGTCTGTGTATTTGCATTTGATGCAGTTTTCTCCAACGACAAAGGTCATGTTTTGAATCTCTTGGGTGTTGCGAACTAGTTTTGGCGCGGCATTATAACAGGATCAACAGCAGTTTGAATGGTTTGTTAATGCCCATTTGATCTAATTGCGTAGCGAATAGAATTAGAGCATCTTTTTGAGTTGATAAAGGGTTTCCAGCGCCTGTTTTGGCGAAAGTTCATCGGGTTGCAAATCCTCAATAGACTGTTGCAGAGCTCTATTAATGCTAGTGTTAAATAATTCTGACTGACTCGGCTCAGAGGCAGAGTAACTCTGCTGGGCATCAGTGCCATTGGTTGACTCCAGTATTGCCAACTTGTGTTTAGCTTGCTGTAGCACCTGGTTGGGGATTCCTGCCAGCTTGGCTACCTGCAAGCCATAGCTCTGACTGGCAGGACCCTCCTGTACCCTGTGCAAAAATACAATACTGTCGTTGTGCTCTGCGGCATCCAAGTGCACATTGGCAGTATTTTCTAGGCTGTCCGGCAGGCTGGTCAATTCAAAGTAGTGGGTGGCAAACAGCGTGAAGGCGCGAACTTTTTCTGCCAGATGAAATCCACAGGCCCAGGCCAGAGAGAGGCCATCGAAAGTACTGGTGCCACGGCCAATTTCATCCATTAATACCAGGCTGTGCTCAGTGGCATTGTGCATAATATGTGCGGTCTCGGTCATCTCTACCATAAAAGTTGAGCGTCCCCCCGCCAGATCATCCGAGGAACCTATGCGAGTGAAGATGCGATCTACTAAACCAATCTTAGCGCTGGTGGCGGGCACAAAACTGCCGATTTGCGCCAGCAGTACAATCAGCGCAGTCTGTCGCATATAGGTGGATTTACCGCCCATATTGGGGCCAGTGATAATTAGCATTTTGCGCTGGCTATCCAGCGCTAAATCATTGGCTATAAAGGGTTCAGAGGATACCTGCTCAACTACCGGATGGCGGCCACCACAGATGAAGATGCCGGGTTCCTGGGTCAGTTCGGGACGGCACAGATTTAAGTTTTGAGCGCGTTCAGCCAGATTTGCCAGCACATCGATCTCCGCCACGGCGGCGGCACACTGCTGTAATTGATGCAAATCCTGATTCAGGGTTTGCAATAGCGCAGCGTACAGTTGTTTCTCCCGGCTCAGCGCGCGGCTCTTTGCACTCAGGGCGCGATCTTCAAATTCTTTGAGTTCTGGGGTGATAAATCGCTCAGCATTTTTCAGTGTCTGACGGCGGATGTACTCGACTGGGGCCTGTTCACTCTGGCCGCGAGATATTTCGATATAGTAGCCATGTACGCGGTTGTAGCCCACTTTGAGCGTGGATATGCCCGTGGCTGCTCTCTCGCGCTCCTCCATGGCCAATAGGAACTCGCCGGCATTGGTATTGAGGGCGCGCAATTCGTCGAGTTCAGTGTCATAGCCATCGGCAATTACCCCGCCGTCACGAATAACCATGGGCGGGTTTTCGGTTAGAGCTCGTGCCAGTAGGTCCTCCATATGCGGTATGGGTCGGGCCTGTTCTGTCAGTGTTTGAATATGGGGTAATTGGCAGGCTTTTAGCGCGGCGGCTATTTGTGGCAGTACTGTGAGGGACTGATGCAGGCGGGTCAAATCTCTGGGTCGTGCCGAGTGCAGTGCCACCCGCGCTAAAATGCGCTCCATATCACCCACTTGCCTGAGTAGCGTGTGGAGATTTTCAAATAGATACTGGTTTTGCAGCTCAGCAATTGCCCCTTGGCGGGCCTGCAACACTGGCATATGTCTCAACGGTCGGTTGAGCCAGCGCTTCAGCAGTCGGCTGGCCATGCTGGTGGCGGTTTTATCCAGTACTGAAAATAGAGTATTTTCCAAACTGCCCGTGAGATTGGTATCCAGCTCCAAATTGCGCCGGCTGGCGGCATCGAGAACCATGCCATCCTCGCGATTTTCAGCGCTGATGCTGTGTATATGGGGCAGGTCGCCGCGCTGAGTATCTTTGGCGTACTGCAACAGACAGCCGGCGGCACAGATACCGGCCGGCAGATGATCGCAGCCGAAGCTGCTAAGGTCTTTAGTGCCAAACTGTTGATTTAATTCGCGACAGGCACTTTCAAAATCGAATAGCCAGGGCGGTTGAGTTCTCAGGCCCTTCAATGGGTCCAACCAGATCAACGGCGGAAAATCTTCGGCAATCAATATTTCCACGGGGCACAGGCGCTGTAATTCTCCGCGCAATTCCTCCTCGTCCGCCACCTGCAGTAGTGAAAAGCGGCCACTGCTCATCTCTAGGGTTGCAATGCCAAATTGGCCTTTAATCTGGTGTATAGCCAGAAGCAGATTGTCACTCTTGTCGTCTAGTAGAGCCTCATCGCTCAGGGTACCTGGTGTCAATACCCTCACCACAGCGCGCTCCACCGGCCCCTTGCCAGCCTGAGGATCGCCCGTTTGTTCACAGATGGCTACAGACTCACCGTGCTTAATGAGCCTGGCGAGATAGTTTTCGGCGGCGTGGTAGGGCACCCCGCACATGGGAACTGATTGACCGTTGCTTTTGCCCCTAGCTGTTAGGGTTAGGTCGAGAATTTCGCTGGCACGTTTGGCATCCTCATAAAACAGCTCATAGAAATCCCCCATGCGGTAGAAGAACAGATCATCTGGGTGTTGCGCCTTCATTCGCAGATACTGCTGCATCATCGGTGTGTGCGAAGAAATATCTTGGCTACTGGTCATGGGGTTTAAGTTCTTATTTAATCTGCAATCTTTAAAACTAAGGATTTATTCGCTGTGCTGCAGAAGCGATTTTAGTACAGTATCGGTTGTATAGCCTATATTATTCGGTCTGCTAGTTACTGGCTAGCTTATCCCAGCTATATATTCGGGGATAAACATATTCGTATAGTCTATGCTAAACGTTAATCTAATCTATCAATAGGAGAACACTGATGTCGGAACTTGTGAATTACAAAATTGCTGAGGGCATAGCAACCATTGAGATGGATGATGGCAAGGCCAATGCGCTGTCCACCGCGATGTGGGACCAGCTGGGAGCTGCACTAGATCGTGCGGAGGAGGCGGGAGCCATTGTAGTTCTCAAAGGTCGCAGCGGAATCTTCTCTGGAGGATTCGATCTCAAGGAACTCGCTCTGGGACCCCAGCAAGCTGTGCAGCTAGTTGACAATGGCTCGAAAATGGCGCGCCGGCTACTGGCGTTCCCGACACCTGTTATCGCGGTCTCAACGGGCCATTGCATCGCTATGGGGGCCTTTTTGATGTTGGGCTGTGATTATCGCCTGGGGGTCAGCGGGGACTTTAAAATCGGCCTCAATGAGACCTTGATAGGTATGACTATGCACCACTTTGGTATTGAATTGGCCCGCTACCGATTGCCACTGAACTATTATGGTCGCTGTGTTATCAATGCTGAGTTACTGACCCCTGAGTCGGCAGTTTGCGCCGGCTTTTATGATGAGGTCACCGCCCCAGAGCAGTTGGCTGCCAGAGCTGCCAATATTGCATCCGAAATGGCTAAATTGAATCTATCAGCTTTTGCTGCCACTAAGCGTAAATCGCGCGAGCAGCTATTCGAGCTGCTGGATCGCGCTATTGCAATAGACTATGAGACACCCATCCAGACATCTTGAAGTAGCACAGTTGGCCCAGCGGCTGGGAGAACAGTTGCTGCAGCGCCGAGCCACGGTTACTACAGCTGAATCCTGTACCGGAGGTGCCATCGCCGAGGCGATTACTGCAGTGCCCGGAAGTTCCCAGTGGTTTGAGTACGGCTATATAACCTACGCCAACAGCGCCAAGCACCGCTTGCTCGGCGTAGAAACTGTTGTGCTCGAAAGATACGGCGCGGTCAGTGAACAGGTGGTTCAGCAAATGGCTCTAGGGGCTCAAAAAGCCGCTGCTGCCGACTATGCTGTAGCGATCAGCGGCATTGCTGGCCCAGATGGCGGCACCGAGGACAAGCCCGTGGGTACGCTATGGCTCTGTTGGGCGGGAAAATCGTCCGTTTACAGTGAGCGATTTCAGCTAGATGGCGATCGATTATCGGTGCGAGAGCAGGCGGTAGAAATTTGTTTGAAACAACTCTTGCAACAGCTGGACGAATGAGCTACTGTATAACCATACAGTATTGCTGTCGGTGCGAAAACTAGCATATTGCAACCGTTAGCAAATAGCCTAATAAACAGTTTAAGAGGACTTACAGATGGATGCCAACAAAGAAAAAGCACTCGAAGCCGCACTGGGCCAAATAGAGCGTCAGTTTGGCAAGGGAACAGTGATGCGTATGGGCGAGGGTGAGCGCGAAGCTGTACCCTCTATCTCTACGGGCTCCCTCGGCCTAGATATAGCCTTGGGTATTGGTGGATTGCCGAAAGGGCGTATCGTTGAGATCTACGGCCCAGAATCTTCGGGTAAGACCACCCTGACACTACAGGTGATAGCCGAGGCGCAAAAGGCTGGAGGCACCTGTGCCTTTATTGATGCCGAGCACGCACTGGATCCAGTTTACGCTGAAAAATTGGGTGTCGTTATCGATGACCTAATTGTTTCCCAGCCAGATACTGGAGAGCAGGCGCTGGAAGTGACCGATATGCTGGTGCGCTCTGGTGCCTGTGATGTGCTGGTGGTGGATTCCGTTGCCGCACTGACTCCGCGGGCGGAGATTGAGGGCGAGATGGGCGATCATCACGTGGGATTGCAGGCGCGCTTGATGTCACAGGCACTGCGCAAACTTACTAGCAATATCAAGACCGCTAACTGCCTGGTCATATTTATTAACCAGATCAGAATGAAAATCGGTGTGATGTTCGGTAATCCGGAAACCACAACGGGCGGCAATGCCCTTAAGTTCTACTCCTCAGTGCGTCTCGATATTCGGCGTATCGGTGCGGTTAAAGAGGGTGACGAAGTGGTAGGCAACGAGACCCGGGTTAAAGTGGTTAAAAACAAAGTATCGCCCCCATTCAAACAGACTGAGTTTCAAATTCTCTATGGCAAAGGAATCAACCGTAATGGCGAGTTGGTAGATCTGGGTGTGAAGCATGACCTAATTGATAAATCCGGTGCCTGGTATGCCTACAAGGGCAACAAGATTGGTCAGGGTAAGGCTAATGTGTGCACCTATCTGAGTGAGAATCCAGAGGTGGCTGGTGAAATTGAGGGACTAATTAGGCAAAAACAGCTGGGTCATCTATCTCCGTCGCCACAGGCATCTGAGCAGACGCCAGAGCAGGTCTAGTGCCGGCGCGACTCACTTTAAAGGGCTTTGAATGAGATAACTTGAGAGGAGCTTCTGGCAGACCTTAGACACATAAAAATCAGGGTCTGAGAGGCTTTACGGTTAGAGGCAATGAACGAACAACAGCAACTTGCCAAAATACGGCTTGCCGCTATGGATCTTCTCACGGGTAGAGAGTATTCCAAAGAAGAGTTGCGCGTAAAACTCTCTAAGAAGTTTGAGGATCAATCGCTGATAGCTCGGGCAATCGATCAATTAATTGCGGACAACCTGCAGTCGGATACACGGTTTGCTGAGGCCTTTATCAGATCCAGAGTCAATCGAGGTCAGGGAGAAATTAGAATACGCAATGAGCTTCGCCAGCGCGGCATCAGTGATCAACTTGCCGTGGAGGCAATTGAGGCCTGCAGAGTTGATTGGTTTGCACTGGCTCGAGATATAGCACTGCATAAATTTGGTGCCGAACAGCCCACTGATAACTCTCAGCGTGCAAAGCGTATGCGTTTCTTACAGTATCGGGGATTTACCTACGATCAGATTAGTTGTGCGCTGTCATCTTAGATCGAGCACCCTGAGCTATAAACTGCTGTGGTTCCGCAACAGCTCCACCAAATAGGATTCGATCCAGCTCTCGCCGTTAAATCGTGTGATAAAACCACAGTGACCACCATTGCTTTGTACCTCTATGGAAAGCGCAGCTGGACAGTTTATTTTGGCGATATCCTCTATTGGAATAATGGGATCATTGGCACTGGCTATCAGGTGGCTGGGTATCGTTAGATATTGCAGTCTATCGCCGGTAAGGGCATAGGATTTCAGGTAGCTAATCACATCTGGAAATGGTGTGAGCTTGGGTGCCAGATGCTGGTTCATGGCATCGATTGTTTTCAAACTGCTGAGTTCGGAGGCAAAATCGTACTCGGGATAAAATTGCATTTTTTTCCGCAGTGAGTTTTTCCAACGGTGCATAAAGTACTTTTGGTAAATAAATAGACCGCGATTAAGGGTCTCAGTGGCATTGACTGGATCAACCGGCGGACAGATCGCAATGGCTTTTGTAAGTCCCAAATCCATGCCTCGATCAGCTGCTATACGCAGTGTAAAGTTGCCCCCTAGTGAAAAACCCACCAGGAATCTGTTGGTATAATCTCGCTCATCTGTGAACCTCTGAATACAGTCTGCGACCTCCTCAGTCATGGTCGAGTTAAATATCTCTCTATTCAGGTGCTGTGTGTCACCGTGATCGCGCAAATTTAATCTGAGCACATCGAAGCCGTTAGCCAAAAGTTTTGCTGCGGTTGTCACTATGTAGGCTGACTGACTGGAACCCTCCCAACCGTGAATTAGAATTGCTACTGATTGTTTTTGTTCGCTGTTGAGATCGCTGCGATCGAATTCACCCTGTAGTCGTACGCCTTTATCCGTAGTGAAGGTAAGGGTTTCCGATGACATGGATTTAACCAGTGCTTTGGCGCGAAATTTACGAGGTCCAACACTGTTTAAAATGCTCTGAATATGGGCATTTTGTAAGTAAAAAGGTGGACGAAAATTGGGTTTGGTTTCCATTTGACTCGACGAGTTAGCAATACAAAGGCGATAGACGATAATTTCGGCTAACACAGTGGTTAAATTTTACTTACACTAGGGCTGGTAGCCAATAGATGAATTATCTAATGTTCCCTAGAGTTAATAAACATTTAAAGATTGATACTGACCATTTGTTAGAAAATATTTTTTGTTTATTATTTGATGAAGTTAGCTTTTTGCAAGGGCAAAACAAGAGGCTGGTGATTATGTCGATATGCAGATTGATAGATGTCCTAGCCTTACAAAGTCGCGGTGAAAAGGATCAGGGATCCAGCAGATAATGATTACTAGAAATAAGCCATACAGCTTGCTGCTGGTGCTGATGACCCTTTTTTTAAGCTTTGAGGGTCGTTCAGAATCCGAGGTGACGCCGGGCTCGATAATTTTGGATCAGCTGGAATCCATTGACTCTATCGAGCCCGAGGGTTGGGGCATATACAATGGCTGTGTTGCTCTGCACAAGATCCGTGCTATTAATTTTCTCGATGATCAGGTCGCCATTATCGACTTGCGTCGCCAACGACAGGCAGTGCTTAAACTGAGGCGAGAATGCAGGGGCATTGCCCAGCAGGGATTTACTTTTGATACGCGCTCCGGCCAACTCTGTGAGCGCTTTAGTCGATTGACCCAAGCGAAATCTGGAATCAGCTGTGAGATTGAGTCCATCGAGCCCCATGTGCGGCTACCCGATGAGACATCAAATAGCCGCTAATCTTAACTCTACTAGGCAAACACTAATGAGTAAACAAACTATATGCGCAAAGAGTTTTCTCCATGGAGCCGGTTTATTGCTTGCGCTAAGTTTCGGGCACTTTTGGCAGCCATTGATGGCCCAACCCCTCAGTTTCCAAGGAAGTCTGGTGCAGGGTGGATTAGTGATGGGTAATGTGCCCTCAGGTTATAGCGTTTCCTATCAAGGTGAGGAGCTAAAATTAACGCCCGGAGGGCAGTTTCTATTGGGGTTTAATCGCGATGAGACCTCTGAGGTAACGCTGGTTATTACCGATAGCCAGTCGCGACAGCAGACCCAGATACTGCCAATCGATCAGAGGGTTTACAATGTACAGCGTATTGAAGGTGTGCCTCAAAATACCGTGACACCCTCTAAAGCAGATATGCAAAGAATTCGCAACGACGTCTCCCTTGTCAGGGCAGCGCGCAATCAGGTAACGGAGAGTATCGACTTTTTGCAGGGGTTTATAAAGCCGCTCTCGGGTCCGGTAACTGGCGTATACGGCAGTCAGAGAGTCTATAACGGCACTCCGGGCAGTCCCCACTACGGGATCGATTACGCTGCTCCCCTTGGCACCCCAGTTATGGCGCCTGCGGCTGGTCTGGTCACCCTTGCCCACGAAGACTTATTTTACTCGGGCGGCACCTTGATTATGGATCATGGGCACGGTCTGAGCTCAACCTTTCTGCATCTCAGTGAATTACTGGTTGTCGAGGGGCAGAGAGTGCAGCGCGGGGAGGTTGTCGCCAAAGTGGGATCTACTGGGAGGTCCACAGGGCCACATCTTGACTGGCGAATGAATTGGCAAAACCAGCGTATCGATCCCCAGCTGGTACTGCAGACGCTGCCGGCCAAATAAGTTGGTGTCCGATGGCCCGATGCGGTCAGGGCAGTTGGGGTAATTCCAAGTTGCGATGGCAGTGCAGAGATATTTTGCGTAAACTAACCGCGATTTTTTAAGTGGATTATCGATGTGGATAAGCAACTACTCAGTATCTTAGTCTGCCCAGTTAGCAAGGCGCCTTTAGAATACGATGCCAAGGCTCAAGAGTTGATCTGTCGGGCCAGTGGTTTGGCCTATCCGATCCGGGACGGTATTCCAGTGATGCTGGAATCTGAAGCTCGATTATTGGATGTAGATGAGAAACTGCGCTCTAGCGATCAGTAGTTATCGCACCGCAACTGATGCTATTTTGATAAGAATGAAACTATGAGTGAGAAAAGTTTATTTACCCGTATCATTGGTCGGGAACTGCCTGCAGATATTGTCTACGAAGACGATCAATGCATCGTAATCAATGATATTGCCCCCCAGGCACCAGTGCATATGTTGGTGATACCACGGCTCCCCATAGCCCGTTTAGCCGATGCCAATCAACAGCATCGCGATTTGCTGGGGCACCTAATGTGGGTAGCTGGCGAGATGGCGCGCAAGGTTGGAGTTGATGATGCCTTCCGGCTAGTGGTCAATAATGGTGAAGGTGCCGGACAGACAGTTTTTCATTTGCATCTACATGTGCTGGCTAACAAAAGCAGCGGTGAGACATTTTCAGAGCAAAATTTATAAACTCCAGCTGGTGAGTTGCACAATTATCTAAGTAGTTAAAGTACTGGAAAGAATGAATGATGAAAAGCGCTGAAATCCGTGATGCCTTCCTGAAATTTTTTGCTGATCAACAGCATACGGTTGTGCCCAGCAGTAGTCTGGTCCCTGGAAATGACCCCACACTGCTATTCACCAATGCTGGCATGGTGCAGTTTAAAGATGTTTTTCTCGGCGCTGATAAGCGCGATTATGCGCGTTCTACCTCGTCCCAGCGCTGCGTGCGCGCCGGTGGCAAGCACAATGATCTAGAAAATGTCGGCTACACCGCCAGGCATCACACGTTCTTTGAGATGTTGGGTAATTTCAGCTTTGGGGACTATTTCAAGGAAGATGCTATCCGCTTCGCTTGGGAGTTTCTGACTCAAGTATTAAAACTCCCCAAAGAACGTCTCTGGGTCACTGTACATATTAGTGATGACGAGGCTGCGAATATCTGGATTGACAAGATAGGTGTGGATCCCAGCCGTTTATCTCGACTGGATGAAGATAACTTCTGGCAGATGGGTGATACAGGTCCCTGCGGGCCCTGTACAGAGATATTTTGGGATCATGGAGAGCATATTCCCGGGGGTCCCCCAGGCAGCAAAGACGATGACTTAGATCGCTACATCGAGATTTGGAATCTGGTGTTTATGCAGTTTGAGCGCGATAGCAGCGGTGAGATGACGCCATTGCCCAGTCCCTCTATAGACACAGGTATGGGTCTCGAGCGTATTGCAGCGGTGATGCAGGGCGTTCACAGCAATTATGAAATTGATCTATTTAAGTACCTTATTGATGCGGCGGCTGATATCACCAAATGCCACGACAGGGAAAGCAACTCGCTTAAAGTGTTGGCAGATCATATTCGCTCCTGTGCCTTCCTGGTGGTCGATGGCGTACTGCCCTCCAATGAGGGTCGCGGTTATGTGCTGCGGCGTATTATTCGCCGCGCACTTAGACACGGTCACAAACTGGGTGCCAGCGGACTGTTTTTTCACAAGCTAGTGCAACCCCTGGGTGAAGTAATGG
>Ga0213865_10001654_pt1 | contig 14401 bp, 15 predicted proteins | sample PICome_6_FD_160100 | JGI IMG/M metagenome (GOLD analysis project Ga0213865, IMG submission 160100) | Coastal seawater microbial communities near Pivers Island, North Carolina, United States - PICO282 | ecosystem: Environmental > Aquatic > Marine > Coastal | place: USA: North Carolina...
TTGTTCTACTTTTTTAAAGCTTGAACCTTCTCTATATACTTCACTTACTTCATCACTGCCGTCGATGCCCCATGTCACTCTATGACTATTTGGTAATCTTTCAGCAAGCTCTGCCCACCATTTTGCAGTACGCAAGCTACCATTAGTAGCAATGTTAATGTGACAATCCCATGCAGCAAAATGATCTATTATTTCAAAAAACTGAGGATGAGTTGTAGGCTCATCTACACTTCCGCAAAAGTTAATTATCTTGATATTAGGAAATTGATCTTTTTTAAATCTATTTTTTATTGTTTCCAAATCGATATAACTTTTATTTAAAATTTTATCGGCTTGATTAGATATTACTCTGAAGCAGCCTTTACACTGTATATTACAAAAACTAGTTAGCTCTATATCTATCCATTCTATTGTATCTAATGACCACATTACACAACCTCTGTAGGATCAATAGGTACATTATTCGGTTCTTGAAATTCTGCATTTTCAAAAACTTTCATATCAACATGTCTTGCTAGTGTAGTTTTATAATTTTCTAAATGAACACTTTTAGGCGCACATAGGCCGCAACCGCATGTATGTTTAGGACATACTACTGTAGGCATTGTGCCGCTTGATAATTTTTCTTTAAGATCTGCAATAATTTTTTTGCCTTCACTTATTTTTCCTATAGGTCCTCTTGTCTGATCGAATTTTGCTTGGCAAGTTTGATGATGGAATACACTATCAGTTTGTTGTTCTAGATGTAAGAAGAACCAATTAACACTACAATTCCATCCTTTGAAGTTTCTAAAATCTACAAAAGTGCCTTTACGATCTTCGCCCTTTGCACTTAAACACATTTCTCTACTGCCGCAACACGGTCTTCCGATAGCCCAGCCGTCTTTCTTTTCTACTTTGTGTTTTTCATTCTGTGCTTCGCCTGCTGCACTAAGAGCTGCTGCGACTTCTTTTTCGTCATTTAATTCGGCATTTTTGTATTTCCAATAATTTTTCATATAGTCAAGTTGTTCATCTGTGTATAAGTGTGAAAAGTTACTTCTACTGCCTGCTTCTTCGCCAATTACTCTCGGAACATAGGCAACACCATTTTCATGCAAGAAATCACAGAGTTCTTTACACTCATCAAAATATGCTGCATGAAACATTACATTTACACTTACTGAACAGTCGTTCTCAGGACCCTGTGTATGAAACTGCATTATACGATCACGTACTTGCTGTTTTAACTTATCATCACTTTCAGAATGATAGCTAATAGTTGCATGTGACGTGTGCTTCATTACAGCATTAGCCATCTTTTCACTCATTGCACCATTAGTAGTTAGAGCAAATCCTGCAATCCATTTATCAGAATATTTTTCTTCATATGTCTGTTGCAAATACTGTAGGAAAGGAATAAAATTAGGATTTACAGTAGGCTCTCCTCCTGTGAAACTTATATTAGTTTCTTTGTGATTTCTATGCTCCATATATGTATCAATATATTCAAATAAGAAATCAGTATTAGCTTTCAATTCATCTAAAGTTGCATGTTTGCTAAAATTGTCATGCCTATGTGCAGGACAATAAGAACAATCATAGTTACATCTTCTTCCGACATCCCACGTAACTTGAAAAACATTACCCGTAAGTAAATCTACTGTATCAAAACTCATTTAGAAGATCCTCTAATTTTTTACTTATTCTTTTATATACATAGTTAGCAAGTAATTTATTACCAGTTTGATCGAAGTGATTGCCGTTGTCCTTTGAATATTCATTAATAGGAATTTCTTTATCTATGCAATCAATATTGCATTCTGCAATTGTTTTATCTGTAATGTAACCAAAACAGTAATCTGTATTATTCAAAATATAAAAAATATTTGCTATTCTGTTTATATCTATAGTCTTGCTTTTTTGTGTGCCTAAATCTATATATCGTTTAAACCATTTTTTAATTTCTTTATCTTCGTCTAAATTAGAAAACCCATAACTATTATATTGGTCGAACAGATTGTCTTTAGCAAAGTCAAAATAATTAGATGTTACCTGATTCATATTATCTACTACAAAGTGATTGTCATTCCATATTGAAAATCTATAAGGATTTGTAATTTGAAAAATATTTATATTACTATTATTTTTGTTATTATGTAGTTGAAATATTGAATATTCCAAGGATGATCCAAGAATAGCAAAGTTTCTAATAATTACATTTTTTGGTAACATATATGATAGATAATAAGGCCAGCTTCTACCATAATCTAGATGTTTTACTCCGTGCGACCAACTACAACCGTATATATTTAAATATATATTCTCGGTCATTTAAAAATATCTTTCATTTCAGGAAACGTTTCTGCAAAAGTAATTCCACGTTGCTTATCACACAATCCTAAAAATTCTTGCATCTCTGGTAAGCGTCTGCTCCAGTCTTCGCTTTCCATAAAGCTCAATATGCCATCCAGTCTTTTGATACCGTATTCAGCACTACGCCACTGCTCGTAATCAACTTTTCCTTTGTGCCAACTAGGAATACCTAACTCCCAATTAGCTTCCCACCAAGGATACCATGCTTCGTACTTTTCTCTGCACTTTTCCTTGAACCATTTAGGTAATACTTTAACATTTAAGTGCGCAGGCCAATATACAAAGTGCTGACTAATGCCTCCTGCGCCAAATGGCCACATATTTACTTTGCGGAAGCCTTGTTCTAGTTTCCATTGTATAAAGTCTGGCAAGTAATACACATTAAGTGCTTGTACTGCACAAGCAATAGTTACTTCTACATTATCACTAGTCTGTGTATCTAGTAAATGAAATACTTCTTCTTGTCTTGACCATTTGCTAGGATAACGAATGTAGTCGTTCATTTCCTTAATGCTATCTATCGAATAGTGAAAACGCACAAGTTTGAATTCTTTCCATAGATCGAATAAATCCTCTCTCCATTCAACTCCATTTGAATTATAACGTAGTTCAAGATCTTTTGCATAGCCCATTTTAATTGCATGTTCAAGTATTTCATAGTGTTCCTCGATAATAAGACTTTCACCGCCTGCAAAATATATTTGCTGCATACTAGGCATTTGCTCGTAGAATTGTTTCCAAAATGTAGGATTTTGTTTGTGCCAATTATAACTACTACCGTTTGTGCTGCCTTTATCTGCCCAACCCATAATCTCTTTAAGACTTTCGTTTTTAACGGCAGGAAAGATAGCTTTCCAGTCTTTGATCCAACCTGAACTATCATGCGGGCTACACATGACACAAGCAAGCTGACACTTTGTACCAAAACGTAAATCAATGTACGCTAGATTAGGAGGAACACTACCATCTTCATTAGTATCTGCAAGTATTTGATCTACATCAACACGCTGACTCCAGTAGTGCGTTTCCCACATACGTTTGCTACGATGTCCCGCTGCTTCTTCTTTATAGCATTTTAAACAACTAGGAGGCTTTTCACCTGCTAACATTTGCTTACGCACATTTTTCATATATGTACTATTCCAAGCAGTTTGAAAATCGCTAACATTTAAATTGTTAGGCTTGCCGTCTTCTGTTTTTAAAATACCTACTTGCCCGCCGTGTTCTTTGTCATTAGTAGGTCCAACTGAACTTGCATTTGCAGTACAACATACACGCATACTTCCGTCCGGCCGTGTGCTTAGATGTACCCAAGGTAATAAACAAAATGTGTCTGATACATGTTTCATGTGAATTCTATTCTTTTCTTCCAATTGCGTAGCTATTTACTGGGCGACTGAGATTTAACATATTAGGTACATAGCGTTCTTTGTCAGGATACATATCATATAATTCACCTATCATATCATTCATATGTGGAAATAAACCATTCCAGTCAGTTTCTGGTCTTTTAATTTTAAAGTATGAATATGCTATATCATAATCATATGCAGTCGAATCGTTTATCTTTGTACCAATTAAATTTTTAATTTGTTCTAGATGCGGTATTAGATAATTTAATTTATTTTTTGTACAAAACTTTATAGCTTTGTCTTGATCTTCTTTAAATCGATCTGGCATACCCATAATATGCATACCAGGTTCTACTGCATAATTAAACCCTTCGCCCGGTCTAAAAAACTCTTTTGTTTTTTCAAGTCCAAAGTTATCTAAGTAAAATTCTATATCATCTTTGAAGTAAGGAGCACTATATACACTTAGTGTATTAGCAATTCTAACATTAATGTTATCAAAGTCATTATCTAAAATATAATTTAAATTTTTCATAGCACGTTCCCAATTTAGACCGTGTCTAATAGCTTCAGATCTTCCTTCTACAGAATCAAGACTTACAGTAAAGCCGCATTGTACATCTTTGTTATCTCTAAATAACTTAATATATTCGTTAAAAACTTTTTCTTTGGTATTAAAATTTGTATGAAGAACAATCTCTAAATTTTTATTAGGTACAATACTAATAATTTGTTTTATTAGTTCAAGGTTATGAGGATTATATGTAGGCTCGCCTCCTGATATTATGAAGAAATAAGGAATATTAGGATCATATTTTTTATTTTTTAAATAGGTAATAAAATTATTAAATGCTGCGTTAAACCATTCATCGTTAGGTCTTACAGTAGGAACTCCTACTTCTTTTGCCCAACTTGAACTGTCCTTAGGTGCGCAATATACACACTTTAAATCACATGCACTGCTAAGATTAATAGTAAATCTATTAACAATATCTTCTTTTAACAAATTTTGTTTAAACTCTTCATCTAAAAATTTGTCTTTCCAATGATTTCTATCATCAAAATAACTATAAGGCAAATATTTAATACATGTGCTACAGCCAGATTCTGGTAACTTATTATCAAGCACCATAGATTCCTTGCGACTTTTTAATTCTGCATTATTAAATAAAATATCAGGATCTTTAAAATCTTCTACACTCAATCTAATTGTGCTTGCTTTACAGCAGTTTGTTATACTGTTTTGTATGAATCTTAAATCCATACTTTTAAATAATTCACTGCAGATATACTGCCTGCTCATTCTATGCCAGCCTTTTCTTTTGCCCAATTTCTTTCAAGACACCAAAAACATTTTCCACATTCTTCAATATTCCTATCATTTACATAAGAATACCACATATGATCCATTCCTAATGGTTTGAAGTCATCTGCATCACCTTCGCAACTTCTAGTAGTGTTAAATAATTCTATAATATTTAAATTCTTATATTGCTCGATTATCCAATCTTTTTCTACTAAAGTAAATGGCTCTATTACCCAATGTGCAGAATCAGTTCTAACAAAACATAATTTTTTAATATGATAAGGTACATTGTCTCTGTTTGTCATTCCACTTGTAATATCATCAGAGGAAGGATTTTTTGTAGTTGCGTTAAAACACGCATAATATTTGTTTTTAAATGCTATATATCTATTAAATGAAGCCACAAGAATTTGATCGGCACTACGTCCTTCTATTATGTCACCAATAGTTCCATGTTCTAATTCTGGCGGAATATATGCAGATTCTTTTTTACCGATAATATTAGGAAATCTATTCTTTAACCATTTATAAACATTATCTGCAACATCTTCTTGCCAAGGTTTATTATCCCAACATCTTTTGTAATTAATTATATCTATAATGCTATTATAATTGTTAGATTCTATAATCGTTGCTAATATGTATGTAAGCAAAGCACTATCTGCGCCTCCACTTAAATTGATTGCTACTCTTGACCACTCAGGATTAAACGGAATAAGCAATCCATTTATGTTATGAGTTTTTAATCCTTTTTGATAAGAATTATCTTGTATCTTACTAAAGATAGAACTTCTATCTTCTATCATTTTTTCATAATCATTATAATTATTTTCTTTATCTTTTTGAGGATCTATATTTTTATAATGTTCTTTTAAATTTTTTTCAAGAAATTCAAAGCAATCAAACTCTAAGTTACTATATGGAAACTTATTATAAAGGTCATTTATTTTATTAAGATCGTTCATAATTAATCCTTTTGCCACAAAATTTCGTTGTGATACGCTTTATTTTTTGCACATGTTTTTATACATCTAGGTAAATGTAAATCATTATAAGGATGCCAACTTTCGACTAAAAGTTTTTTATACCACGGATGTTCTAAAACTTCATCTATACTTTTGTCTTTTAAGCTATTCCAACTATCACCTTGTGTAGATAATTTTTCTAATATGTTATCTTTGTTTTTAAAAGCACTATCCCAAAGAAAACAACAAGGCCATAAAGTTAAATCATTTGCTATAAAGATTTCTCCCTCGTGTATGTATTTACAAACAATACTATTAGTCACAGAAATTATTTTTTCTTCTTCAACTTTTGTAGATTTGTATTCTTCGATAAAATCGTCTAATTCTTTTACTACATTTACTTTACTATGTTGCTTTTTGCCTGTTGTAGTAATTATTTGTTCTACTTTTTTGTCTTTTTTACCTAGTTTTGTAACCCAATCATGATAACTGTTACGCATACCGGTACGTGTTGCAAATTCAAATCCTAAAGATTCTGCATGTTGTTTTGCAATTTCAAGTTCGTGTTCATTATGATCAAACACAATAAAGATCCAAGCAGCAGTTTTTTTAGCTGCAACTTTTGCATATGCTTCAATATTTCGTTTTACAATATTCCATTTTGTATTCACACGATATATATGATTTGTTTCTTTATGACCATCTATACAGAAATGAATAAAAATATTATCTGGATTTTCTGCTGAAATGCGTCCTAATTCTTCCCACCATTCAGCAGTATTATACCCGCCATTGGTACTAAAATGCACAAAGCCGCCGCAGCTTACAAGGTAACGTGTCATTTCTAAACAATCAGGATTTACAATAGGATCTCCAAGCACTCCGCAAAATTTGAATTCTACTCCCGAATAGTCATCAACAGGAAATAGTCTTTGCAAATCTTGCAAAGAAAAACTATTTACCTTTAAGGTATCAATGTTTTGTGTTCTAGCACATCCCGGGCAGGCTGCATTGCAGTCACTTGTAATTTCAAGCTCGACTTTTTTCAAATCTTTTAACATTTAATTATTTATAGCACCATTATTTAAATTGTTCAGAAAACGGATCAAACTCAACACCGCACTTCATTGAGCAAACTTTTAACTTTCCGTTATCACAGCCTGTTGTTTTCCAACTGCGTTCTATGTTGTCAAATATACCTGTTTCGAATACAGCCTTCAATCCATTCTTTTTAGCATTAATTGCATCTTTGCCGCCTACAGCATCAATAAAGTCCCAAACTTGTTCTACCTTTGGATCTTTGTGCCACCATTTGTACATGCGTCCGGCAGTCCAACAGCAGGGCATTGCAAGTCCTTCTGCCGTAATAAACAAACTACCTTCGTCTTTTACCTTGCAGTTAATAGGAACAACATCATAGTATGCATCCATACTACCATATTTTTCTAATAGCATATCCTGTTTTGTTAATGCTTTGTTTTGGTACTTTTCATCTGGTTTTTTAAGCTTTGTAGTTTCTTTGCCTTTGCGATTTACTGCTTGATGCGATTCTTTCTTTTTACTATCTGCTGTAATAAATCTACCTGTCTTCTTAGGTATGAATCTTTCACATCCCCATTTTTCAGCAAGTTCCTTTGCTTCATCTACTTGATGTTGATTGTGTTCGAAAATAAGAAAGTCCCATCTTGCTCTACCACCTGCGTCTATAAACGCTCGCATGTTGCGTTCTACGTTGTTCCAGACAACACCCTGCCTGTATAAATGATTAGTGTCACTAAGACCATCCACACTAAAAATAACAGCACCCATTCTACCAAAGACTTGGGCCAATTCACGCCACCACGTTTCATCTTTTGCTCCTGCATTTGTATTCATACTGAGCCACATTTTACTGTTATGCTCTCTAAAGTATTTGAATATATCTAGTGTGTCTCGTGCTACAATAGGATCACCTAAGTTTCCACACATATACATAGTACCTAGCTGTTTGATAAAGTCAGGTTCAAATATACGTTTGCAATCTTCTAGTGTAAGCTCGCTAAGATCTATATGAGGATTCAATCCTTCGCCGTTCATATTACGATCACACATAGGACAGTTAGCTTGACAGTTCTGTGTGTTTTCTAAATGAATTGTTTTTATATCGTAGTAATTATACATTTATAGATTTTCTAAAATAAACTTGCTTATATTTTTGTTAGTTTCTGTGCCATTATGTTTATCATCGTAAGCCTTATCAACTTTACTTACATAAGGAATATCATAAAAAATACTATCTTCTTCGTCTTTAGAAAAGCTTATGTTTTTTATACTAAAAGATTTTAATATTTGAAATGTTGTATCCTTAGCCCACTGAGAATGTGTTTCTATGATATTACCATGTTTTACAAACTGTTCAAAAACAGAAGATCTTTTAATTCTGCGTCTAGTACTTGCTCTAATATTAAATACACCTGTATAAGGTTCAGTAAATGGTAAGCAGATACGCATATGTTCAGGCCATTGTATTAATACTGCATCAGGTTTTTTTGGTGAAGTATGTAAAAATTTCAAAAGATTCATCATAATAATATTAGAACTACCACCGCATATTCCTAAATTATAGGTTTTAATTCCTGTTGCTTCTTCTATTAAATTAGAATAACGTTCCTCTTCATGCAAGTAAAGACCATAAGTATTACTACAACCTAATGCTAGAATATATTTGTCATCATTTTCGAAATCAAATTCGTGTGTCCGATATCCCATAGAATTTTTATTAAAATAGATAGGATTTTTCTTGTGCAAGGATCTATATTTCCATCCCTCTCCTTGGAGTTTGCGCTGAATCCTCCATCTTTTTTCATCGTCAGGATGTGGAAAATTTATAGTGCTATCTTTTTCTCCGCACTTTATTAATTCATATTGCATTTTTCAAATCCATCTTTATAACTGTAAAAATAATTATTTTTTATATTTTTATTAAAATAATGGCTATAACTATCTTCTGGAAATACCATACTTAAATTTAGTATAACACCATATCTATTATTTTTCAATCTTTTTATGTTATTATATATACATCTTCCTAAATGGAATCCACAAAAGTAAGTAGTATTATATAAAGGCAAGTCTTCAATAGTAGTAATTATTTTGCCAAATGTTGTATCAATTTCGTCCATTAATTCTCTGCCACTAGATAGATAAAAAATATCTGCATTTGTACTAATTAATTTTATTTGATGATTTAAAAAAGATCCAAATAATTTGGTTTCTGTCTCTAACCAAGGATATTGTTCTAAATCTTCCTGCTCACAATTTTTCCAAGCATCTACTACTACTAAACAACTATCGTGTGTTGCCATACTGAACTGCCTTATTATTACCTTTGTAAGTTCTCCATGGATCAAATACTAAAACGTTATCCGGTACAGTATCTGTTTCATGAACACGCACAAAAACTTGTGGAGTATGATCAACAATCTGTCCGCCTAATTCTTTCACATAATGTTGCACAAGTAGGCTATAAGATCCCTCAACATATTCTACATCAGGCTTGTAACTGTCGCTGCTAAATTGTATTAGATTGCCGTGCTTTAATATTTCTAATGCCATGTTTCGAGCTTGAAGTTCTCTAGCTTCCATAATAGTTCCGAATAAGTCATAACCTATTCCTAACTCTTTTGCCATATATCTTAATGCAATATTATCACGAGGATGACAGGCACCTCCGTCGCCCATGCCTGCCTTCATATACTTAGGCGACATAATTCTATTTGTAGAGTGGGCTAAAGCATCTGCAACAACATCTACATTAATATTGCCCTGTTGTTGCGCAACATCTTGTATCATATTTACAAGTCCAATTTTTGCACTAATAAATGTATTATAAAATACTTTTATACATTCAACTTCATCCCATGTGCCTATTACATAACGTGGATTGTTTTCCATAATAGTTTTATAAAAATCTACAAGTTGTTTTGCATCGCCTGTTTCCGACCCGTCTTCTGTACCAATCATAACCATTTCAGGATTAACCATATCCCATGCTACAGTTCCTAGCGCAATAAGATAAGGATTATAAACAAATCTTGTATTAGTAATAAGGTTAGTAAATTCTCTACGTACAGTTCCAGGTAAAACTGTGCTTATTAGGACTAACAACTGATTTTTGTTCATGTATCTATTCACTTCAGTAAGAACTTGTTTTACAATATCATACTGGAAATCTTTAGGCTCTAGATGTGCTGTCGGACATCTACCGTCATAATTCGGATCGTGAGGAGTTGGAACAGCAACAAATACAATATCTCTACCATTAACTGCTCCTGCTATAGTAGGAAACTGATCAACATTGTTAGTCTTACACTTTTTAATATCATAACCCGTTACATCGTGTCCTTTGCTTGCTATAACTTCTGCACACGGTAATCCTAGTTTTCCAAGTCCAATAAAACTAATATTCATGTTAATCCCTGCACATATAATGTTAAACTTTCACTTAACCAATGTTTTCTTTGTAAAACAGTGTATAAATTTAAATTGTGTTCTAAAATATCTTGCATTTCTTTACGTATTCTTATAAGATCCGCACTTTTATATTGAGATAATTTTTTTAAGTTTTTTATAATTATTTCTATACGGCTATTTAAATCTAAATCTAAATCGTAGCCTTCATCCCACCAGTCACTGAAAGTTACAAACCCTCTTGTCCTTAAATCTTGCAATGTACCTGGATTGCCTAAAGTCATAAATGGCATACCTATTGCAATAGGTTTATACACTTTTTCACTAAAAAATAATTGATCACTTTCAATATTAGATTCTGTATTAAGAAACAAAAAACTTTTAGTGCAATGTAATTCAGGAATACTAAAATTAGGATTTATACTAGACAGATCTTCAATATCTAAAACATCGAATGTTTGTTTTTCTATCTTCGTATATGGATTTTTTTCTTTATACAAACTAAATGCTCCATATACATCTCCCCAAGTATTATACCCATTTGATAGAAGATTATTATCTATTATTTTTTCCATTAATACGCATCTATGATGTCTTGCTACTCTGTTAAAATTAATATATAGCTTGTTAGGTCTGTAATCCAATATAGATTCTTTAGATTTAAAAGTTTCCATCCAGGTATCATTATATACTACTGTTAGATTAGGAATATTACTATTAAATTTTTTATTTGCTGTAACTGCTAAAATATCAAATGAAAATTTGAGAGCTATTTCATTTACCGATTCTACAAAATGTCTAGAAGTTTCAAACAAATCATATATAGCTAATACTACATTAGACTTTGACAGTAATTCTACATTATCATTAATAAACTTATCAATATGAAATTTCCAATTTTCCAGTGTATCTAAACGTTCTGCATGATTATAAAATACAGGAACTATGTAAAAATTATTATCCGACATTAATAGATCCGACTCGCAACGATTAGCTGCCTCAAAAATCATACTAAAATCATTTTTGCTAGAAACATATATTTTTTCATAAGACCCTACAACATTTTCTAAGTTAAGATGAGAAAGTGCTTGACTGTGCTTATACTGTCTTTCATCTATAATTTTATATATAATCTGTGTCATCTAAAATTAAACTTATATTTTTACCTGGACCTGCACGACTAGGTAGGTCTCCGTATTTTTCAATATACCATTCGATTACAGCACGATACCAATTTTGACTGTTGTGGTGTGCTTGTTTATTGAACTGGTGAATATTGTTATTAGTAGCCTGCATGGTACTAAGTGCTCTTGCACTTTCTTTTTGTAACTCTCTAAGACTTAATTCACTTATATCCAATTTTCATAAACCTTGAGTATTTTTCTAATGGTAATTCTCCTAAATAAAGACAATTACTCATAGGTGTAGATAAACTAAATTCTTCAGCATCTTTCGAACAATTAACATGTTCTTCTACTTCATAATAGTTATTACTTTGTAGTATTACTAGTTTGCCTTGTGGTATTTTTGCATACCAGTTGGCAAAGTTTTCTATATGCTCGCAGCTAGTATTAATAATCGTATTAGGCGATTCTGTTAAATCACATGTTGATCCGTCTGCACGTTTTACTAGATATGTGTGCAAATTAAAATCAATATCAAAAATATCTTGAGTGGTTGCTTTAAATCTCCACTCGTCTTTAACCCAAGGCTTATTGAAGGTTTCGGCTATACTGTAACAACTATCATCAATATCAAAACTGCGTATTCGATCAATTTTTATTCCGCTTTCAAATAACATAGTCGCTAATGTAGCATACCAACCTGCACATAAAAATACAATTCCTAAATCTAAATCAAGTCTGTTAAGTTCTTTTACTAGCCATAGTTTGCTTTGTAGTTGTCCTCTACTAAAGCAATCGTTCCAAATTTCAGTTTCATTTACATAAAAGTTTTTAAATGCAGCGATAAATTGTGTATCTACATATCTTTCTAGTATAGGCCATAGTTTCCATGTGTTATCTTCTAGTATAAGTTTTCGTAAATCGTCATCATCTACTAATCTAAAAACACTGTGTATGTTTTGCTCAATAACTGCTTTTCGTAAATCTTCTATATCACCACTAACTTGTTCAGGTAACAATCTAAATAGACTAGAAAAATCTTTGTCTATATATGCTCTACGCAAGTCTGCTATTTTAGACTTTGTAGGATATAGCAATTCGAATCTATCTAACAGTTCAAATGTTTGTAGCATCAAATTGCTCCTGCAACCATTCAAAGTCATTTATTCTACGCAAATCATCAGGCGATTGTGCATACTTTTCGCCGTATTTTTTGCCGTGAATAGCACCTTGTATAGCATATTCACCAAATGAACGATCTGCACCCACAGTTTGCCAAACTTTGAGTCTTTGATTAGTTTCGTCGTCTTTTTGTCTATCAATAACTTTTGCGCTTAATTTACAACATTCTCTAAATGCACTTTTCCATGTTTCAAAAGGACTTGTATTAAAAGCAGTGATGTTACTTATTTCATGAACAGGCTTAAATTTATCTGTAATACTAGTAGTCATATCTGGCTTGCTAGTATCCATATTAATAGTTAATTTACGTGGAAAAAGTTTTAGGCCGCCGTAACCATATACTAAATCGTTAATAGGATTTTGACTGCGCCACACATGCACATGATCCAATTGATGGTCCGGAACTTCATAATCAAAATTAAAGTCGTCCATAATTACTGCATCTGCATCTACAATCCAAAACATTTTTGTAAAACATTTTTTAGCCGCAGCGATATGTGCTTGGTGTATGCCCTTTACACCATGCACTCGTTTTGCTGTCGGAAATCTACTTTTTAAATTTAACCAATTTTCTTCAGCATTTGATTCTTGATAACTTATGAATACAATATCGTACATGTCTTACTATAACATACATTCAGCTTCTTGTCAATTCAACAATATCCTTGTATATGTTTCCTTTTCTATATTTTTTTAATAACTCGTCTATTGTGCCATGTCTATCTTTATATTTGTGATTCCAATGATCCCAATAGATTTTGCTTTTATTTTTTGAATGATCTAAATAATCTTCTTGTTGTTTTGTGCTTATTTGCCAATAATTAGTTAGAGGCTGTTTGTACAAATAATTATTAATATAAACAGTAGTGTTAAAAGAAATTTGGTCTAGATAACTATCTAGGCTGTATAAAATGATACTATCTATAGATTGTTTTCCTAGCAATCTAGCAGCAATTAATCTTATGTGGCCAGGATGTATATCTAGTGTCATGTCTCCCCAAGTAAGTGTAGTTACTGGGTTTTCAATTAAATCATAATTGTCATAAAACCATAATAATTTTGCAATCTTATAATCATTGACATGCTCTATTTCTTTTTGTATAATTTTGTCAATTACATCTCGAGCATTGTGATGATTAAGTAATAACTGTCCTCTAGCAATCTTAAACATCTTTTATCCATGGTATAATTTTAAAAGCATCTTGATTTCTGTATTCATCTCTACTGCGAACATGTTCTATAAAGTCTTTGTTTTTATTTTTTTCCTTATATACCATTGCAAGACAGTTTTGTAATGACCCGTAAAAATGAGTAGATTTATCTATATCAAGTCGTTCTATTGTAGTTCTTATCCGTTTGACATACTTTTTTCTATATTTCAAAGGCACATTACCTATCCGACTGTGCCAAGGATGATATGTGTTTATAAAATAGGGCATAGTTTCAAAGTTTTTAATAGATTTAAATTTATTAAAATATTTTAATAAGTCACAAATATTATGCATATTATAAGATTGGAAAACTACATGCGCTTCCGCTCCTATATTATCTGAATTTTGTATATAAGTTGCTAATTTTTTTATATTACGTTCTACTACACTCCATTTACCTGGATATCTAATATATTCATAAGTGTCTTCTGTGCCATCAATACTAATATGTATTTGT
>Ga0213865_10001661_pt1 | contig 14357 bp, 12 predicted proteins | sample PICome_6_FD_160100 | JGI IMG/M metagenome (GOLD analysis project Ga0213865, IMG submission 160100) | Coastal seawater microbial communities near Pivers Island, North Carolina, United States - PICO282 | ecosystem: Environmental > Aquatic > Marine > Coastal | place: USA: North Carolina...
TACCATACCCTCGAGTGAAGGAATGTCAAATTGACACTATTATATGATTGTCTAACCTATTGATATTGCTCAAGGGTAACTTGAGTTGACATTACAAAAGTGCCGCTGCAATTTTTGACTGCCTTTTTATTTTCTGAGGTAAGATGAAAAAATTTAGACCAATTCAATGATAGATTTTCGAATATTGACACGAGAAGCCGTTGGCCCTCTTGCAGCATTAAAGGTAAGTGTGACACAAAATAAGTTTTGCTCCTCCAATTTAATGACAATGGCTGAGGCCAGCTTTGAGCCCGGCTCAACAGTTTATGGTATGTGGGATGGGGATGCAGCTGTTGGGCTACTTGCTATAATCGATAAAGCACACCCTTGTGCTATATTAGGTGAGTATGAGGAAGCCAATTCACTTTATATTTGGCGTCTAATGGTTGACAAAGACAAGCAGGGGAAAGGGTTTGGTCGTGCGGCACTTGATTTTTCAAAATCTTTAGCCTTGAAAAAGAGGCGGCTATATCTTTCGCTCTTGGTTCTTGATGAGCCAGGTGGTGCGCGTCTAATGTATGAAGCGTTTGGCTTTCGGCCGACAGGTAATATTGTCAATGGTGAGATTCAAATGTTGTTATCACTAGGTTAAGATGAGCATCATGGATTTATCAAATTATACGCCCCTCCTCAACCTCAAGGGATTCAGTTAGATGGACATCTTGTTCGACTTGAGCCTCTAGTTGCAGAAAAACATGGCGCTGACTTGTTTGAGGCAAATACGCAGATTGGTGGCGAAGAAAACTGGGATTATCTGCCCTATGGGCCATTCGCTAAGCTTACCGAATACACCAGCTGGTTAAAGACAATAGAAGCTCATGCTGACCCTTGTTTCTTTGCAATTTTGCGGAAATCAGATGGTAGTGCCATAGGCGTAGCAAGCTTCCTTAGGATAAAGCCTAATGAGGGAAGCATAGAAAAACGCTTACAAATCAACGTGTTAACAGCATCTGTGTTACCGGAATGGTGCCGGTTGAGAGGGTTGATACCTTCCCTCAGCACCATCATCACACTAATCGTAAGCAATGTCAGCATGATACCTAGGGTTACAGATAGGTCAACAGGCACGAAATGTGCATCAGTTTGAAGGTTTTCTGATCTCTAACTTGATCTACCGCTGACGCGATCTAATAATTTATGTCATAGTGAGACGGATCTGATTTCAAGTGGAGTTTGATACATGCACAAAACGCTCATTAACTTTCTCAAGATAATTACAGCAACGGCATTGTTGAGTCTGACCATGACGTTCAGGTCAACGGCTCAAGAGTTTCCAGATAGCTTTGAAGCCATCCATGAGCTTCAGGCAGCCCTAACGACTATTGGGTACGATCCCGGCCCCGTTGATGGGCTTTTTGGCAGTCGGACCGCCTTGGCCTACACAGAGTTCTGTGAGGAGAGAGATATAAATCCCGAAAGCGATTATTGGAGTGTATGGCCCAAGCTCTTAAGAGAAGCTCTTGATGTCGAGCCATATCCGCTTCTATCAATTTCTCCGCTCGAAGAGCTCAATTTACAGGAGCCCGTGCCGATCGATTACACACCGTCTGCAGAAGTAATCCAATATTGCACGTTTCCGTTAACCATCCACGAAGATGATTACGTTGCTCCAAGGTTTATTTTGACCGAGACGCTCAGGGTCAGAACTGACCTTGAGCGGTTACTCAATGAAGGTGATGGACATCAGGATATATTAGGTCCTCACCTTGGAAGGTTTTATCGCTCCATACGAGAGTACAGATATCGATGCCACATGGGTGACGATTTTATGTGTGATGTAATTTTTGATCTGGTTAGTGAATTTGCTGCCACATTCGAGATACAGAGCTCTGATTTCCACCCGCATTATGCCTTTGATATTGAATTACGAATGTTGCTTCCTCTTATTGAAGCGTATGATACTGCGGTACTTCAACTGGGTGTTCCATCAAATCATGCGGAAATCGGAGACTGGTTTTTCACGGCAATCTATCGCGTCTCATATAGACAATTTGCTAACAATAAATTTCAGGATTTTTCGCGTGAGCGTTTCATAGACTGCTACCAGGCTGCTGGGGGATTTGAGTCGGCAAATAATCATAATATTCAATCCGGTTACCTTTGGGGGCTTTACGGCTTATTGTGGAAGTACAGTCCCGGGCTAGACTTGGCTCTAGACGTTCTCACCCTAGCTAGTGAGTCAGTTGATGATCAGGGCCGACTTATGTGTGAAATCGATCGTGGTGCATTAGCTATTTATTACTCTGGTAAGAGCCTCCATCAGCAGATTATGATAGTGTATTTGATGGACCGCGCTGGTGTAGAGATTAGGCCTGAGGTGCTGTATAATTTGGATCGGGCGGCCTTGTTCCTTGTCAATGCAACATTTGACAATGAGTTGTTAGGGGACCTTCCAAGCCCTAACCGGCTTAATTGGTGCACTGATGATTGGAAGATCCAGTGCACTGAAAATAACTTTCAAAGTTCTTTTGGATGGGTGCCTGCGTATCAAACAAGGTTTCCAGAAGCATCGGGAACAGTTCGTATAAATGAAATACAGGCTAAGATGAGTAGTTCTAACGAGCTGACTGATAAGTACAAAGCTGCAGCCCAATCTTTTGTATTGGGGATTCTGCCAAATAGCAAAATTCGCCACAATATAATTGAAGAACGATTGAGCTATCCTGATGATCTTAACCTTGAGTTCTGGGACCTTGAATCAGATAGTGGAGGAGGCGATGCAAGTTGCATAAGCTATTATAAGTCAGAGGTTTTTGGGGCGCGGTAGGACATTATGTGCCTGTTGACGTTGGTGTAACTAAGGAGATGCCTAGGGGTTGCTGACGGATGCACCTAAGATGGTTCCGGGAGTAGGAGATGAAGCTCTCAACCGGCACCATTCCGGTAACACAGATGCTGTTAACACGTTGATTTGTATGCGTTTTTCTATGCTTGCCTGGAGGCGTGATGTATAGCTGGGTTATTTCTTCGGGGTAGTTGAAGAACAACACCCACAGCTTTTAGTCTGCTGATTTTTGCTATTAGCTTTGGCCTTTTCTTCACTCTTAGAAAATAGAGCCAATAATTCATCTTCAGTTAGGGGCTTTGGTTTTGGGTTTACAAGAAAATAATCCATTCTATTTTTCCACTTAGCAAAAGGTGTCGTTACAATTTTTGTTACAGCAACCATCATTGCAGCATAAAGCTTGGCAGTTGTCGCCACAACTATCGCTGCAACATCCGTTTGCATAACAACTGTTTGCACAGCAAGCATCCTCAAGATCTGACATGATAAACTCCATTTGCAACCTGAGATAAGAATAACGGGTAGTACTCAGTTTTATCGACAACTGAAGTTACTCTTCCCAAGAGAAAATTTTTACGATTAGATATCAGACTGTGTTAGCAAATAAACCATATGCTATCAATGGGCACAAACATTGGCTAAACCCAAAAGCAATTGCATCAATTAACATAAGAAAGGTAGAAAATGGCTATAATCGTAAAGAGTTCGATTAAACTTGATAAAGGCTTCGACACTTGGGCAGCCATGGTCAAATCACAGGATGAGAGACTAGATGAGATGGGAATTAAGTTTTTGTTCGCAGGAACAGAAAAAGAGGACCCTGATCAACTACACGCAATAATGATGTTTCCAAGTATGGAAGTGCTACAAGCATTTGGTGCTGACGAAGAATTGACTGAAATAAGAAGGCAGGGCGGTGCTGTAATAGAGACTGGTGTTATGACACTAATCTCTGAAGATTACTTTACCAATTATCCAGACGCATTCATCAAACACTAAATCATTTCTTAGATTTGCATATTACGCCTCCTGGCAAGAATAGAAAAACGTCTACAAATCAACGTGTTAACAGCATCGGTGTTGCTGGAATAGTGCACGTTAAGAGGGCTGATACTCTCCCTTAGCAACATTATCACACTAATCGTAAGCAATGTAATTACATGATACCTAGGCTCTTCTAATTCATGCACATGCTTGTGCTTTTTTTGTGCTTGTTGACGTTGATGTAGCTATGGAGATACGAAGGGTTTCTGAAGGATGCACCTAAGATGGCACTGGGAATAAGAGGTCAAGCTCTCAACCGGCACTGCTAACTGGCGCAACTTACTGAGTTCCTTCAGCTTTTTGTAAACAATCGGCGAGTGTTGGACATGTTGTATGACAAAAACGTGAGAATGTGCCTAGCAATATCAAGTTCCCCATTCTCAATCGCACTTTTTTCCGTAAGGTCGGTGAACTCTGTCGAAAGTGCTCGAATCTGGGTCCGCTTGTCCTAAGCGGTAGGTTGAATTGATGGTTTCCCTTATGTTCAAGAAACTAGCGGCAGCTATTTCCATTCTGACACTCGCCCTTGCTATCGAAGCGAGCGCTCAACAATTAGACAATCAAAACGTCGATATTTCCTTTGGGTCTACGCTGTCGAACCCCTCTCTTTCAGTTCGTCAGCTCACTGGTGGTCCCTTCACGATTGCTAATGCAGGCACTATCGAGTCAACAAATGGAAGCACCATTAGAATTGATGTCGACACTACCGTGAACAATACGGGTCTGATTGATGCTGATTTAACGGCAAATGGACAAACAATTCAATTTTTTCAGAATAACGGGAATAATTCACTCACTAACGGTGGAACAATCCGCATTGAATCAACAGGTGCCTATAGTCCTGCAATCAAAGTACAACAATCAACCGTCTCCTCAATTACAAACACCGCGACCGGAACGATTCAATCCTCCGGGGCAACCACTGTTGCAGAGGGAATCCGAGTAGATGACACGGGCGCTTCTGTAAATTTAATTACCAACGAAGGAAACATTACCGCAACAGGGCCAACAGGGGCTCGCGGTATTTCTGTGCTTGGAGAATCAGCCCGCATTAATCAGATCAATAATTCTGGCTCTATCACCGCTCAGGGCGGCACTGGCGTGACAAACGGAATTGTATTTTTTGGTGGAGGAACCTCAGTCACTAATACCGGTACGATAACTGGAACTGCAACGGATCAGGTCGCGAATGGTATTCGTTTTGCGAGAGACTTATCTACACTGAACAATGCTGGATTGATCTCAGGAAGTCAGCATGGCGTGTCTGTCGCGGGCACGCTCACAAATATCATCAATACAGGAACCATTTCGGGAACAAATGGCTCTGGGATTTCAAACCAAGGAACCATTGTCAATTTCACAAATTCACAAAATGATCTGACATATGTCGACAATATTCCAACAAATTATTTCATTCAAATTAACAACACGGCCAACTACGGAAAAGTATCGTTCTCTAATCCAGAGGGAACAATGAATTTCGCGATTTCGGATGACTCCACAATCGATGGTGGAACATACACTGCCGTGCTTGATGGACTTGAATTAGAACATCTTTCCAAGACATCGGGTTTTCAAAAAATTGGGTCTGAAGATTTTGGATACAAACTCCATAACCCTGTTGGATCTCAGTGGGATTTAGAAGTTAGGCCTCTCTCTGAAGATGCCAATTGCACAGTAAATTCCCGGGCTGCGGGTTGTAACGAACGCAATTGTGTGACCTCATTGACTGAGAAAGGGCTGAATGCTGTTACGGGAGGGAATTTCGCTCACATGAATACCTATGACTGTGATACATTTGGTCGCGCAGGTAGTTGTCTTTCCCCAGGGGTTCGTCACACTGCCATTAATGATCCTCGTTCGAATACCACTGGATTAGTATTGGTTTATGGAAAACAGTTCACTGGCCATCTTCGATTGGGAACGTTCATTCACTCGAATATGACCTACAACACGCCCGCCAATTATTCTTTGAGTAATAATACCCCTCTTACCGGCCTTTATGCGGTTTGGAACGAACGCGAGGACCACATTGGGCTTCAATTAAAGGTTGGGACTTCATATCAAGCTGTTGATGCAACAATACTTAGGGAACAATTAGGGTTTTCGGAAGCCGCAGTTGGCAGCACCGTCATAACGGCTAAGGACATCATTGTAGAGTTACGAAATAACATTCAGGTGTCCAAGCAATTCACATACACCCCTTACATTGCGCAACGTTTTGCAAATAAACATCAGAATGGATACTCAGAAACTGGGGCTGTTTTACCCCTCACGTACAATTCTGTTTTTGAAAACTCGTGGGCGGCAATAGGGGGTATAAAATTTAATAAAAGCACTGCCCTTGGGAGCAGTTTTTACGGAACGATTGGCATTGAGCAAGATATTTACCACGATGTTTCGTCGCTCTCGCCGTCTGGTATCTCCGGAATTGCGACAGTAGATCTTACAAAAAATTACAACCCAACGAGAGGCGTAGTGGCTTTGGGGTTTGATTTGGGAGTGGCGCAGAACGCGATGCTAAGGTTTAATTTTCAGCATCAACAATTGCCTTATCAGGATATGACCGAAACAAATGCTTATATGAGTTTTAACTTTTCATTTTAGAGTTGTAGCTAAGACGAAATAGGGCGCCGCTCAAATACTCCTATTAATTATCCTAAAACGCTTATGATTAGTGTGATGATAATGCTGATGGATAGCAGCAACGCCCTCAATCGGCTCCTTTTCCTAGTGTAACTCTTCGATATTTAAAAATTGTTTTATTATTAGCGTAAGGGCAAAGATTTACAGTCGACTCAGTGTTTTTGTTAGCCCATAACAGCCTAACGTTTACTGGAGTTTATTATGAGTATTTTAACAAGTTTTCTGAACTCAAAAGTTTGGTTGATGATTGCTGGAGCGTTCCTCGTAATCTTGGGTTCGGTTGGGCTTATTTCTGGACAGGCAGCTGAATCTGCTAGCACCTTTTGGCCGAATGGATTGACTGATTCTGAATTGAATATTGCAAAGGTTATTGAGGTTGTCTGGACGGTTCATGTTCTAGGTATGGGTATAATTCTCTTTGCTATTGGACTGCTTGCGGCAAATCCTATCGGAGCAAGAATTGGATCCATTGGCATGATTGCAGTGCTTGGCTCACAATTTATGGCAGGTGGATTAGCAGCTGGATACGGCTATGCCGGCTTTGAGGGGTTCAACGCTTTCGCGGCGGTCTTCATGTTTATCAACCTAGTAGCCTTAATTTCTTGCCTATCAAAAATAAACGCAAAGTAGATAGTGGATTTGGAGTGACGGAGGGGTTGAATTGCTTGGCCATAATCCCAGTGTTAGTTAATGCCGCCTAGGGTCTTTATAGTTGCAATAATTTCACTAACACCCTGTCCAGCCTTAATGTTGGCAAAAAGGAAGGGCTTTTCACCGCGCTGGATTTTAGCGTCTCGATCCATAACCTCAAGCGACGCGCCGACTAGGGGTGCAAGATCAATCTTGTTAATTATCAATAGATCCGAACGGGTGATACCAGGGCCCCCCTTTCGCGGTATTTTATCGCCAGCTGACACATCAATGACGTAAATTGTTATATCTGCTAAAATATCGCCTAGTAGGTGCAAAATGTGCATCACTAGAGGAAATGAATGAAGCAAAAGTAACCTGACCAGCCTGTGCCTTCACGGGATCGCAATTTAACACCCAAGTTAAACTTAATAATGCATCGTCAAATAAAACCCTAAATAATTGAAGTAACTGCTTAATTTTTCAGTTGTTTTGGTCACTTTGGTAAAATTCTGATGCCACTACTCGTAGGTCGAGGCTTTGCACCTCAAGGTTTAACAGATGATGCTCGCATCATTGATATTTTTGCTAACGCGAAATCTAACGGTATCGAATGGACGTAGCTGGCAAAAAAATCGGGTGTTACGAAAAATATCAGAAATTCTTGATAGGAAGTCTCTGCACTGCTAATGGTTTTTATCGTGTTTGGTGGATAAGAGGAAGTAGCTAATGTCGCGTATCACAAAAGTAGCAATTGTAGGCTATGGCTTGATTGGAAAGCGCCATGCTGATGTTGTGATGCGCTCAACAGAAATGAGTCTTGCGGCTGTTGTCGAACCTGATGAGGCAATGCGAAGCAAGGCCGCTAAATTAGGAGTGCCCCTCTATTCATCCATAGAAGATCTTTTTGCAACAGGGAGTTGTGACGGAGTAATTCTTGCCACGCCGACTCCTCTGCACATTGAACAAGGTCTGCTTTGCATAGCAGCTGGATGTCCAGTTTTAATTGAAAAACCAATTGCTGTTTTTGCAAATGATGCCAGGGTTTTGACTGATGCTGCTGAAAGGAAAGGGGTGCCTTTACTTGTGGGGCATCATCGGCGCCACAATGGCATGGTTCAAGCTGCCAAAAATGCGATTGAGGAGGGCGTCATAGGCGAGGTCAGGTCTGTTCAGGCAACATGTTGGTTTTACAAACCAGACCATTATTTTGAAATTGCGCCATGGCGAACAAAAAAGGGTGCGGGCCCAATTTCAGTCAATTTGGTTCACGATGTTGATTTGCTTAGACATCTTTGTGGTGAGGTTCTCGAAGTGCGAGCTGCATCTGCGCCGTCTGCAAGAGGATTTGAGAATGAGGATCTTGCGTCAGCAATCCTTACGTTTGACTCAGGAACAATTGCCACGATTTCTGTATCAGATAGCATAGTTGCTCCATGGAGCTGGGAGCTTACGGCTAGAGAGAATCCAGCTTATCCGCCAACTGATCAAAGCTGTTATTTGATTGGGGGATCTTTAGGAGGTCTCTCATTGCCAGACTTACGCGTTTGGCGACATCAAGTAGAACCAGATTGGTGGACGCCAATTTCGGCAACTTCCTTGATATATTCATCAGAGGATCCACTTGTCGTCCAGGCTCGGCATTTCGCGAACGTGATTGAGGGCAAAGCCAAGCCGCTAGTATCAGGAATTGAGGGGCTTCGTTCCCTCGAAGTGGTGGAAGCTATTGCTAAGTCTGCGGTCACTGGAATGTCAGTTCGAGTGTCTCAAGTGGACGATTATGAAGTTCTAGAAGCTACTGCACCATAGGCCATTTGAAATTAACTACATTTGGACCCTTTGAGGTTCTGTTATGGCATAGCTACGTTGCAACATGAGAAACATCTTTGTCAGGTGAATAGATATCAAGAATGTTCCAGTGACCCGTTGTTGGAGTGGGGTTGTTGATCATTGGGACGTCGATAACGGTAGGGCCTCCATTCTTGATCGCTTCCTCTAGAGCGGGAAGTAACTCATTTGCTGAACCAATTTTGATCCCCTTTGCTCCATAAGATCTAGCAAGGGCAGCGTAATCCGGTCCATGTTCTGGGGTTTTCGCATCACCGGGAAATGTTGTGCCGTAGGTTAACCCATAATGAGCTTTTTGAAGGCCTGCTATCGTCCCAAAGGCGTTATTATTCATGATTAACCAAATAATTGAGAGATTAAGCTCTACCGCTGTTGCTAGCAGTGAAGGGTTCTGTCCAAAGCCTCCATCACCAACGAGTGATAGGACAATTTTGTCTTCCGCAGCTAGCTTTGCGCCAATTGCAGCTGGGGGCCCAAATCCCATCGTGGCAAATCCTCCAGGGGTGAGGATTGAGCCTGGGGTTAAAATATCAAATTGTTGACCTACACCGTTTTTATTCCACCCAACATCTGTTGTAATGATAACGTCTTCGGGCATTGCGCGCCTTGTATCAGCCAGAATCCGCTCTGGCATCATTGGGAACGCATCTGACTTCGCCATAGCATGGTTGGAAGCTTGAAACTCTTCACGGGATGATTCAATTTTCTTTAGTATTGGAGAGGCTGGTTTGCCCTCTGGATAGAGGCGCTTCGCTGTATTTAAGAGCGTTTGTAAAGCAGCTTTAGCATCAGCAACCACACCAATTTCTGTGGGGTAATTTCGGCCAATTTCTGAGGCCTCAATGTCAATGTGGATTACCTTAGATCCGGGAATGTTAAAAGTATAACCGGGATACCAAGATGAGCAGTCTGCTTCTTTGAATCTCGTTCCGACAGCAAAAATCCAATCCGCTTTTAGGCAGGTTTGATTAACTAACTCCGTCCCCCAAAATCCAGTCATGCCTAACACTAGTGGGTTTTGGTCCGAGACCACTCCTTTACCCATTAGTGAATGTGCAATTGGGATTTGAAGGTGATCAGCCAATGCAGCCAGCTCTTCGCTTGCTCTGGCCAAAAGAACACCGCCTCCTGCATAGACTACTGGGTGATTTGCATTGACAAGGTTTTCAATGATTAATTCTGATGTCGCCTCATCAATTGACGGCTTGATCAAGGCGCGAGTATTGTTTTTGATTCGATCGAAAGTATCGCTAGAAATAACCTCTGAGAAAACGTCCATTGGTACATTTATTAGCACAGGGCCTGGTTGCCCACTCTCTGCTAGATGAAATGCCTTTTCCAAAATTTCCGCAATTAAATCAGCTCTATCAACGCGCCATGCACGTTTCACAAAAGGACGGTATATTTCATATTGTTGTGCATCAGCGTGTAAGTTAACCTCTTGATGAGGGTGCTTGCCATAGTAATGGGTTGGGACATCACCGGCGATAACCACCATAGGAATGCAGTCAAAGGCAGCATTTGCCACCCCCGTTGCGCAATTTGTGAGACCTGGGCCAAGATGTGATAGCACAACTGACGCCTTCCCGTTTACTCGTGCATATGCGTCTGCTGCATGACTCGCAACTTGCTCGTGCCGAACGGTAACGAACTCAATTTGACTATTCGCCATTGCAGACAGAACCGCGATATTTGTATGGCCGCATAGACCGAAGACATGCTTGATTTCTCTTCGCACAAGGAAATCAACCACGTGCTCTGCAACTGTTTTCATTTCAGACATTTACGTTACCACCTGTCCATAAAATTCACCAAATAATTCTTGCTCGCTGGGTCTATCCTCTGCAATTGGCCTGCTGACCCAAGTATAGTTCATGAAATGTTTAAGGCTGACATTCTCATTTGTGATATTTCCTCCCCATATTCCGCAACCTAAACTAGAGGTCATCGGCATCCCATTCGTAAACGAACCGGCGTTAGCTTTGGATTGTGGCTGTCGAACCATCATTCGACTAACTGGAGCAACTCTAGCCAATGCATCAATATGAGCATCGTTATGTGAGTATATGCCACAAGAGTGTCCTTTTCCGCCCGTTTCGTAGATCTGACGGACGGTTTCCAAAGCATCATCAAAATCGTCAAAGTAATAGAGAGCCATTAGCGTGGTTAGCTTCTCTTTGCTAAACTTGTGTTCAGGCCCAATCTTACCCTGGTTTTCAACCATTAAAAATTTTCGATCTTCAGGAATGCTAAAGCCTGCAACCTCAGCTGTTTGTTGGGGTCTACACGCTATTGTAGGGAAGGTCCGATTGCCTTTCTCATCCCACATGACTGCTTCGAGCTTAGACTTTTCTTCCGAGCTGCACAGGTAACCGCCCTCTGCTTCGAGTGCTTTTATCATCTTAGTGTAGATTGATTTTTGAATAATTATATTGCCATCTGCTGAGCAGCCTGAGCCAAAATCAGAGGTCTTAGACATACGAGTATTTGCTGCAGCAATATCTATATCAGCACTGTCATCAATGACGATAGATGAATTCCCTGCGCCTACACCATACGCAGGCCTGCCAGAGGAATATGCGGCCTGAACCATTGGCTTTCCACCAGTAGCAAGTGTTAGGTCACATACTTGCATTAAATGTTGGGTTAATGGAATTGTCGGGTGTTCGACACACTGGAACAGATCTTCTGGTGCACCCACTGCTCGACATGCGTTACGCATGACTTCTACCATCGCCATTGTGGTTAAACGTGTCCTTGGATGGGGAGAGAAGATTACTGCGTCGCGCGCCTTGGCAGCGTAAATACCTGTAACTGGTGGTGTTAGGGCAGGGTTTGTCATGGGAATAAGTGATGCGATAACACCTGCTGGTTTTGCGTACTTGACGATCCCTTTGTCGATGTCTTGCTCAACAATTCCGGTGCTTGGTTGTCTAAGCGCATCCCTCAGGACACCATGTATTTTGAATCGCTTACCAGGTCGTCCATCTCGATCGCCGATGCCACTCTCATCAACACCCATCACAGCAAGTCGGGTGAAGGTTTCTTCATTCCCGGAGTACCATGCGATGGCTCGGGCAAGACGATCAAGTTGATCTTGGGTATAGCCTTCGACCTTGGACATTGCGGTCCGAGCCCGTTTGAGCATTTGGGTGGCGAGGAGTCGATCATCTTCACTAAGGACTTTAGGCATTGGGTCTCTCATTAATTGATTCAAGCTTTTCTAGTTGCTGTGTAGGGTTTGGGGCTCGTAGAGATTTTACGTGCCCAAATGCTTGTTTGGCGTGCGTTAGACATCGGCGCGCGTGCTCTTCAAAGCCAAGTTCTCGAATGCGGCACTGATTTGGTAGTTCAATTGAGTAGGCCACAGGAGGGCATCTCTCAATTAGACCTGAAAAGTTAATACATCCTTCACCAGGATAGAGCCGAGCATCTCGAGCAAGTTGGACCATTCCTTCGCGCGTATCTGCAATACCTGGAAGTGCATCTGATATGTGCAAAAAGTGGAGATACGATGCTGGGATGTGCAGCAGTTCACCCAGGTCTACCCGTGATAAATGCAGATACAGGGTGTCAACTAGTATGCCACCATTTGGCGCATCAACCGCTCGCACGATATCAAGAGCCTCATCCAATGTTCTAAGTCTTGAAAAACTTGGAAACTCAAGGTCGATTGTAAGTCCATACTTCGCCGCTAGCGCACAAGTTTCTCCATAAATATCGATCAAAAAATTTCGATCATCTCGTCTGCTTGTCCAGGCTGACATAATCATATGCCGGGCCCCTAGTTCAGCTCCAAGTGACATAGCAGGTTCAAAAGTTAATGGATCACAATCGTCCGTGATGCGCGCGAGCTCCATATCCAAAACTTTTATTCCTGTTGTTTTAAGAGCTGTTTTGGTCGCGTCGACAAGGCTGTTGTCCTGGGGGAGGCAGACAAACTCACCTGGGATATTCATCGGTATGAACCTCAAGCTTACCGCATCGTAGCCAACTCTTGAGGCAATATAGACAAGCTCAGGTGCAGAGCACTCAATAAGCGTCAGATGCGCTAAGGAATAAATGGGTTGATCTGTCATGCACCCCTTAATTGGTTATTTTAATACGGTAACAGAATAAAGGTTTGACCTTTATCCTCAGACAGAAAAGGTAATATCAGATATTTTAAATTATACCATCTTTTTCTGGAGCGCTGTGAGTAGCGTTAGTTGCTTTCTGTAGCTGGGGTGTAAATTGGGAGAAACTGCGGGGGCATTGGGCCCTTATTTCGCTTGCCTTCGCCCATTTGCTCCCATGCATGAGCAAGGATACCAACGCTTCGTGATAAACAGAAAAATCCTCGTGCTAGCGGCGGTGGGGCCCCAAGTTCACAGAAAATTACTGCTGTAGCACCATCAATGTTCATAGGTAGTTGACGATTTTTTGAAAGATGATTGGCTACTGATTCACCAATATCTGCAAATTGCCCTGAAACGTGGCCCGTGCTTGCAGCATCTCTAACTAATGCCAAAAGACGAGGTGCCCGAGGGTCTGTCGGTTTATGAAAGCGATGTCCAAATCCACTCACAATTTTTCCGTATTTGCCTTGCCAACTTTTAATCCCGGTCGCAGTCGCATCATCAAGGTTTAAGCCATCCTGGAGTAGTTCTGCGATCATGTAGTAGAGTTCTGAACACTGCTCTCCTGCTCCACCGTGCACGTCGCCTAGCATATTCACCGCAGTAGCCATCGCATTGTTTAAACCCACTCCGCAGCTAGCGGCCATTCGCGCCGCAGCAATGGATGGAGCTTGAGGTCCGTGGTCTACCCCAGCTACCAAAGCTGCCTCAAAAAGCGCAGCTTGCTTATCAGTTAAAGAGGTCCCACAGACCATAAACCAGATCATTTGGGCAAAACTTTTATGGCCGATCATTGATTCAATTGGGATCCCTCGAAATTCGATTTTACCAGGCTCCATGTCGATGATACTAGTACTCCACCAGGCCCGAACATCGGTTTCAGTTGATTTGTCGTTCATGATTCATCCTTAGAAATGAAGTTAGACTGAGCGCGTAATCTGACGGCCGCGTTCGCTGACCCATATCCACGGTAACCGTTACACCTTTGCACAATTTCAAAGAAAAAGCCGCCCGTTAAAGGCATGCTGTATATTTGGTAAAAGTGCCCCTTTTCATCCTCGCTGTAGAGTATGTTGGCAGCGCGAAGATCTTTAACCTGGGTCGCGGATAAATTGAAACGTTCGCCAAGATTATCGTAGTATGCAGACTCAATTGACAAACGTTTGAAGCCTCTTGCAGCAATTAGGTTTGATGTTTCAAAAATATCATCAGTTTGAAATGCAATGTGCTGCACACTAGTCTTTGGG
>Ga0213865_10001662_pt1 | contig 14353 bp, 13 predicted proteins | sample PICome_6_FD_160100 | JGI IMG/M metagenome (GOLD analysis project Ga0213865, IMG submission 160100) | Coastal seawater microbial communities near Pivers Island, North Carolina, United States - PICO282 | ecosystem: Environmental > Aquatic > Marine > Coastal | place: USA: North Carolina...
GGAATTACATCAAGCCATCTCGAGTTTTCCCTAAAAAACAATTGCGTTTTCATTCCATTGTCTTCTGGGAATGCTGGGAGCTCTGAAAGTTCATTATGAACTGTGGAATTATTCAGATTGCCCGCACGCATCAAAGTCCTCCAGTTCATATCTAGAGTGCCCCATGTGAAGTTAGGTTGTCTTGGATACTCGACATCCAGTGATACATGATTTGAAAAATTGGTCAATGCAATCCACCGATCTGTATCTCCATGCCTCAATTCAGGAGTAATTGTCATCTCATATTGCCCAAAAGCATCAGGCAGTCGCGGCAACGAGATTTTTTTGTTTAGGGTTCTGTCATCATTCCCTTGAATTTCGGTATTTATGAAGTCCCCTGTCAAAAGACCTTTTGAATCATCGAAGTTCATTGTGATTCTGTATTGGATGAGATTCATATCAAAACGACCAACTTCTTCAAGTCGGAAGAAGAAGTCCAACCCATTAATTCCATCTAATGCTTCTGTATAGTGAACGGAATCAACTCCAAACCAGCCATCCAACATCGGAATTTTATGGAAAACCTCATGCAGATCAATTTCGATATCGCTGACAGTGAATGATCTTGTGTGGTTTCGGTTCGTTATCCGTAGAGTAACTTTGTGAGTGTAGTCCTCCTCTGTGCCATCTTGTAGCAGTTTGATCCACTTTGGCATTGAAAATTCAAATTCAAACATCCTTCGAACTATTTGGTAGTCTCCTCTTATTGTTGTACCATCCTCTAATTCCAGCGTAATTCTTGTATATCTTAGCGTATCCTTTCCTTTCCATCGAATCATTTGATTCCAGATCTCGGTTTGGAAGTCTCTAGGAATTCTAAGTATGCGAGAATTGTTGTTCCAGAGATGCACTTCTGGGTGGGAACGAGGATTCCTGTATCCAATGAAGTCGACGTGGGTATTTTCAAGATCGATTGATTCGAATTCTAGAATCCCTGTATCACTGAAATGCTCATGATTCGCAGCCCATTGTATCTCGATTATTTGAGCCATCGTACCTTGTTGAAAAGATATAGTCTGAGGATATCCTTCGGTGATTATAACTTGGTCGTTTGTTGATTTCCAAAGAATCGGGATGGTCAATCTTCCGGCTCGGACACTCTCAGGAAGATTTTTTGGTTCTGTAGATAGAGATAGATGTTCGAAAGGTAACTTAGGAGGAGTTAATTCGGGATACATGATTTTTACGTTATTATCATGATTGATTATCTCTCTATTCCATCGAATGGATCCCAACCTGTATCCATTTGCCCATGGGAGCCAACATTCGTTTTGATTACCAAAAAAGACCGTCACTAGAATCAACCCCATTGAATATTATCTCCGGCGATAACAGGGTCATAATTCTCATAGCAACAAACTTCTATCCAGCCACTCACCTCGTTAGTTTGAGCCACCTGTAATTCAATCATGGATTTAGTTAGGATACTGTTTGCATCATATGTCCCGATTTTGTAGAATTTGTTGGACTCACCTTCTCGACTAATATCTTCCACAAGAATACCGTTTCTCTTCATATCCCGAAGAGAATCCTGCGAAAACCTGAGGCCATTAGAAAATTTGATTGTAAATGACCTCAGTAATCTACCACCATGTCTTGTTATTCTCAACCTACAACCTTCTATTAGTTGCGGATTTTCTGTTAGTTCCGTTTCCGCCACGCGTTCATGGCGGTCATCGAACAAATTTATCATAACTCGATTGTGTGTGAACTGATTTCGAAGGTCGATTTCCATGTTGTCCTTGATAAACTCACGCAAAAGTTCTCTCTCTTCGCTAGAATCCCAAGAGAAAGGAATACAAACTCCATAGGTGGGGACCGGCCATAATTCCATATCGGGTTCCCATTCGATCCACGTATCTTCTTTTTTGAGTAATGTACGTTCGTCGCTTTGGTCGATATGCTTAATGAGATCGTCGTATCTTTCGGGAAGTTGTTCCTCTGCAAATTCTGCTTCATCAAGAGGTAATAATATCAATCCTGTGCCTGTGCTTCCCAGTGAAATTTTGTGGTTTCCCGTGCGTTCGGGATTGACTTCTTTGAATTGCCCTCTCCGGAGGTCGTCGCCTTGTGATTTTATGAACAGAGTCAGGTTTTCACGGTCAGGATATTCGTCTTCTCCTAGGTCTTTGATTGCAGGAGGGTTGTTGTCTACAGAGGGTATCTTTTTTCTGAAAGTCAAATTTTCATCTTGAGTTTTTATCAATAGAACAGACAATTCAACCTTCCGTTCTTCAAGAACATCTCTTTGTCTGTTTGGGTTTGGTGGTATGATTCTAGCCTCACATGAACAAACGGACTTTTCGTATTTGTGATGCTGAAAAAATGGAGCGCCGATACTTGTCCCATTTTCGATTGCATGTAGCAACCCACGTTTACTCAATGGGGATTGAAATGTCATGGAACCAGGGCATTTTCTTTTTTCGCTTGTATCTGCTGAATTCCACGATTGTACACCATTATCACATAGAATCGGGTAATGTTGGTCAAGATCGTTGATCCTCGTAGGTTCACCATCATCCCACCGTGCAAAATCCCCAATGAAGTCTCTACGTCGATCTTGTCTTACATCGGAACGTACACCGCCAATTGCCCGGTTCTTAGTCGGTATGGTATTGTGCTGGCCACTCGTCTGCAACACGTAGAAACAAGAACGGAGAAATTCACCAATTGTCATTGGTCCTTCAGGTTGACCGCATGGACAACCACTGCAATGGTAAACCATGTCATAGGCTGCCATGATGAATTATACAGTGCGACAGCACTTAAACCCAACGAGATGCAGATTTAGAATTTGGCACGATAAAAAAAAAGTATCGCTGAGTGGATATACTTGAAGCGATTAGCGGAGTCATGAGCGGCCTTGAGAATGGAAAGCGGATGTTCGGTGTTGGATTGTTGACAGTTTTCTTGATGTCTGCAGCAGGATGTACGGAATTATTAGATGAAGCTACAGATGCAGTGAGTGATTTTGAAGCTGAATACTGGAATCTTTACCCTGGTGATACAAGCGAAGTGACGCTCGAAATCTATCACGGTGAGAGTCTTCTCAATGCGACAGCGAACTATACTGTGGTGATTGAATTGGATCACGTTAATGCTCCATTCCATGCAGACAACTTCAGGAACCATACTCTTGAGGGGAATTATAATGATGTGACATTCCATCGAATTATTGATGATTTTATGATTCAAGGTGGAGATTTCCAAAACAATGACGGAACAGGCGGCTATGCTGCAAAGTGGTATGGTGTTTGTAACGGGCAGTTCATGAATGAAAGCGACTGTTCAAATCCTGAATCCTACAATGTTCCTGATGAGGCTGACAACGGATTAAATCACCTAAGCTGTACTATTTCAATGGCAAAAACAAGTTATCCAAATACTGGAGGTAGCCAATTCTTCATCATTCCAGAAGACAGCACTCCCGACTGGCTTGATGGAGTTCACACTGTGTTTGGAACGGTTACTAGTGGATGTGAACACATCACAACCATCTCGGAAGTTGCAACTGGTCAGGGCGACCGACCTGTTTTACCAGTCGTCATCCATACGGCAACCGCTTCTGAGTGATGCATCAACCTCAAAGAGAAGTTTGTTTTCGCAAGACCATGTCAGGCCAGCGTTATACAGTGGCCTTCATGCTTGTAGGTTTACTTGCTTCTTCGACGCTCGCAGCACCAGTTCTTGCTGATGTTGAATGGGAGGATGATGGTTGGTTGACCACTGCACTTGCCGATGAACGTTTGACTCTTGGTGATGAGTTTGGCTGTTACGGTATGCCTGGCTATTCGTGGTATAACGATCCTGGAGCTGTTGCAAAGGAATGTCGATCTTATATTGAGAACAATACAGATGCTTCGAAATGGGGTGAGAATGCGCTCTCGACGTACGCTCCGTCTAGTTTGACAATGGCTCAACACAATTACATCAAATCCCAAGACTTTGTTGTTCATGGAGACAATACAGGTCTCAATGACACGGCTTGGCACACTTCAACCGATGTTCCAAACGATACATGGGACTGGTTCAATCTTGGGCGTCGTGGTGGAAGTTTAGAGAAGGGTATTGGGGACTTGGATACTGTTCGCTCTGCTGTAGAAGAAGGCGGTTTGGTCAATTTGTACTGGATCGGCCGAGTCAATGATGCAACGATTCGTCATGATTCGGATGTTGTTGATTACTTGCAAAATGATGCACAGGCTTGGATGACAACCTGGGGGCAAGCATGGTCGTATTGGTCGACAACACAATGCTATCAACTTACGAAAACACTTGATGAAAACGCCTCTGAATTGACTTTCCTTTCTGAAGTAACAGAACAATGCACAAGTGTTGCTCCGTTGGCTTGGGATGTTCCCGTGACATGGCGTTTATCCTTTGAAAATGCGACAGTCACGGCTGTTCAAAATCTTGCAGGAATTTCGCTTACGAACCTTACCGACCAGCGACAAACTGCTGAAGGCTGGAGGATGGATGGTGATCAATTGTTGCTTTCTGTTAAGCGTGGAACTGTGGTGAAGGTCTTGCTTGATGGTGAAAACATCGAGTTTGATGTTCTTAATCAATCTCAGTTTTGGAATGGATATGATGCTGCTGTTACAATCGCAGCCCATGAAACAACAGACCTGTTCCTTTGGTCAAAGCGCTTTGATTCCGATGAAGAACTTCGCTTCACTTGGCTTCTCTCTCCACGAACAATCGATGGAAGATTGCCTTGGTTGCCCTATGTTGCCTTAGCCTCTGGTCTGATTACGATTCTTGCCATGATGGGCGTTCTTGGCCGAGAGGGCATCGGACCTATGGGTGGAATCATGAGCCAAAGAAAACCATCATTCGAAGAGGAATAGGAGCGAAGGCTTCTAATCGGTTTGCGGGGAGCAGGCGTTAGGAGGGTGAGAAATGGGAGACGAATCAGTCCGTATTGATCCATGGAGCAGCAATCAATCCACAGATTATGCTCGCATCATCGATCAGTTTGGCCTTTCATCGCTTTCTGGGCTTGATTTACCTGCCCCGACAAAACTTCATCGAAGAGGCATTGTCTTTGCTCATCGTGACCTTGATGTCATTCTTGGAGCACATCAACGAAAGGAATCGTTTGGAGTCTTAACGGGTTTAATGCCGAGTGGCCGAATGCATCTTGGCCACTCTATGGTCATCGAACAAGTACGGTATTACCAAGAAATGGGTGCAGATGTTACGATTGCAGTTGCAGATCTTGAATCACAAGCAACCCGCGGCATCTCTCTCGCTGCTGGAAAAGAAAGTGCTCGTAAGGATTACGTGGCCAATTATGCTGCACTTGGACTTCTTTCAGATTCGACTGAAGTCTACTTTCAGTCACAACGTTCAGCAGTCCAGAGGCTCGGTTTCCAACTTGGTAAGCGGACCAATCTCAATGAATTTGAATCGATTTATGGATTTTCAGGAGAAACTAATCTGGCTCATGTTCAAGCCCCTATGGTTCAAGTAGGTGATATCTTACATCCGCAATTGGATGAATATGGAGGACTTCGACCAATCGTTGTTCCCGTAGGTGTTGATCAAGACCCACATCTTCGGCTTACTCGAGGATTAGCGGGTAAGACAAACTGGTTCAATGTTGGTCCTGGAAAGAGAAGTGGTGCTCTCATCCGTTTATCCGTTCAGGAAGAGAATGCAGGAGCTCTTGGTCAGTCCCCTAACGGGCGAATTGACCGAGCCAAGCGCCAATCGATTTTTGATGGAATTGTCAACAATATGGAAGCGATGGGCTTCTCAGATATCATGTCAAATCCTAAGGAAGGAACTGTGACGGTTCCAAGTGCTACATCACAGGACATTCACCGCATTCGAATGCAACTTCTTGCTTATGAGCGAACCTTAGGCGGACAGGGATTGCTTGCACCATCATCAACATACCATCACTTTGCTGTTGGCTTAACTGGTGATAAAATGTCGAGCAGTAAACCAAAAACAACCATCTTCTTGGACGACGAAATCGCTACGGTTGAGAAGAAGATAAAGCGTGCTTTCTCCGGTGGACAACCAACCATTGAGGAGCATCGTCGACTTGGTGGCAATCCAGACATCGACGTAGCGTATCAGTACATGATGTATTTCTTTGAAGATGATGATGATTATCTTCATGAGATCAATCAACAATATCGCTCAGGTTCTCTCCTAGCAGGAGAGATGAAACAACTTTGTGTGGATCGAGCAACTGAGTGGCTTTCCAATCACCAAGAAAAGAAAGATCAAACAGCTCACCTTGTTGATGAGTTCTTTGATACGAATTCACTTTGAGAACACAGCAGGGTCTGGTCCAACAGGTAGACGCGCTATTTCTTGTTCTGTCAAATCCCGATCGATGGCATCTGGGTGCAGAATTTGCGATAATCCATGAGGGTCAAGAAGTTCAACAGCGAGTCCATCTCCTTCCAGACCTGCGTTTTCAAGTCGATGGAGCATGTGTTGAAGTGTGTTCAGGTTTTCTGTTTCACTTGTATCAAGGTCTTTCATGACCATTTCTACGATGTTGATAAATCGATTGAGCAAGCCTTCCATGTTTGTTACATAGCCAGTTGCATTGCCTCCTGGATTGACTTCAAGATCGAGTTCAGGTATGCATACTGTGCATGAAGATGAACGAATGACTCGTGCGTTGAGGTCTTTCTCTGAAGCGATTTCGAAGTTCCATCCTCCTGGCTTTCTTCCTTCTGCTGGAATAAAATCAGTTTGACGCCATCCACAAGCATGACAAAGGACAGTCACTTGTGTATGTTCTCCAAAATATGGAATTTCATCAACATGTGCCATCATCGCGAGTTGACCTTCCTCTTGACACATCGGACAAGGCATTTCGATTGCTTGCTCTTCCATCAGAGACCACCGAGCCGCTCTGCTTCATCATTGAATGCTTCATCTTCTAGCCCGTTGAGTCCAACACATCCTGGTGGCAGCAGCATGATTCTGGTCTCGGTAATTTGAACGATCTGACCGCCCATGTCGTTTTCAACAAAGAGATGAAGTCGGGCGAGTACGTTGGTGACTTCTTGCTCCCTGTTCATGAGTCGTGCCATTTCAACCAAAGCTGCATGTCCGTCTGAAACCCAATCAAGGAGAGTATCGACTCCAGTCATGTCAATAAGCGTTGCACGATGAAGAACCATTCCGCCATCATTCATTGGTATCGGTGGATTTGGAAATCGTTTCCCAAGGTTGTGAAAGAGGCCAGAACTTGGGGGTGGCGTAGGTTCGTCCGGAACATTTCGAGTGTTGCTCGGCATTGAGAATGTGCGCAATGGTTTTCCGACAGTAGGTTGCGTTTCTTCAGATAAATCAATCATATCTGGGACGTTGCTTGAGTTGGCTGGTTCTTGATTCATAAAATCATCAAGTGAGAATTGCCCATCATCAGGTTCAGAGGGGCGTTTCCTTGCCATGAAGCAGTCCTAAGTGCCGTGGCACATGAAGGCTTTCTTTGTTGATGATGGAAAATGATGCTTTCTAAACGGCGAGTTGATAAGGGGCCTGCGGTAGCGTGAGATTGCAGACCCCGCAGTTCATATGGGGTGGCAAACTGGTGAGAGACATGGAAGCACAAGATGGTGTATTGAAAACTGGAACAAGCACAGTAGGAATTACCTTCAAGGGAGGTGTCGTTGTAGGCGCTGACCACCGAGCAACAATGGGTCATTTCATTGCAAACAAAAGTGTTCAGAAACTGTTCAAGATCGGTGAAAATCTTGCACTAACAACTGCAGGTCTCGTTGGTCATGGTCAATCACTTTCTCGTACACTTGCTGCTGAAGTTTCACTATACCAACTTCGAAGAGGCCAAAACATGACCGTTAAGGGCGCTGCAACATTTACTGCAAACCTCCTCTCTGGACGCCCACACTGGGTTCAACTCCTCATCGTAGGTGTTGATGCAGATGGTTCTCACGTTTATTCAATCGACTCAGCTGGCGGTTCAATACCTGATGTATACTGTGCAACGGGTTCAGGGTCTCCGTATATGTACGGTGTTCTTGAAGATGGATTTTCAGAAGGAATGAGCCGTTCTGATGCAGTTGGTCTTGCCGCACGTGCACTCAATGCCTCAGGCCAAAGAGACGCAGCATCCGGAAACGGAATGGACCTCGCAGTCATCACGGCTAAGGACGGTTATGTCCCAGTCGATCAATCCGAAATTGATTCCCTTCTAAAGAAGAAGTGAAGTCACTCCTACTCCCGCGGCATAGCCGCATTCCTATGGATATGCGTAGCGTGCTAAGTTGCGGTTGGAGATGTAATAATGCGATTAACCTTCAAGGAAATCAAAGATGAAATAAGCAAGATTGTACCTCGAGATGTCGAGTACAAGGCCGATCTAGAAGCAGGCGATATCGCCATATTCACGAATGAAATTGATAAGTTTGTGGGTTCTGAAGGACTTGCTGGAAAAATTTCGAAGAAGATCAAGCGTCGAGTCGTGATGCGTCCAAATCCTGAGATTGTTATGGATAAGGAAGCTACGACCGGTGTCATCAACGAACTCGTACCTGAGACAGCAGAGATTTCTGAATTGTTTTTCGATCCTTGTGTTTGGAAGGTTATTATCCAATGTAAGAACCCATCAGAAGCCGTTGGTCGAAGAGGAGCGATTGCAAGAGAAATTCGAATGAAGACTGGTTGGGAAGTGACCGTTGAGCGTACACCGCCAATCATCTCCAAAACAGTTCGAGATATCCGCGGATATCGTGAAGCGAACGCTGAAGAGCGTCGTAAGTTATTGAGAAACTTTGGTTTGAATATCCATCGGCCAAAGCGCCCAGGTTCGACATGGGCTCGCGTAACGGCTCTTGGTTCCTATCAAGAAGTTGGACGTGCTTGCCACTTTGTAACCACAAATGAATCTAGAATCATGATCGATGTAGGCGTCAACATCGCATCTGATACTGACCCTATGCCTTACTTTACTGCTCCTGAAGCACTTCCGCTGGAACAAATCGATGCAGTAGTTTTGACACACGCTCACTTAGACCACGCAGGAATGCTTCCTGTTCTATTCAAATATGGATATCGTGGCCCCGTTTTCTGTACACCTCCAACTCGAGACTTGATGCTCCTTTTGCAAACAGACTACCTCAAGGTTGGTGGAGCTGAAGGCAAGCGTGCACCATACGATATGGAAGACATTCGAATGTGCATGCGTCACGTTGTTGATGTTGATTGGAATCAAACAACCGATGTCGCTCCTGACGTGAAGATGACATTCTCGAACGCAGGACACATTCTTGGTTCGTCTGCTGTTCATCTCAACATTGCAGATGGAAAGCATAACATTGTTTTCTCAGGTGATCAAAAGTTCGAGAAATCTTGGCTTTTCGATGCAGCAAACACCCGTTTCCCTCGATGTGAAACACTCGTCATCGAATCAACATATGGAGCTGCAGGTGACTATCAACCATCGAGAGAAGAAGCGAATCAAGAACTTCAAGATATTGTGACCCGTACTCTACAACGAAACGGGAAACTGATTTGTCCTGTTTTCGCAGTCGGTCGTTCCCAAGAAGTTATGATTGCCATAGATGATCTTTTCAGATCTGGTGCTGTTAAGCCAGTTCCAGTTTGGTTAGATGGTATGATTCAAGAGGCCACTGCAATTCATGCAAGCCATCCGAATTATCTCACTGCATCATTAAGAAAATCATTGCAACAGGATGATGGTGAGAATCCATTTACAAGCCCTTGGTTCAGGACTGTCGAAGGAGCTCAACGTAGAGAGAGCATTGTTATGGATACAAGTCCTTGCATCGTTCTTGCAACATCAGGTATGCTCAACGGAGGTCCAGTCATGAATTATTTCCAGAACTGGGCGCATGAAGAACGAAATTCACTTTGCTTTGTGGGTTATCAAGCAGAAGGTACGCTTGGACGCCGCCTTCAGAAAGGATTTGGTGAAGTTCCTATGTTGATCGATGGACGAACTGAAATCGTCAAGGTCGGATGTGAAATGGCTACAATCGATGGATTTAGTGGTCACTCAGATCGACGTCAATTGCTTGCCTTTGTTGATTCAATGAATCCAAAACCACGCAACATCATTTGTCATCACGGAGATTACTACAAATGCAGCGAACTTGGAAAAGAGTTGAGAGATAAGTATCGATGTCGAACGTATGCTCCAAAGAATCTTGAAACAGTCCGAATCCTTTGAGATGAATACTGTTCTATAGAGAAATAAGAGCATTGTCTAAAGGATTGGTGTATCGTAATCTGAGGAAATCAAATCTGGTAATTCTTCGACACTCGCTTCAACGTTTGAAGCATGATTTGTTTTCGCAGTAAGTACTCCAGCAGTACTGCTACGGTTTTCTTCATCCTTTGGATCGAATAAGAAATATCCAAACCCCATCAGAATAGCTCCACCAATAATTGGAATGATGAGGAGATTGGACTCACTATTCTTGAACAACATTACCACTGCAGTGACCAATAAACCGACTGCTGAACCCATTAACAGCACTCGTGAGGCATTCGCCATAACAGCATCGAGGAAGTGATTCAACATAGCATTTCGTTCATTGTGTTCATTATTGACCACGTTATTCATGAACCGATTGGACTCTTTCGTAACATGGCGGGACAAGAAGGTGGGTCCAAATCCTCACGCGGTTGGCTCATGACTGCAGTTGCTCCTTGGGGAGAAAACGGCGAAGATGCATTCGATCAGGGGCTGGTTGAACTTGGTCTCGGTGATGCTCGCTTAATTCAAGTTCAAGGGGCTATGCTCCCACTTGGATTCAACATCGTTCCACCTGAAGCATTACCCATGGGATCTCTTGTAGAATGTCATCTTGCTACTGCCTATGCTTGGTCAGGTTCAACTGCTTGTGCAGGAGTCGGCTATGCCCTATGTGAGACACCTGAAGGGGAAGAATGTGCAATTGTAGCGACCATTACTACCGAAGCGGACTACGAAGAAACAGTTCTTTTGTTGCGTAGAAATATTCAGAGGAAACTTGCGTCTCGTGATTTAGAAGTTGTTGCCTTTGATGTGGCCGTTGATGAAGTGACTGCGGGAGCAGACCATCACGGTGTTGCTATTGCAGCATTGATCTTACCAGATTCATTGCGCATGGCCGGTCGTGGAAGAACGGGTCCAATTCGAGGCGCTTTGACTCGAAGTGCTGAGCCTGAAAAGAAGCGTGTCGATACAAAAGCACCAGCAGCACCTGCACTTCGTCCAGGCAGTCAATCACCGAAGAAAGGTCTAGATTTCCGTTTGTGAATCTTCTTAATCTGTTGGCTCAAACCCGTCTTATGGAGAAGTGGAGTGTTGTGCGATGTCCTGCTTGCAGGAATTGCCACGGGACACGTGCTCGTGCTCGACAATGCCCTCATTGTGGGCAATCTCTCTCAAGTGATACGCCAGTTGTAGCGACGGCTGATTCTGCTGCGCAGTTGCGAATTGAAGTTGCATTAGCGAACACACCCGAAGAAATTCGAGATGAGCTTCGTAAGAGGCTTGAAGCGACACAAGAACCTCTGGTTTCAATCAATTCAACCTCTCCTCGACGATTGTACGCCCTAGTGGTTGAACATGTCGGAGAAGATGGCGTATTACATCGAAGTGATGTGGAGGATGTGCTGGCAAAAGTTGACTCGGAGATGGATGTTGATGACCTTTTAGATCAACTTGAGTTCAATGGAATTATCATCCGTCGACAGGACGGGACCTGGCAACTCCTTGAGTGAACTTCATATGCGGAATGACGTCCCCCAAACTAAGGGCGTATGGGTTAGTTTGGCCTATACTCGGGCGTTTGGGACGCTTGGACCCAAGTTCAAATCTTGGTACGCCCACCATCATAACGGTGCATAGCGAGTCGATCGACACGATGAGCAACCCACCAAAACGCGAGAAGAGCAAGAAGACTTAGAGGATTCAATGTCCCCAATACTATGCTTGCATATCCGAGGAGATATGCTGCAAATGCGAGCCACATGAGGGGCGAAATTTTCAGGTGTCGAAAGCATCGCTTGTGATGTTCTTTTGCCATCATCAATCCCACTTTGAAAAAGAAACGTCTTGGCTTGATTCCTGATATTTCACTTCCATAAACTGCTCGAACAGGTACATCTCTGATGTTCCATCCTTGCGATGAGAGGTGTATGAGCCAATAATTGGGATAGCCATAATCATTCCATGAATTCTTCCAATTCCATTGTTTGAGCAAAGTGGAAGAAGACGCTGTATACCCACACTGCGGGTCTGTAATCTTCTTTCCGCTTGCTAATGTGGTCAACCATCCTAAAATTCGAGATGCACGTCTTCTTGTTGTCGGCATTTGTTCAATATCTGTATCATTCATCATTCGATTTCCTTTCACAAAATCTGCATCTTCAGATAAAATTGGTTGAAGCAACAGATGCATATTTGCTGGATCCATTTGCCCATCTCCTGCCATAACGATGCTGATAAATGGATGCTGTAATGTCTTGAGGAAATGCTGGTGGCCTCGATCAATTGCTCCTCCTACTCCAATTCCATCTGTGCGAAGAATGATTTTTTCAAAAGGAGTTTCAACTGACGTTGCCCGTTGAGCGGTTTCATCTGTGGAACCATCATCGACGACAACAGCCATATCAACAAACGTAGGAAGTGTTTCCAAAACTGCTTGTATATGCTGCTCTTCATTACGCGCAGGGATGACAACACCGATGTATTGTCCTTCCAGCATGTACGTTCCAATCGTTCGTCCACAAAAGGGGTTCTGTTTCATCCTACGTAAGGGAGTATTGAAAGGTAGGACGTCGACCAGAGGTTGTGGGTAAAGGCACTCTGCGAGTAATTGGCATCGGTCAAGATATCGAACTTCGTGTCGTATCTTTTCTAACCCGAGCAAGGCAAGTCACGGATGATGTTGTGTTCATTGACCTCGGATCAGAAGACGAAACGAAAATCCTCGTTGAAGAAATTGGCTGTACATTGCTTGAAACGGATGAGAATAACCTCCTCCATATTTCGAAATTCATCCGTGATTCAGGGCTCGAGCCAGTTGATAACTATCTGATCATCAATGTGAACAAAGATTGGTCCTTGCGAGAATTCCCTCTTCATCTCAATCGTTCAAGAGAAGGATGGGATGTGTATGTTGGCTTGGTGTCAGATTCAGGAGATGTCGAGAGCCCATCCGAGAGTGTTCTTTATGAATCAAGGTATCAACATGCATCATTGAGTAATGATGGCCTTGTTGAATTATCAAAGTCCTCGATTTCGAATACTGCGCATGATCTTTCCGTTGACCTACGTGTCCGCATAGTTCAATCAACAGCTCTCCCTACGCTTCCTCAACGTGAATCATTAGCAACAGCTTCACGTTTTGCTCAATTATTCATGTGGATGATACAATCCAGACACCCACTCTTCTTATTCGGGATTCCTGGATTGGTTTTGTTCATTCTCGGTTATCGTCTTTCAGGCGGTGTTGTTGATACCTTTACTGAATTAACAACAGAATCTCTTGGTGTGACTTTTGCAACGATTGCTATGACGTTGTTTGGTCTCTTTGCGATGATGATCGCATTGATGCTTTACATCATGGGGAAGCAAGTAGAACAAATACAAGCCCAATATGAGTGGCCGAATAAGGAGTGATTCCATGACTGGGTTGATTTGTTTAGATATGGACCGTGTTTTAGTCGATCATCTATCGACTTGGCAATTTGTCTATGATAATTTGGGAATCAACAATGATGAATCCTTCGAATTATACAATCAAGGACTTTTGGATGAGTGGGATTGGATTAAACTCGATGTAGCGTTGATCAAAGACAGTTGGCTGGAGAAGCATGGTTTTCCCATAAGCGATGCAGACTTACGTGCTTGCATGGAAGGCATGCCTATGATGAAAAATTACCAATTGCTGATTCAAGAATTACTCAATGATGGTCATCATGTAGCCATTGTAAGTGGTGGCTTACAACAAACGGCTCGAGATATTTCGGCTCTTTTCCCTAGCGATGGTAAGTGGAAGAGGCGTTGGGGTGGAATCGATCGTCATACTGCTAAACGTCTTGCGAATGGCTATGATACGAGATTGCATGTTTTTACGAATGGCTGGACTGTAGGTTCTGAAAATGCAGATGGTTCATTGCCAGTTGCTGATTTTGGGCGTTATCAAGTTCAGATGGACGGTAAAGGAGCCCTTGTTCGTATGCTTCAAAGAAGACTTGGAGTCGATTCAAACCGCATCATTGCAGTTGGCGATTCAGCAGGTGATATTGGAATGTTTGAGGAAGCAGCCCATGCAATCTGCTTCAATCCATGGGATGAACGACC
>Ga0213865_10001666_pt1 | contig 14334 bp, 29 predicted proteins | sample PICome_6_FD_160100 | JGI IMG/M metagenome (GOLD analysis project Ga0213865, IMG submission 160100) | Coastal seawater microbial communities near Pivers Island, North Carolina, United States - PICO282 | ecosystem: Environmental > Aquatic > Marine > Coastal | place: USA: North Carolina...
TTGCATGTAGAAATACTCTTATGCTTTTGCCTTCTTTTGGATCCCAATCGGCTGCGGCTGAAACCCATTCATCTGGGTCCTTACGAGGATTGTGGTCAGTGATAAAGTCAATAGGCAAATCATCGAAATTGTTAGCATTAAGTATTTCCTCTAGTTCATCGATATCATCTTTGTCGCCATTGTCCTGTAGAAACTCCTGATATTCATCACACGCTTCATCAATAATGGTTTCAACCTGATCCAAAAAGTCTTGGTCAGGTTGTAAGTTTTTTTCTTTTAATATGATATCATGTATCTTCATACATGTATTTATCAGTACGTCACACCAAGAGCCTTACGACCCGCTGTCTTGTAATCGCCTTCCTTCCAGCCCTTGTAAGCGTGACAACAAGCACACAGAGTTTGCATATTGCTCTCTACGTTGTTAGTCGGATCTCCGTCGATATGATCCACTTGCAACATGCCCTCCCAAAAAATATTCGTTGTGCATTCAAATCCTAAACGACTATCTACATTTTCACAATAAGTCTTACGAAACTTACGATACGGATGAAATGAATTTTCCCACTGACGTGGAGTCAGTCCCTTCTTCAACGCTTGTCGTTCCCGATGATGATCCGAACAATACGCACGCCTTACGATTGATCCGTCAGCCCTAGGCTTACCCATATGCTGTCCGATCTTTTCACATCCCTTTACGCAACAAACTCTCTCTGGGTTAGGTGCTGCGTACTTAAACTTCTTTAATTCAGTTACACTCTTTAAAATTAATCCCATGGTATATGTCTCCATTGTCATGTGATTCTAGTTACAATAAAAGGGATAGCATTTCTGCTACCCCTTGTCAATGATTATTTCAAGTAATGAGGACCAGTCCAGCAAATGCTGTAGCCACCATCAACGATGTTTCCACGAGCAGCGTTACGAGCAGGAGCATTCCAGCCAGCAGCTTTCAGAATGTCACCTTTACGAAACTTCTTGTCATTGTCACCTTTAACAACAAAACCCCAAACTGAACGATTAGACATGATTTTTACATACTTCTGACCAACAGAATATTCAAGACCTTCGTTGAACTCAGCAATCATGCGCTTATTAATGTCCGACAGTTCTTTAGTGCCGTTACGTGAAGTGTAGCGCAGATATTCAGCTTTGATGTCTTCAAGCAATGTTTGAATTTGATCCAACATGTTTCATTTCCTTCTCTCTGATTACTTAATAAATATAGTATGATTCGCTAAATTTGTCAAGTTTTTAAGGTAATAAAATATGAGTGATAAGAAAATTAGACACATTTTTCCACTGGGAGCTAAAATGTTTAATGTCTCTATGCCGGGTATTCGTACTATGGAATGGAATGCAACTGATAATGAAGGAAACTTTAATGCAGTTTCAGGTATATTAAAGACAAATAAAATTCATTGGCGTTGGAAAAATAAAGGTATATCATATAACGTAAATTCAAACGGTTTAAGGCTAGATGAAGAACACATCGATCAGAATTATGATTTTTCTGACAAGTATGTAGTTTTGGGGTGTTCTTTTGTAGAGGGAATTGGGTCACCCGAACATGAAACAATACCTGCGTTTATAGAAAAACAATCTGGAGTTAAAACTCTAAACTTCGGTAACGGCGGCACTGGATGCGATGTTGTATTTTATAACGCAATGTGGTTATCACAGGTAAAGAACCCGCCTAAAAAGATTTTTATACTTTGGCCATCTGTGCAGAGATTTTCATATTTTTCTATTACTACAACGGAAGATGGGAAAAATTCTTACTTTGCTAGAGCGGATGATAACTCAAAAATTATTCATCCATTTATTGGAGAAAGTAATATGAAATCCCCGTTATTTAATAAAAATTATAAACAAAATATATTGCTTGAACCAATCATACAATCAAAAAATAAAATTTTATGGCAAACACTACTAAAACAAACATGGGGAAACAAACTAGTAGAGCTTGATATACTTGATGACTCAGAATGGAATCAAACGTATATGCATGATGAAAAATCAGAAATTTTTAATACTGATTCTATGCCTGTAAAAAATTTAGAAATATATATTAACGAATGGTGTGGCAGAGACATTGAACAAACTACTCTTAAATCGGCGTTTCGTCATAATGATGGGCGACATATTATATCCCATTATGGTTGGCAGCAACATTCTAGAATCGCAAGTTGGTTTTTGTCGCAATAATTACATAGAAGAAATCATAACAAAGTAAGGGTCAACCGCATAATTTGTTACATTGTGTGGCGGGGGCATACGTGCTTCTGATCTGCCGTATGCTTTTATCTCTATGTATTTTTCTAGCCAAATTATCTTATCAGTGCCAATAAACATTCTATAATCGTCTGGTGTCATACCACCCATGTTGATTGACTTTCTATCTTCGTACTCAAAAAGTCTACGAGGAAATAGAGCAAACCGTGTTCGTGTTTCATATGTATAATTTGGTTCTAACCACTGTAGTGGATACGGTACACATGGCATTTCGTGGTGCGAGAAATATTTAAACTTAAAAATCATCGATTAAACTTTTTGTAAAGTCCAGTTAAATCTACTGGTTCTGGTTCTTTTTGCTTATTAGTATTCTTTTTAATCCATACTGACCAGCTACCAGTGTTTGGATTTTGTCTTTCACATCGTACTGCAAATGGATCAGCGGAGACCCATCCCTGAAACTCCGCCGACATCTGGCCGTGACCAGTGATAACAGTGATTTTCTTTACCTGCTTATAGTAACAATCCTGTGTTATGCTTCTGTATTTTTTCCATGCTGTATGAACAGTCATACCATGCAAATCGATCCTAGACATTTACTCACCGTGAACATCTTTATTCCATGTAAATAGCCCACTCATTAAACATGTGCGTGAATTGCCTGTCTTAATAATTCTGTAAACATTACGGTCGTTGATAAAATATACCTTATTTGGTTTCATTTCAATATTCTGTTTACCAACTGAAATAGTCATGTCACCTTCTGTAATAACATAAAATACTGCTGGTACATTCTCTAAATCATAGTTCTGACTAATCTGCGCCCGCCCTTCAATTGGATCTGGATACAAATCTGCTTTTACATTTCTAATAGGTGATTGTAGTATGTTAGACACTGCGTTAATTACGTCTGGCGCTGCTGTTGTATCTTGTGACAAAATCATTTGCGTTAGTTGCTTACTAACTGCATCTGTTAACGTTCCCATCACTTTGATGTCTGGCATATCTAACTTTGCGCTAAATTGTTTTCTTGCTAATCTACTCATTTTAAATCCTGTTGTTCAAGCCACCACCAAAAATAAAAGGCTTGTTTTTTGCTTCTAAAACTAACGTATGCGTCAACTTCTAAACCAGTAGTGTTATGTAGCGTTTTGTTTGCTGGAACTGCACCGACAATTTTGAAATGCCAATCCCAATCATCATCTGGTACATTTGTGTCTAAGTAATCTTTAACTCTGCCAGGTAAACCTTCATGTTGAACAAATACACAATGCTCAAATGATGGTACGTATTGGTCTAAATGTCTGTCGGGCCCAATAACTTCAAACGTATGTTGACGTTTAACACCCATTAGGAACCTTTTTGTAGCAGTCCGTTTTCTTTACATTCATCAATAAATGAATTGTAATGCTCTGGGTATTTCATCATTACATGTTGAACAATCGTGTTATAATCACGTGTTTCAGAACGGTTTGTTTCAATCTTACGGTCTGATAGATTTACAATAGTTGTCGCTTCACGCCACCAACGCTTACGAACACGTGTAACAAAAAAGATTTCTTCTACCATTTGCCATTGACCTAACTCGCCAAAGTTTTTCATCGATGTATTTTGACCTGGTGCAGGTACGAATGTATGCTGTAAAATGATATACGCTTTTTTTGCCATTACTCTACTCTAATCCTTGATTGTTCTATAATTAGTTTTTTATTATCTATATTTAGCATAATAATGATCCAGCGTTTGTCCTTATCCCATCTACAAGGAATATCAACATCCTCCATCATTTTGTCAAGTAATTCAAAGCCATATCCAAATGTATGAGGATCTCCGATGATGACATTTTCTAGTTCGCCCTCTTTAATTTTATGTTCGAATTCTTTAATGCAATGATGTAAATCATTTGTATCATTAACGATGATTTTTAAGTTGTCGCCTTCTTCTAATAGTGAGCGAAAAGGATTCGGCGGGTCCCTATTTTCTGCCATATAGCCAAGTGTTCTATGAAGGTCTAAAAGATATTCTTCATACTGTTCATTTCTAATAATAATTTTTGGTTGATATTGTTCCATCATTTACCAGCGATATACTGTAATTCGAGAAGTGTCGCTGATAGATTGATTTCGGGATCAGCAACAAGCGCATGATTAACAAGACCATCACGAATACAAATCAACGCCCTCCCAATTGTTTTATCATCTGGTCCAAACCAGTCTTCTAGGTTTTCATACAGTTTGCGATAGACGCCTTCGTATTCTTCTGCACGTGCTTTAGATACAATTAGCTTACGTGCTTCTGCTACTTTACCAAGCTGAAATAGAGCAACGTATTCTAGTATCCAATCGCTCTCACCGCTTTCGCCTTGACCGGGCGCTTGAAGTGTAGCATCTACAACATTCTGTTGTACCATATTTATACACTTGCGCAAGTCTGGATATGTAGATTTGACATAGATATCTAGTGTATCAATATCTAATTCAACACCTTCGCTAATCAGAATAGTAGCGACACGTGCTGTAAATTCCTGAGTGTCTAGCTTTTCAATATGATATCCTTGACAACGTGAGTGTATCGCTGGAATGACTTTGTTTGGATAGTTACAAGTCAAAATAAAACGACATGTTGTAGAATAAGTCTCCATCATGTTACGCAGAATTGCTTGTGCGTTTGGCGATAGATAATCTGCTTCGTCTAGCAGAACATATTTAAAATCTCCAGAGAAAGGAAGGGAACTAGCAAATCCATTGATTTTTGTCCTCATTGTGTCAACGTTGTTTTCGCTAGATGCGTTAATCATCATCACGTCACCACCATCAACTCCTAGCTCATTTAGCAACACTTTTGCAAGTGTCGTCTTACCGGTACCTGCCGCTCCGGAGAACAGTAAGTGTGGAATAGCACCGCTATCAACCCAGGAACTTACTTGTTTTTTCTGTTTGGCATCACGAAAAACATAGTCCTTAACCGAACGAGGACGATACTTTTCTACCCATAATTCTTTCATTGAAACCTCAGATGTTTGTATAGATTTGATAAACTAAAGCTAGTTGTACTATTGTAGATAATAGCACGATTAGTAGTAGTCTGTCAAGTCGCTTCGTCACCTGTTTAAAAAGTTTTTCACGTTTTTCTAGTGCTTGGTCGATGTCATTTGGTGTTGCATCATCAAGTCCCCAAGCAACATAATCAGTCTTTTTTGTCATCTTGTAAATCCTCACGCATTTTTAATTTCTCTAAACTCATTTTGTCTTTCATAGAGATTACGTAGGCTGCACCTGCTAAAATAGCTATTGCGCCACTCTCTGCGATAAGTGTTAGAGGTTCCATTTCTTTTGAGTGTAGAACAATCAATCTACACAATGCTGTCATAGCAATAATGATAGGCAGAGTTACAGGGATACGACTAGTGCTGTAGAACGCACCAACCATTCCTATAATCTCGGCGTAAATGAATAGTAGAAACAAATCTGCTAGTTCGATTCTACGTGCTAGTAACATATCATAAAGGTCAAAGGCAGCAGCTAACATAGTTAGCCCACCAATAATTGCTAGTAGCAACTTTTCACTGACAACAGTTGTCCAGTGAAGACTGTTATTTAGATTTAGTTTCTTCATTTAGTATCCATAATTTGCTGCAATAGTAGCAGGCTGCAAAAGTCTTTTCTCTTGTTACTTTTATACTAAACAGAGGATGGTCTTCATTATCACAATAACCTTGCCATGGCTCCGTAAGAAATACCTTTTCTTTTTGTTGAAACAATTCTGCACGTTTGAGTTTTTTATGCATTAACTCATGTGCATTAAGATTATATCGTTTTTTTCGTAGCATCATTTATCCCATGGCATGGGATTGTCACGTTGATTAATGTATTCTTCACGCAACCAAGACATATCACTAAATGAGAATCTATGTTCACATCCAAACTGTGCAGAACTTGAAAAGCGAACAAATCTTTCTTTATTCTCGTTCTTTTTTGGACCAACAAAAATGTCAGAACCTAATGCTTTACCAGTCCATTCGTTTTCCCAATTCATCACCATATCTTCGAACTGTTCTTGGTCCCAAAGATAAGTAATACCAAAATCTTCGCTAACTTTAACAGTTAATTTTACTCTTTTTCTTTCCTTAAAAACATAAAGTTTAAATTTACTAGTAAAAGGTTTAATATAAGTTGTGTCCAATTTAAAATCCCTGTTCTACTCCGCTGTCTTCCCACGGCCATTCTTTGTAATACATATTTAGATATTCATTTACATCTTCAATAGGTAGGTCTAAAACTCTTTTAGTATGAAAATGCTGGCACAGATAATTTACAATTGTCTGTGGTATTTCATCATGTGATTTGTAGTCGTAAATTCTATTCGTCATATTTTGCGTACTCCACGTGCTGATTTCCATCATCATCAGTGAACTTACGCTTAACTTTCAAGAACCCATTTTCTTCTAGCATGAAAATCATTTGCTCTGCACCATCGCCATAGCCGATTTGCTTACCATGCCAACGTCCCATAATGAAAAGAACGATTCCTAGTGCTACTCCAAACCAACCCGGATTGATTCCAATAGAATACGCAAGTGCGTTGATGTCAAACATAAGTATCTCCTCAATGAATTTGACTACACACTTAATATAGTCTATTATGGTGTGTTTGTCAAGTTTTTAAATGTTTTTTCTTTAATTATATCTACCACTGGATCATAGACTAGAACTTCGTAATGATTAGCAAATACTTCAATGTGTTCTACATCATCACGTATTGTCATTGAACGTTCAGTAACGATACCGTCATTTCTACTGCGTAACCATGGTGAATTGCCACGCACAGTTACAAGTTGTGTCCAAGGTATATTAATCTCAGTTTCTTGTGCCTGAGTTATGGGTAAACTTTTTCTCCCTATCTCTTTGAATAGTTTTGTTTGCGGAGAAATATATCTTAGGTATTCTGCTGCACTACTACCACCAAAGGGAGTACTAATTGAAATACCCTGTGAGAATTTTTTAGGATGTGTTCTATATAAATGCACAGCATAAATCCCACCTAATGAGTGTCCTATAACACAACAACCTTTAGGTAAATCATCTGCTAAAATTTGCATTTCTTCTAAGTTATCGAAAAAGTGTTCTAACGATGAATATTCAATACAGGTATACTGGTCTTTTTCTAATTCAAGTTCACGTACAATATAGTTCCAGCACACTCTGCTTTGGTTCGCACCGTGTATGAATACATAGTGCGGCTTTATGATTGTTTCTACTTGTTCTTCTTCTACTTCTACTTCTACTTTTGGTTTAGAAAACCAAGAGAACCAATTTGTCATCATTTTATAATTTTTTCTAGCTTAATATATTCAGTTCTAGTATTCGGCACATAGCGCCAAACTGTTTTACCATCACGAACTAATTCAAATACTGTTTCTTGGATACCAATTGAAATGATTAGTGCTTCTTCGCCGTCGATATAAACTTTATCACCTGGTTCAAATCCCGGCTTGCGCTTGAATGCAAGACCTTTAGCGAAATTAGTCGCAAAGTCTTTGAACCAAATAGTTACAACAACAGAGATAAGAACAGCAATCCAAGGTAGAAGTATATCTGTCAAGTTCATACTTAGTTCTGTTAACTCCATAGTTTCTCTCCCAACTATGTAGTATTTATCTGTGTGGAAGAAAGAATTCTCTATTCTCTGTTAAATATTTCACAGATATGTATTGCCAACATGAACAATCCTCTCTAATATAATCTTTTTGTGGACATACATTATACTGATATGGCATCATGTTAAAATCAAAATCACTATATACTATTCTTTGAACAAACTTCATTCTACGTTCATCTTCCATACTAACAAATACTGTATGTATTTTGTTCTCAATACAATAGTCTAATTGTTTTGGTAAAAGATGTGTGGCAATGTGATTTTCTTTTTTTCTAAAATTAACAAAGTTGCGATTAAATATGAATGCACGTTCGCCTACACGTGCTACGCCAGCCTGCGACCAATAAAAATCATTAACTCCAGACATTCCTATAGGATTATCATCAAAATATAACATATCGAATACTGGGTAATTATCTAATTCGTCAAACAGCCGTTCATATATTTGTCTATTTTTGTCCTGATAAATATCAACAGTATTGAGAAATAGCTTATGTGCTATATTTCTATAATATATGTCACGAACTATATCTTTTATTTCTACGGAGTACATACTGGCATGCCATTTTTTAAGTTTAAAGATGATATGAATATCATATTAGAATACAGTATATCTGATTTTGATTTAAATGTCAATACAGTAATACATGTCGAAAATTGTGCGTTCCAAAATGCAATCAATATTAAAAAATGTGACATATGGAAAAAAGATGCAACTGTAGCTGTATTTGCTAATCCGCCGTCCAGCACCGAAATACAATATGTAAAATCTAATTACGGTGCTGAACTAACTAATATTAAAAATAATAATATATCAGTCGATATAAATGGTTTGACATATTACTCACTTTAATCTATAATTAGCAAATTTCTCTGCTGCCTGCTGTGCATTGATATCATTATTTTCTGCACTATCTAATATATCATTAATTCTTGATTCTAGTTCAAACGTTAGTGCAAATGTTGCATCTTTCTTTTGAAAGTTTAGTGCTACAGCAACAACCCCACCACAGTTAGCAACGAAATCAGGAACATAATTAATACCTAGCGTTCTTGCAATCTCTGCGTCACCTAGCTTTTCAAATTGGTTGTTTGCTGAACCACAGATGTAGTCTGCTTTCATAGTGTTCAGTGTTTTCATGCTCACTGTCGCCCCTAACGCACAGGGAACATATACATCACACTCTGTTGTATATACATCTTCTTTGCTTACTCGCTCTATTTTTAAATCTGGTGGGAATGAATCATAAGCACCGTCCCATGGATCGTATGCTTTAACATTACCGCCTGCACGAATAAGCATCTTCGCTAACTTGTTTCCTACTTTACCAAGACCCTCTACCATGAAGGTATGCCCTGATATTTCTTTTTTATCTCTTTTTAATAATGCTTTGATACTTGAATAAACACCAAGTGCTGTAGGTTCAGAACTATCTAATGTGATACCTGCTACATAACTTGTGCCATCGTTTACACGAAATAAGTCTTCTACAGTTGTACCAACATCTCCGGCGCAAATATATTTGCCGTCAAGTAGGTTTACCATCTTACCTAACTTCTGAAATGCTAGTCTTCTATCTTTGATTTTTGAAGCATTAACCGTTGTCTTTGCTCCACCATGGTTAAGCCCTGCGGCTGCGTTCTTAAAGGTCATACCTTGAGACAGTCGTAGGGCGTCAGTTAATTGTGAGTCGAATGAGTCATAGTCGTAGCATCTAATACCGCCAATGGCAGGTCCTAACTTCGTACTATGTAATGCGATGATTGCATCTAACCCTGATGCTTCATCTTCAACATGAATGACTCTCTCATAGCCATTCTGAGGAATATCCTTAAATCCCATCTATTGCTCCTACTAAGAATTAATTTTTAATTAACTCAAAATAGATTCTAGGTTGCGATTGTCTATCTCCCTCACGCTCCCAATGTAAATTTTCAACTTTACAGTTGTACTTTTGTGCATAAGAAGCGATACGGTCTTCGCTCCAATCGAAAAACTGAATCCACTTTGAATTCTGATTTTCGTGCTGTATTCCTGGGTTCACTCTAAAAAATAGAGTTCCGCCCGGTTTAACCAACCCAATGGCTTTTTCAAGTCTAGGTTCAATATCTTCTTCATTTCCGAAATTGATGCTACCAAACACAATAGCATGGTCGAATGAATTTTCTGGTTCATTAAGATCCAGAATATCTATTTCTAAATCTGCTTTAGAATTGAATGGATCAACTCCTACCAGATTTTTAATTTTGTCTTTTAATAAGTTTTCACCGCATCCAATATCAATAACACGTTCCGGTTTTGTGATATTGATTTTAAATGCGATACCCGCATTAGAATAACGATAATTATCCCAATTTGGTTTCCAATGATTTCTAAAATAGTTTTCTAATACTACATTATTAATCCACTTGGCTAATTCATCAGGAGTATTTGGGCAGCCACTTGCGTCACCACCATTTAAAAATATTTCGCTTACTTGCGGTTCGATATCTTTATTAAAATCTAACATTGTAAGAACAGCGTTTAGTATTTTAGTGTTCATTAAATTTATACTCCCACTTATAATACTATTTATGAGGCGTTCTTGTTTGAATAAGTGCTACTTCTAAATCATGATATTTGTCAGTATCAAGTGTAATATTGTGTTCGCCGAATGTGTAATGCAACCACTTCTCTGTGAATGGTTCCCAGTTAGTCACACGCTGAACAAACATACTTGATAGTTTGTTTTCTGCTTCAATGTAGTGACGCATGTGTTTATCATCTACATACCATGAATAGTTTGGATATGTAATATCCCATCCACCTGCTTGCTTCCACCAATCAAAGCATTCCTGGTTTCCTCGTTTGACCAATAGAATATTAGCATTAGGTACATTGCGATACAACCACCATAGATTATAAGCAAACTGGTGGCACTTAACCATCTTGGTGCCAGTTCCTTGTCCGTCCCATGCTCTATCGCAGTCTTTTCTAAATCTGTCAATGTCATCTCCATATTCTGTTTCAAGCATATGAAAGTTTGGGCCTAGCTCCATGCCGGGACCCCAATATGCCCCACGATGACCACTAAACTCTCCGTGTTTATATACACGCCATTCGGTTTCGTCTGCCTTGTTGTAGCCGTAATTGTCTGCTATGATTTGACCCACACCACTCCAGCGAGAGCCGGGTGCGCCCACTAGAAATGTATAATCAACTTTGTTTGTCATAGTGCGCCTTTAATGCATCAAATCCGCCGATGTATTCACCGTCTAGCCAAATCTGTGGTGCTGTACGAGGTACAACGTTAATTGCTGCTGCACGTTCAAATAATTCTTCACGCTTTTCTGGATATGTTTGAAAGTTATGTTCGATAACCTCCACACCTTTCATCTGTAATAGCATCTTTGCTTGTACACAGAAAGGACATCCGTTTTTACTATATACTTCTGCCTTCATCCTACAAATGCTTTCTCTAATACGAACTCACCGCGGTCATTAGCATTGCCTTCTGTGCAGCCTAGTTCTTCTATAAAATATTTTCTGAGTTCCATGTTCATTTCATTGCTACCGCAAATCATAACACGGTCTAGTTCTTTATCGAACTTATCGATATTTAGTTGTTCTTGTACCTTACCCGTGTATAGAGCGTCCGTAATGCGTCCCTGAGTGTGGAAGTCTTCACGTGTGACTGTTGGGTAGAATAAGAACTTACCTTGTGTAATCTCACCCCAAATCTCATGGTCGTTAAGTCCTTCTAAGAAGTCCTTGTACGCTAGTTCTGCTACTTCACGTGTACCCCACATTAAGATAACATTGTCAAAGTTGTCGTAGTAATCAAGTGAGCGTACAATACTCATAAACGGTGCTACACCTGTGCCAGTCGCCATCAGATATAGATTACGTCCTGGCTTGATGTTGTCCATTACAAGTGTACCAACTGCTTTTGTATTCACTAGCATTTCATCGCCTACTTCAATGTGTTGTAGACGTGATGTTAGTGGACCGTCTTGTACTTTGATTGAAAAGAATTCTAAGTATTCTTCATAGTTGGGAGATGCAACTGAGTAAGCACGTAATAGCTTACCTACTGGTTCGTACCCATAATCTTTTTCATCTGTATCGATCCCTATCATTAAAAACTCCCCGTCACGGAATTTGATATTAGGGGAGCGTGTTGTTCTAATACGGAACAATCTATCTGTGAAGTGTTCTACTTCAAGTACTTTTTCTTTTTGAATTGCCATTATTTCCTCAGTGATGTTTCTATTATTTTTTCAAAACTTTTAATACTATCCCTAACTTTTGATTTTATTTTGTAAAGATTATCTTGAATTTTTTCTTCACTATTTCTATTTACGTTGCTATACGTACTGACAAAATCTATAAATTCTTCATTAATTGTAGCTTCGCCCAAATGTTTATAAACAAATTTAGATATTGTAATTGGATTAGGTTTATCTAATATACTAAAAGGGACCCCTATGTACTTTTTCCTTTTCAGTTTTTCTTGTACACGCAATACATTTTCAAAATAGATGTGTGTATTTACTAAAACTTCATTGGAGCTGAATAGATTAGTGTCTAAATTACCATGATCTTTAATAATAAATTTTATATAAGAAATAATCACGTCATCTAGGCAATCAAAATGAATATAGAATTGATTATCAAAATCAAAACTTTTATCCCACCATTTTTCCCAGTCTGGTAGCAATCTGGTAGATATTTTACTCATAGAATAAAAGTGATGTACTTTTGCAACCTCTATAATTTTATCTTCGCTGTTCACTGGTTGATTGAATAAATCTAATATGCTACTGAAATCTACTGTTTTTCCGCTAGTAATTTTTTTTAAAGTAATATAGTCCTCAATGTAAAATTTTGTATCGTCATTAAAATCGCTATTCTTAAAAATAGGAAACGTTTGATTATCAGTGATACTTTTAGATTCAAGTTGGTATGGACTACTTGGCCAAACCTTACCATTTTCATCAATTCTAGTATGTTCTCTCCAGTCACCCGACGGTATTTTGTCATTTAAAAGGTATAGACAAACTGTAAAAAAATCGCCACCTGCTCCCATTGGGTAATGCATTGCATATTTTTTATTTCTTTTTACTTGCATCTGTTACTCGTTTGCGTAAATCACTTGAACTAAATCTGTGGTCACGTTCATTGAATACAATATCAATATCACGCTTTTTACAAATGTCACGTCCTGTGAAATCTTTGTCCCGATACTCTACTCCAAGAATACGAACATCAATATGCATACCTGCAAGAATGTCTTCTAAGTCTTGTTCTGTAGCATACGGAATGATTTCATCTACGTATTTACACGCACGTAGTTGTAAGTATCGTTCTACTACTGTCTGTACTGGTTTGTTCTTTGTTGGCCTATCAAGTGTAGGGTCTGTCTGTAAACCTACGATAAGATAGTCACAATGTGCTTTTGCTTCTTCAAGCATTAGTGTATGACCTGCGTGTAACAAATCAAATGATGAACATGTAAATCCTACTATCATTAAATCCTCATTAAAAAATCGGCTGCGTCTAGTTCGTTTCTGAAATGTATTGTTGCTATCGATGTATAACTTTCTACATGGCAGGAAAAGTCTCCCTGACTATATCGGGAGACTAAATCTTTTCTAAGTTCTTTGCCTTCACCGTCAAAAGATACCATTACCATATATGGTAATTTAACACTAGTGTCTGTTGCTGATTTGACTAAACTTAAATTCATTATTTGCTTTTATTCGTTCATTAACTCTTTCAAGCGTTTTGCCTCTTCTGCTTGTTTTTCTAGAGTCTTAGGTACAAATAGTAAAATAATCCCAACAATTAATGGAGAAATGACTGCTGCGGCCACAGCCCAAAGTGCTGCATTGCGGCCTTTTGTTTCTGCCCATTTGTAGATAAGATAAACAAATAATGCCCAAAATGCTACAGTTAATAATAATTCCATTGTATTTCCTTTATAGTTTAGTAGTTGTGGACTCATAAGTCCGGTTATATTGATTGTTTACTCTTACAAATGTAGCACACTTTGGCAAATGTTTCAAGCGTTTTGCACCAGCATATGTACATGTTGAACGAATACCACCAAGAATATTTTGTACAGTATTGGTAACTGCGCCACGATAAGGAACCAACACTTCACGTCCTTCACTACTGCGATAATCTTTAAGACCACCAAAGTGTTTCTTGTTTGCTGCGTCACTACTCATACCGTAGAACTGCACAAACTGCTTGCGTTCTATTACATGTTTGTCCCATGAACCTTCTACTAGTTCATTAGTTTTGTAAAACTTTTCGATAATCTCTCCGCCACCTTCATCGTGTCCGGCAAGCATACCGCCCAGCATTACAAAGTCTGCGCCGGCAGCAAAAGCCTTAGCCACGTCACCAGGGCAGGTACAGCCGCCATCAGCAATCATATGTCCGCCCAACCCATG
>Ga0213865_10001667_pt1 | contig 14331 bp, 24 predicted proteins | sample PICome_6_FD_160100 | JGI IMG/M metagenome (GOLD analysis project Ga0213865, IMG submission 160100) | Coastal seawater microbial communities near Pivers Island, North Carolina, United States - PICO282 | ecosystem: Environmental > Aquatic > Marine > Coastal | place: USA: North Carolina...
ACCACGTACTCACTGAGCACAAAGATATATCCATTGCGATATGTCACCTCGAAGAGACAGAAAAAAGAAGTGTGTTAGGTTTAGTTTCTTATGATCTAAACATGAACTTGACACGTAAAGATTTAATAGAAGAACACGACATGGAAGAAGAGGTCAAGCAATCGATCATCGATCTAACCAAAGATGAGAGACTATACCAGTTTCAGATTGCTGTTGACGAAGACCCTATGGACATCTTAGAAAAGATAAGATACTTTAGGGAAGCTTGTGGTGTAAGCTATGTATTCTTTGAACCGATACAAGACCTAGCTTACTCACGTAAAGGTGATGAGACAGTAGAGAAATGGTTGTCTGGTTTATCAGTGCAGCTATCTCGACTAGCCTCAGAACTTAATGTGGGTATCGTAACCATCGCCCATGAAAATGATGATGGACAAGTACGAGATTGCAGAACCATTGCGAAACGTGCGTCTGTTGTAGTTAAACTAGAACGTGATAAGATGGCAGAGGATCGTGATGAAAGGAACACGACAAAGCTCTTACTCGTCAAGAACAGACCTGCAGGAAAGACAGGGTTCGCAGGAAAGCTCATCTTCAACGAAGCAACCTTTAAACTCTCAGAGGATAGAGGCAGATGGAGCTAGTCCGTTTGACGATGTTACACACTGGATAGGGAAACTTGATGATAGTATTCGCAGACATAGAAACAAACGATCTAAACGCAGATAAGTTGTGGTGTATTTGTGTTAAAGAAAAAGACACAGGCAAGGTACATGAGTTTCATAACTTACACGAGGATCAAGCAGAGCGTACTAGATTCAAGGACTACGCTAAGAAAGTAACGAGATGGGTGGGGCATAACTTCATTAACTTTGACGCACCAGTAATCAACAGACACTTAGGTGACGTGATCGATATGTCTAAGATTGTAGACACACTAGTTGTTTCTATGCTCATAGACTTCGGTATCGGATCACACAAGTTGGCTACATGGGGAGAAAAACTAGGCTACCCTAAAGATAACTTCAGTGACTTTCAGGGTGGCCTAACTCAAGAGATGTTAGACTATTGTCACAGAGATGTAGAGGTAACAGAGAAACTATTCAATCACTTCGCACCACACATTATGTCACAGGCATGGTCACAGGCAATGAGACTAGAGCATGATGTAGCAATCATATGCCAAGAGATGCATGATGGTGGGTTCGAGTTTAATATAGATGTTGCAAATAAGTTACACCTAGATATAACGAAGAGACTACAGGAACTAGAGGAGAGAATACATCAAGCATTCCCACCTAAGTTAGAACTCATAAAGACTATCAAGTACAGAGTCAAAGAGGATGGTGGCCTATTCAAGAACGTAGAGAAAGCACTCGAAGAGTTTCCTGAGACTAAGATAGAAGAAGATATGCTAGAGTGTTATGACTACGTAGCGTTCAATCCTGGATCGACAAAGCACAGAGTAGAAAGACTATGGGAAGCAGGGTGGAAACCAGTAGAGAAAACTAAAGGACACATCAAAGCTATACGTGAAGACAACAAAGAGAAGCTAGAACACTACGGATATTATGGTTGGACTGTATCTGAGGAGAACCTCAAGACACTTCCAGAGGACGCCCCTGAAGGTGCTCAAGCTTTAGCTGAATGGTTAACATTGGAAGGAAGAAGAAGCACCCTTGCTGAGTGGATACAGGCATTCTCAGATAGCAATGACAGTTGTATACACGGACAGTTTTTACACATTGGTTCATGGACAGGACGCATGGCACACAGACATCCGAACATGGGTAACATACCAAGTGTCTTTCACGGTGAACCAAAGAGTGCAGTAGAGAGAGTGAAGAAAGATTATGATGGAGACTTCAGAGATTTATGGACAACCCCTGACGGTTGCTATCTTGTGGGTACGGATGCTGCAGGAATCCAACTTCGGATACTGGCTGACATCATGGAGAGTAAGCAATACGTTAAGGCGATTATCGAAGGAAAGAAAGAAGAAGGTACGGACATACACAACCTCAACCGTAAGGCATTGGGTCTGAAACATATCACGAGAGACATGGCTAAGACTTTTATCTATGCGTTCTTACTTGGTGCAGGTACACAAAAGATTGCTCAGATACTGAAGACTAATGCGAGAGAAGCTAACAGGGCAGTGCATAACTTCACTACTAGCATTGAAGGTTTGTCTAGACTGAGGGGTGTAGTCATACCAGACATAGCTGAACGTGGTTACTTCAAAGCATACGATGGACGTAAAGTATTTGTACCTAACCAACACAAGACACTAGCAGGTATGCTACAGAACGGTGAGACTTTGGTAATGAAGTATGCAACAAGACGATGGAGAGAGATAGCAGACAGAGAAAAGATAGACTACAAGATATGTACATGGGTTCATGACGAATGGCAAACACAAGTGAGAGGTGCATTAGATGTTGCTGAAAGACTAGGAGAGATACAACGTGACGCAATCAAGTGGGCAGGTTTACATCTAGGAATCATGTGTCCACTAGAAGGTGAATCTTCGATAGGAAAATCTTGGAAAGATACACATTAACACTTGACACAAGCTAAATAATATATTAATATATAAGTATGGCTCTAAGAAAAGGAAGGATAACCATGCCTAAAACAATATACAAAGAAGTAAAAACTGTAGGTCAAATCGAATGGCCTCGACTCAACGAAGAGAACCGTGATCTAACAGGATACGGTGGAGCATACGAGAAGTCTGATGGTGCGTACACTGTCAATCAAATCCTAGACAAAGAGGGTATGAAGTCTCTCAAGGATGCAGGTTCTCAGAAGCAACCTAACCAGAATCGTATGATCGATGGTGAGATTGTAGTCAAGTTTGTACGTCCACACAAAGTTACAAAGAAGGATGGTACTGAGATTCCACAAGCAGGTGGAGCACCAAAGGTTACAGACAAGGACGGTAATCCTTGGACTGAAGACATGGGTGTAATCGGTAACGGAACTCTTGCTGAGTGCACCAACCTAGTCACTACGTTTACTGGCAGTGATGGTCAACAGTACAGCCGTACAAGTTTAGTTGGTGTTAAAGTTCTTGAACTCGAAGAATACGTCAAAGAAAACGAAGCAGTAGGATTCTAAATGAAAACCATTGATACACTAATTGCTGACATGCAAGAGGTTATCAAGGGTGAAGGTGGGTGGTCTGGAATACAAGGTTCTATTCTAGGCCACGGCATCGCTCTGATAGCTAACATGCGATTCAGTAAACCGCAAGAACCAAGAGGCTATCTGTCTCTATCTTCTATTGGAACACCATGTAAAAGGAAACTATGGTACAAAGTAAACACACCTGAAGAGGCTATACCTTTAGAGTATAACGCATTACTAAAGTTCTTTTATGGTGACATGATAGAAGAACTTGCGCTGAGTCTAGCTATAGCTGCAGGGCATGATGTAAGAGGAAAACAAGACAGACTAGACGTGCATGGTATCAAAGGACATCGTGATGCGGTGATTGATGGCATGACTGTTGATGTGAAGTCTTGTAGTCCATATGCTTTCAAGAAGTTCAAGGAAGGTACGTTGCGTAACGATGATCCTTTTGGGTACATCAGTCAGTTAAGTAGCTATGTCTATGCAGGTAAGGATGATGATAAGGTTACTAACAAAACGCAAGGTGCTTTCCTAGCTATCGACAAACAGAATGGTCACATATGCCTTGATGTCTATGACTTTACTGAGGAACTAAAGACAAAAGAAAAGGAGATGATTGAGGCTAAAGAACTTGTAGGCGGTGAGCTAACTGTAGCACGTCAACAACAAGTACCTCAATCTAAGACAAGTCCTAACACTAAACTACCAGTGATGTGCAGTTACTGTGAGTTCAAGAAGAAGTGTTGGCCTGAAGCACGTAAGTTTATCTACAGCTACGGTCCTGTCTTTCTAGTAGATGTTAAGTCAGAACCAAAAGTACCAGAGGTTCCAATGGAATGAAGCTTAAAGTAAGACAGAGAGCATTGAGGGCAGGTTACAGATCAGGACTAGAACAAGACACTGCAAAGTTCTTAAAGAAAAGAGGGATAGGTTTTACATACGAAGAGATGAAAATCAAGTGGGTAGACCCTAAGACTAAGACCTACACTCCTGACTTTGTATTAGACAACGGCATAATCATTGAGACTAAAGGAAGGTTTATATCTCCTGATCGTGCCAAACACCTAGCAGTTCGTGATCAATACCCTGAGTTAGACATAAGGTTTGTGTTTACAAATAGTAAATCAAAGCTTTACAAAGGAAGTAAAACAACATATGGTATGTGGTGTAACAAGTATGATTTTAAATACGCTGACAGGTATATACCTGAAGCATGGCTAAAGGAACCAAAGAGATGAAACTTACTTTACATAAAGTTATACGAGAACCGTTTGAATACCCTGAGTTAATTGACAATGAAACAGGAGAACACCCTATCTGTGTTGTTTACTTATCTGAGTTCAACGGAGAGTTAGAAGAAACAGAGATGTTATATACTACATTTAAAGAAGCTTATGAAGAATCGACTAGGGTAAACAGAACTATAGAAGGTGTTGTCATAGAGAACAACGACATATATGATGCTTAGAAAAAGAAAAACAGTATTAGTTTACACATGTGCTCACGCTGATCCTGATACAAGTAATGAAAGATTCGATTGGCTAGGTGCATTCATCTACGACTTGAAACCAGACTATGTTGTAGACTTAGGTGATGGTGCTGACATGCGTAGCTTGAATAGCTTTGATACAAAGTATCCTCAAGCAATAGTGTCTCAAGGTTATGAACGTGACATCAACCACTACAACGATTCACAGGAGAGACTACGTTGGAGATTCAGACATCACAAGAGAAAGCGTCCATACTGGATAGGATTCGAAGGGAACCATGAGAACAGAATCAAGAAAGCTATCGCCCATGATCCAAGACTTCAGGGAGAAAAGTACGGGATTTCCTTCAGCCATCTTCAAACGAAGCAATGGTTCGACGAGTACCATGAGTACCGTAATTCAGCCCCCAGTATCGCTGATTACGATGGCGTATCTTATGCTCATTTCTTTGGTGCAGGTAATTATGGCACACCTATCTCTGGTGTTCATCATGCTTACACCTTACTACAAAACAGGAATCACAGTTCTACTTGTGGTCACAGTCATAAACGTAGTATGTATTTCAAAGATTCTGCACATCCTAATTCAATTATCGGGCTTGTCGCAGGGTGCTTCAAAGGTGCAGAAGAATCTTGGGCAGGTCAATCGAATAATGAATGGTGGAAGGGTGTCGTAGTCAAACGTGAACTAGAGAATGGTGTCTATGAACCTGAGTTTGTTTCATTGAACGCCATTCGTAAACTCTATGGGGGGAAGGATGTTTGATTATCAGGGGCAGTTAGATTTACTAATAGAAAGCTATGGACTAGCACAGTTATTAGAACAGAATGATATAACAGAGAACGTTGTTCTTGAGTTGTTGATTGAAAGAGGAGACATAGACTTGGGGGATTACTTCTTCAAGGACATGCCATTAGATATACTAGAAGAGGAGTTAGAATATGATCAATGAATCCTGGGAATACTACAAAGAAGTTTACAAAGACATGATAAGTCTTGCTCAGTATCAGAGTGCTGCAGCTAAGACTGCAATGTACAAACACAATCACAAGATACTTTACCCTGCACTTGGACTAGCAGGTGAAGCAGGTGAGGTAGCAAACAAAGTAAAGAAGATGTTACGAGATGATAACCTAGATAAAAACGCTATTGCATCTGAGATAGGAGATGTCTTGTGGTATGCAGCTATGTTGTCTAAAGATTTAAACATAGAACTACACGATGTAGCTATGAAGAATCTAGAGAAACTATATGATCGTAAAGAACGTGGAACTATACAAGGGGATGGTGACGAAAGATGAACAATTACTTGCCAACTGACTACCAAGCTTTTATACATACTTCACGGTATGCTCGTTGGCTTGAGGACGAGGGAAGACGTGAGTCTTGGTCAGAGACAGTAGACCGCTACATGGGTAACGTTGTTGGTTATGACATTGATCATAAGATTTACAATGCCTTGAGAGAAGCAATACTGTCTCTAGAAGTTATGCCAAGTATGAGAGCAATGATGACTGCAGGTGCAGCGTTAGATAGAGATAACACTGCAGGTTACAACTGTAGTTATCTACCTGTAGATGACCCAAAGTCCTTCGATGAGGCTATGTTCATCTTGCTCTGTGGCACTGGAGTTGGGTTCAGTGTCGAGAGGCAGTTCGTCTCTAAGCTCCCAGAGATACCAGAACTCTTCGAGAGTGATACTACCATTGTGGTAAAGGACAGTAAGGAAGGGTGGGCTAAGGCTCTTCGACAAGTTATTGCTCTCCTTTATAGTGGTGAGATTCCTAAGTGGAATGTTAGTAGGATCAGACCTGCAGGTGCTAGACTAAAGACATTTGGTGGACGTGCTAGTGGACCTGCTCCTCTGGTAGACTTGTTTAACTTTGTAGTTCATGTATTCAAAGAAGCACAAGGACGTAAGCTATCAAGCATCGAAGCACACGACATCATGTGTAAGATAGGTGAGGTAGTTGTAGTAGGTGGTGTTAGACGTAGTGCTATGATCAGTCTGTCTAACCTATCAGATGATAAGATGCGACACGCTAAGTCAGGTGAGTTCCCTTCTCATAGATACTTAGCTAACAACAGTGTAGCATACGTAGAGAAACCAGATAGTCTTTCATTCATGCGTGAGTGGATGGCACTAGTAGAATCAGGAAGTGGAGAGAGAGGTGTATTTAATAGGCAAGCAAGTAAGAATCAAGCTGCAAAGAATGGGAGACGTGATCCTAACTACGACTTCGGAACTAATCCCTGTAGTGAAATCATTCTTAGGCCGTATCAGTTCTGCAATCTTACAGAAGTTGTTGTCAGGGCTACGGATAGTGTGGATGATCTGGAGCGAAAAGTCCGTTTGGCAACAATACTGGGAACTATACAATCCACGTACACCAACTTCCCCTACCTGCGAAAAGTGTGGCAGAGGAATACAGAAGAAGAACGACTGCTTGGTGTGTCATTAACTGGTGTCCAAGATAATCCTCTTATGACTGCAAAGAACAAGGGATTAGACAAGACACTAGAAAGACTTCGTGAGGTTGCCGTAACTACTAATACTGAGTGGGCTGAACGTCTTGGTATTAACTGTAGTGCAGCTATAAGTTGCAATAAACCTAGCGGAACTGTCTCCCAACTTGTTGACTCTTCTTCTGGTATTCATGCTAGGTATAGTCCTTACTATATCCGAACAGTAAGAGGTGACAACAAAGACCCTCTCACTCAGTTTATGAAGGATCAAGGTATACCAAGTGAGCCATGTGTTTACAAACCAGATCAGACTACAGTGTTTAGCTTCCCAGTAAAAGCACCAAACAATGCTGTAGTAACATCTGACTTGTCAGCTATCGATCAACTAGAAACGTGGTTGATGTATCAACGTCATTGGTGTGAGCACAAACCTAGCGTGACAATCAACGTCAAGAAGGATGAGTGGTTCGAGGTGGGTGCGTTTGTATACGAGCACTTTGATGAGATGTCTGGTGTAAGTTTCTTACCATACGATGATCACATCTATCAGCAAGCACCATACCAAGAGTGTACTAAAGATGAATACAAAGAACTTATGAAGACAATGCCTAAGAGTATTGATTGGACTAAGCTATCAGAGTATGAGTCAGAGGATACAACTAAGTCTAGTCAGACATTTGCATGTACTGGTGAGTCGTGTGAGATTGTAGATATATCAGCGTAGGAGATTGGATGGCTAACTGTGAAATATGTGAGAGGGTGTTGGACGATGATGGTGTTTGTGGTGAGTGTATTGAGACTGAACCAGATCAAGTCAACAACCCTGTCCACTACAACCATAGTGGGATAGAATGTATACAAGCTATCGAAGCTATGACTGAGAATATGTCTGGTAGTATAGCACCACACGCTGCCAATGTCCTCAAGTATCTCTGGCGTTGCGAGTACAAGAATGGTTTAGAAGATATAGACAAAGCTATCTGGTATCTCAATAGACTACGCAAGAGATGGACTCAGACACACAAGTAAGAAAAAACCCCCAAGGAGAAATCCAAGGGGGTTTATTTTATTTCTTTTTTCTTTTCTTACCAGAGGCGGTTACTGACCACTTGACTCTCTTTGGTCCTGTTTTCTTTCTGGCTTCGCTCTTTGATATTCTTCCTGCAACTGCTTTAGGTCTACACGCAGGGTAGCCTCTGCGTTTATCTTTTTTCCCTGACCTTCCGCATGGCTTGCCTGTTTTGACATCAACCCATTTCTCCCCGAACCATTTACCTAAACCACCTTTAGCCATATCACTTCTTCTTCTTTTTCTTCTTAGATGCTCTAAGTTTTTTCATGTCAGCCGAAGTAATCTTATTTCTAGGGGGTGCTACTGCAGCAAGTTTCTTTTGTTTAGGTGAGTACTTTGAATAAGGCATTACTTCTTCCTCTTCTTTACTCTGTTGTCCTTACCTTTCCAACCACCGCCTTTAGACTTGTACCACTTAGCAGCCCAAGCATTTGCGTATGCTGAAGGATAGACCTTGAACTTTTTCTTAGCTTCTGCCTTGGCTCTAGACCACAGAGCAGGTTTTGTAGGTGTAGGACTTGCCATGACTAAGCCTTACACACACACTCAGGGCAGCACTTACGATTCAACATAGCACACCCAACTCGTTTGATATACTTCCATATCCACTTTACTATATTCATAATGTAACTCCTATTTCTACACATGTACCTTGCGAAAAGATACCCTTTGATATAAACATATCTACCATCCCACGCATCTCAATACCACATGCTTCTCTGGTCCTAAACAAGTTATCGTTTTTAACTGTGAGAGTACAAGTTGTTGAGTTTGTAGGTGTCATGCAGAACATGACTATAGCTAACCACATCAGAAACTAAAGGTAGCCCCTACAGTTACGTCACCAAATTCTAGGTCTGCATCTGTTGAAACTTCTGTATATAGATTGATATTAGTACTAGGTACTTCGTAGTCTGCAGTGAAGTCTAGACCTTGGAAGATGTCACCCTCATCAAGAGTCAACATATCAATGTCTGTGGCTACACTCAAACCAATACCTAATGCAGTTACCCCTGCAGATGGTGTCAATTCCCACACCCATTCTTCTACACCAGTAGTGTAGTTGAGGTCAGTCTCTGCACCAATAGATAAAGTCTGCCCTGCTACAGAGAAGTCCATAGCTGATGTAGACGTTGCTGCTAACATGGCGGCTGTTACGATTGCTGTTGTTTTCATTGTATTCTCCTTTACCATTTTACTTTAGCAGCCCAATATGCTGCACTCATTTTTCCCTTTTTAATATTCTTAGCATGTCTAGCACGAAAAGCCTTATTCCTAGCTGAACCTTTAGGGCTTCCTCTGACACCTTTCTGACCAAACCTGATAACCTTTTCTTTTCCATTGACACAAGCCTTCACTACATGAGATTTACTAGGATGATTAGGCGTAGCTCTAGGCTTATTGCATTTCATCTTTGACTTTTTAAGCCGCGCTGCCATCGTTCTTTCTCCTTAACGTTGCAATAAGAGTAAGTAAACCACGCCCCATCTCCTGTGGACTAGGTGCTAACCAACCTAGTACTAGAAGTATCAATACCCAAGGTGGAATCTCATTTATATTTATATTCTCCACACTATCAGTACTTACTTTATTCTTATCGTTACTTTGATTTAGGTTCCCTTCAAGATTCTGTAGGCTAATCTCTTGATCTGTGTTTGTAGAATTACCTAGAGTCTGTGAGTTTGTTTTACCTGCCTGTGTATTGGCATTGACACTAGGCCCACTCCCACCACCAAGTAGGTTCATTGGATTCAACATGCAACCTGCTAGTAGGCTACCTAGAATCAGACTTGCTATAAGATTCCTCATGTATCACCCTCGTTGGAGTCACTGTTGTCTTTGATTCTTTGCCCATCCATATGCCAAAACACCCTGTCAGAGCACCCATACAAACTGATACTAGACCTGACTGTTGTATTGTTGGATCAGGTAAAGCCATATACCAATGTACAGCCTGATATGTTAGTATAGTTACAGCCAACATCATCAGCCTTGGTATAATTTTCCAATCATCAATTACCGTGTGTGCCATTCTTCCTCGCATACTTTATAGCTATGTGTTTATTACGAGTAATTATTACTACTTTACCCTTCTTATCATATACTACAAACTTATTATTTATTTCTATCAACCTCAAAGCAATGTACCGCTGACTTGCTGTTCGTTACCATTACTCTTGCTCTTACCATCTCTTCTTTACAGACTTCTTCTGATCCGTAAGTACCTATTTGGTAGTATTCGAACTCATTCGTTCCCACTAGAAACTGCATCCACACGAGGAACCACATCACCATCTACCTTGCTGTTTGCCGATGAGGTAGAATACCAATAGTAGTATGCCGCCCCCAAGGATAAAGATAACACCACCAATACTGAAATTAATAATCGCATCTATTCTCTCCTGCTTCCTATAAAGTTCTTCTTTTCTTTGTCTACGCATTTTAGCTTCAATCTGTAAGACTTCTTCCCATGCGCTAGGACCATAGTTCCAAGAGATGTGGTCTTTTATCTCTTGACGCATCTGCTCCATCTTCTTCTTGTTAGCGAATATCTCTAGAGCAGTCTCTTCGTCACTACCTTTGAACGTCTGCTTCCACCAAGGAGGATTCTTTTCTCGTTCTTCTAGATTAGTGAAGTCAGAGAAAGCTTTACCCCAGTTGGCAAGCTGACCTGTCATTTCCTGCAAGTCTTTACCTGCACCAATTGCACCCTTCAATGCTTTGAAAGCACCTGATGCCATCATAACACAACTTACTGGGTCCATTACTTATCTCTTAATGCTTGCTCTATATTGTCTAGTTTATTAAAGATTGCCTTAACAGTTTCTTTTAGTTCTTTCATCTCTCTGTCGTAGGCTAGTCTGTTAGATTCATACTGTGCTTGTAATACTGCAATGTCTCTCTCGTTCTTTGTTGACTTCATAAATAGAAACCATACAACAAACGCAAGAGGTGCGGCTAACCACTGGGCTATGAACTCTAACATCTCCATTACATCAACTCGAAGTGAGGTGCATCGATGAAAGGTCTTCGTCCTTGTGATCTACGTAAGTCTACATATGCCATCATAGCATCTTCTGAGGTTCCTGGATAGGTTCTTATGTCACCTTCACTCCAAGCTGCTCCCCACTTTATACTGCAACCTACTTCTTTAGCTGCTTCTTTGAAAGCATCACAGATGTCATCATATAAGTTCAGTTCCCATGACACATCTGGACCTACATAGGCTACTACGTCTACAGCATGACTGAATCCATCATCTTGTAGTAGGTGTTTAGACCTCATGGTTTGTGATCTTCCTGCAGCTACATTAGCTTTCTGCTCTTCTAAAGTTCTGACTCCTTGCGTTACTCCGAAGTCTACCTTAGAAAGTTTTATAGCTCTCTCAACTACTGCAGTCATATCTGGATGTACTCCTTCGAGCCTATCCATTGACCTTTGACTTAATCTAAAACTCATCTTATGGCCTCTGTTTTGGTTTCATGTAAGATGGAGTAAAACTTCTAGAAACAGCCCTCTTTATAGCACTCTTCTGTTGTTTACTTTTAGCTGTAGAAGCAAACTGCATAGGCTTAGTTTTTAACTTAATCCCTGCATTATGTGCCATTGCTTTATTTGTAGTTCCTTTTACCATTGAAGAGTATGAAATCCTAGATACTCCTCTTTTATTACTTGCTTTCATTTCTTACTCCTTATGGTCTTTGTTGAGGGCGTTTACTTTCCCTTAAAGGTTTGTTTTCAGGTTTCATGCTATCACCATATAGTATATCCCAAGCTGCCCCAAGAGTTTCATCATCAGGACGCACAGGTATTCTTTCTATAGTAGCTTGTTGTGGGTCTTCATCTATACCAACATCCTGTGAGGCAGTAGATTCTAGTGCTAGTCTTACACCTTCGTTTATTACACTAGGAGTAAAGTACTTGACTGAATCAGAACCACCTTCCATTTCAATCATAGCTGCTATTACTTTCTTCATATCTTCAGGATTATCTTGGAGAGTAATCTTTCTGTTTCTTGGAATACCTGACTTTTCAGATACAAACTTAATGTAGTTCTGAGTATCATTTTCTGTAGGTGGTGCGAATCTAGAAACCATACCAGATATATCATCTAAGTTATACTGTGTGTTGTATGTATTCAAGACTCTCGCCAAAGCTCTGACACCCATCTCAGGACTATCGAAAGATACAAACGTAGAGTCAGTTTGCTCTTCAGTCATACCCTCCCATTGAGTATTTGTTTTCTTTATATTTCCTGGATTGTTGTTTCTTATACTACGTACTGATGATTCTCGTAACTCTTCAGCATCTACTTGATCAAGAGCAGTAGTTGCTATTTCTTCTACACTTGGTTGAGTAGTTTCCACATCTCCTATTGCTAAATCACTCAGAGCACGATCAAGTATCTTAATTGATTTACGTCTATCGATAGCTTCTTTGTAGCCTTCAGGGAATGTCACACTCGTATCAGCTATCTTGAAACCTTTATCTGTCATTTCACCAGAGATTGCAGAGTTAGGTCTACTTAGAAACTTACCTTGATCACCAGTTATGTAGTAGGTTTGGTCTTGTTCATCCCATACTGCACCAACTAAAGCACTCTCCATACTTTGTAGGTTAGCTTTCAATGCTGTTCTCTGTAGATTAGCAACACTACGTAAAGATATACGTATCTCATCTGCAGCTTCACGGTCTACTGCAGCAACCATATTTAAAGCCTGTTCTAAGTTAGGATTGTTGAATACTTTAGACATTGTAGCTGAAGAGTAGAATTGTTTATCTGACAACATACCTGCAGCCATAGACATTGTAGAATTATAGAAGTGTTTTATTGAACTTTCGTTCTGAAGCTCCATAGGTTTAATGTTTTTTAACATCTCTAACCCTGCTTCTACATTTCTTTGCATAGTTTTAGGATCATCATTGACGTGATCTTTTAGAAATGACGGAGCAGTATCTATTGTGAAAGTAGAATTACCACTGACAGGCTCAGTTACATCTACCGCCTGTACATCTGTAATAATCATACCTTTTTGTTTGTAGTTATTGTCTGCAAATGCGGTTTGAGCTACTCTGTTCACCACCTCTGGTACGTTTGTACCAAATATATTTGCTAAATTAGAAGAATCAGAGGCGGCTGCTATAGCCATAGCATCTTCAGGAGTTTCTGCGCTTTGCATCAACTGTGAAACCATATCCGTTAGTAAAGCATCAGGATCACGAGCAGATTTTAATGTAGTCAAGAACTCTTTCTGTAAATCTAATCTTTGTTTTACTGAACTCCACTGCTCATCTGTAACGTATGCAGGTTTTATCAACTTCTGAGACATAAGATTATGTTGTAGAATAACAGTATCTATCTCTCCTGGAGTTATAGGCTGACCTTGTTGAGTCCTGCTAATTAACCCTGCTACAATACCCTGATCAAATTGATCTAGAGTTGTGTTGTATGCGCCTTTTACTTGAGTTTCCCAATCAAGCTGATTACCTGCACCAACAAGAGCTAGAGTGTTAGTTGCAATAGCTTGTTTTTGTATTGAAGCTAAAGCGGCTGAAGTTAGTTGTTCGTCTGAAGCATTAGGCCCAAGAGTACCTTGAGCAGCTAGATAAGCCATTTGGTAGTTCTTATCACTCTTCATCATCTCGAATACTTGCTGCTCACGAGTTTGACCTACATACTCCATAGGTCTACCAGTGATAGCTTCATACTCTGTCTTATATTTATCTAAATCAACACCTGCACCTACGGCTGCTCTGGTAGATTTTCTCTCGAACATACTAGCTTCGTTTATTTGACCCTGATCACGTAAGTCTTGAGCCTTTACCATTGAATCAAGCCATTCACCTGCAGCACCAGAAACCATACCCTTCTGATATTGACGTGAATAACCTGCACCAAACCTCAATGCAGATAAAGCTAGGTTTCCGTAACCTTGGATCATTGCATTTTCTGCACCCATCTTGGCACGTTCAACCTGAGTTTGTGCTCGTATAGCTGAAGCTTGGACTTGATTAGCCATAGCCTGAAACTTAGCTTGCGTCTCACCTCTTTTATCTTCTACAGGCTGAGAGACTACACGCTCATACCCGATATTAAAAGATGTTTTAGGTGCGAATATATCTGCCATTCCTTTACCTTCCTAGTACTGATCTGAGGCGTTCTGC
>Ga0213865_10001670_pt1 | contig 14321 bp, 11 predicted proteins | sample PICome_6_FD_160100 | JGI IMG/M metagenome (GOLD analysis project Ga0213865, IMG submission 160100) | Coastal seawater microbial communities near Pivers Island, North Carolina, United States - PICO282 | ecosystem: Environmental > Aquatic > Marine > Coastal | place: USA: North Carolina...
CACAATGGCCCATTTGCCAATATTTGACAACACTCTCCAGGAATGAAAAAAGGGGGGCAGTTGGCCTACCTAGGTATGTCTGATGTTTGTTGTGATTGGCGGTTGTAGCTGCCTTCTGCTGCCTTACATCTGAAACGGCCATCGATACATTTTTAGTCTTGTAAGGATTCACGTCAAGCATTAATGGAGGACTAGTAATGGTAAAAAGCAGGTCTTGCATAGAAACCGACCATTGAGAGTTTATATCTATATTATTAAGGGCCATCGGCTGATCATCTCTGGCTTTGACGGATGCGCTTGAATGGACATCTACCACCACATGTATTGCTTGCGCCATCATGATTAAAGGTTCAAACACATCATGTTACTACACATCCTGAACATCAAAGAAATGGCAGGCGCATTGCCCTGACTGTCATCACCAATACCCCCTTAGTGACTGTGGCCGATGAAGCCTAATGACTGTGGCAATGAAGCAGATATTGCTAGGCAACGTGCCCTAATGGTCTTGGTCTACGGAGCAGAATTGCCATAGACAATATGCATTAATGGATATCATATGTCCTCCCCTCACACCCAAAATTGTTATAATGAACGAGTCATTTTTTATGCAACTAATGGTCATAGCGTGCATCGATTAAGAGTCATTCGCCATCCTCCCTCATGGTCATGCCAAAATCGCAACAATGGTGGAGCCTTTCATCCAACTACGGCAACATTATTGATCATTAATTGTCAAGAAGAAAGGTCCCTAATTACCAATAACAATAACGGTCTGCTCTACAAACTTAATCATTCCAAATGGTCAAAACAAATATTGGTACGTATATCTCACATATTACAAAGCAGCCTGTTTGTCACCCCGTGCAAGCAATGCACTCATGCCATCTTGATCGTCCTTGTTCACAAACTCAAGCAATTCATCATCTTCAAGGCTATCAACATCACCAAGGCCATCAATATCACAAAAATCCTCCATGATTCCGTTCTCATTATCCTTGAACACAGGCACTTTTAACTCAGGCAAGTCATCTCGCAGCCTCTTTCTGGTGAGGGTCTCCTTTTTTTTCACCCGTGAAATGAACCCTCCCCCATCATTGGATTCCCACCATTCATAACTGGTAGCCAGGAGACGCCTCCTCAAGGTCTTATCATTACGAATAGCAGAGAAAAATGCAAGTGCGACATGGTAAAAACGCATGGCATCTGCATGAATACCATGCTGGAATGCACCCTTCTTCCTTGACGGCCACTTCCCACCCTTTTCACCATGTATTTCATCATTCTTGTTTGCTCTAGCATGGAACTTCTTGTGCCAGTTGTCATTCCTGTCAACGTAGGTCATGGAGGCAAGTGCCTCATCTGTAGCATTGAATTGCGCTACCAGAGCAACCCTGTCTCTCCCTTCACTGATGGCACTGCTAAGATTTCTCTTTAGCGCCGAGACGTCTTGTGTGAACGGGGCAAATCGGTGCGTAAAGTTAACAATGTCACTCATCAAAGTATCATCTGTGGATAGCCTAGTGATCACACTAGTCAGTCCATCTCCGCCTCCTGCTGTCGACATTATGAGGCTCTCAAGATCCTGAGCACCAATTAATGGAATGTTGGAGTGCAGTATTTCTGTTTAGAAGCATATAAAAAGAATACTAATGAGAACGGAATCACACAATGATTGATTACAAAGAACAAATGAAGAACAATACATGATACTTGGGACGTACCTGCATTTTTTGTTTGGTGTGATGCCATGAATGTGTGGCGGCATATGAGAGAAATGTCAATGTTTGAGTATCCCAGGAGGCAATGGACGAATTGGAAAAAAGGTACAATGTTCAAGGAAAAAGGGAGTAGTCTTTTACCTCTCATGACAGATTCCATCTTTCTGCTACCCTGATGCCTATATTTACTGAAGGAATACATGACTACTTCCCGGATCGTACTCCAATAATCTTCTTTGGTAGTCCCTTCTGGGATATCCAATTCTGCCAAGATCCTACAACTCAATGTGCCTTCCTCCAAAGAAAAGATATGCCAATTGTCTGGGAGGAATTTATGGTTGGGATAAACCTTGTCCTTCAGGATCATGACAGTGGTGTCATAATTTACAGCATCGGCTCCACTGAGCTTCCTACGCTTCACCCGATCTGATCCTTGCTGTTTCTTTTTCCTGCCAGCAACACTCACCTCCGCAATCATATCTGCAATCTTTTGCGACTTCTTTTCATTCTCTTTCCTCATGATATCTAACTGACGTTCCAACTCCATGATTCTTGCCACACTATCATCAGTAGTTTCCCCGTCCCGGCAGGTATCGCTATCATCGCTTACCTTTGCCTCAATAGTCTTCTCAACAGCAACATCATCTCCCTTTACCTCCCTGCTAGCATTTCTACGTGTGATCCTCGCTGCATTATTCCCAGCAGCCTCACCCGCCTTGGCAGTACCCGTCTTCTTGTTCGCCCTCTTTTTAGTTGCCATATTCCTGTCCTTTTGGTCTTTTTCATTATTTAGTTATGAACACAAACCATCCGTCTATCAGCATGTGAACATAATTTTCAACAATCGTTTGCTCCTCACAACAAAGGTAACCAACGAATTAATTTTGTCGTTGGTTTCGTTAGTTTTTGTAAGTGCCCAAGTAGTATTCCATCGTAGGCTGATTTGGCTACCAATCGTCATAACTGATTACTGACTGCTGATTATTGTTGTCGTTGGTTTTTGTAAGTGCCCACAGGAAATTCATCGTTGGCTGATATGTAATGCATTCTTGATACCTTCCAGTTGACTTCACCAATTAATCTGACACCAATTCAAAATTGACACTGTAAACAATATCACAAATATATCCAACTATATTTTGAACATTGGATAGATAGTAATATTCTAATATTCAAGTTGAATACAAACTCTGGCTGAAAGACCGTCTGGTTTTTACTACTGAGCATTGCCCGCGCCATTTTCAAATCTTATTATTTGTTTTTCAATCAACAGAAAGAAAATCAATTCAAAAATATTGCAAAACGGCTATGCATACTGACCTAAAAATATCAAGAAAGAACTCTTCGCGACCAAAAGCATATTACCAATTCCAACTTACATCTTGTCATAAAATAAAAATATCAAGAAATGACTCTTCATGAGATTTTGTTTTCTACTGCGGAATCCATATACACAGTGTGCTCTCCTCTCAGTTCCCGCCCTTTTTTTGGTTGCCACACAATTTGATCCCTTGTCATGAATTGTTCTCATAGAATGCCCTTGCATTGGAATACAGTCCATCAGACACTTATCGTCAGAGCGCATAAAAATATAATGTCTTCCAAAGCTGATGGACCTACCTCGACATTAGTCTGCCCAATATGCGACGACGTTATCCCATCTGGTTCTCGGCAGGGATTGTCCCAACACCGCCAGAGATACTGTCGTGCTAGGTTTAGCAATGCAGCAAAACTTGTATTGAAAAAAAGGAAGAAAAATAGTATCGGAGATGGATTTGCAAAATCATCAGCTGTGGTCACCAAGGGGAAGACACACGCACAATCAAAGAAGGAAGTCATCAGCCGAAACAGGAGGATGGGGGAAAGAGCTGTTTCATACTCGTCAAACATCCTATGGCATAGACCAAACATCAAGTCACAAGCCTCCACTTATACTGCCAAATATCGTGATGAAGAGTTCGAGGAACAGTTAGATGATATAAAATTTGATGATCTTGATTATACTGCCGGTTATTGTGAAGAAGAGTTCGAGGAACAGTCAGATGAAGATGATGCAAAATTGAAATTTGATGATCTTGGCCATGAATACAAAGGATTCATAGAATTGGAGAACAAGTTTCAACAGGCTCTGAATGTACAAGCGGATACCTCACCAGATTACAATACAGCTGGTAATGATGACAAAGAGGAGTCCAACGATGTGGGTGCGATCGATGAGGGCACATGGGAAGACATATATACGATGTTCCCAAGAAGGGACAAGAAGATTGCTGAACTGAAGCGTGAGCACAAGGAAAAGTGGGCTGAATACATATCTGGGGATGGGTACGAACAAGGCAATGAAGAATTCGAGCGTCCCTATGAATACAAAAACAATTTGCCTCCATATTACATTGCTCAGCTGTCACTCATGAAAATACTATCACAGCATCGTAGAGTTAACGCTGGTTTATTTGATAGGATACTACAATGGGCCTGCTGGTTCTCAGACAAGTATCCAGACATTTGGTCTACGAGACACAAGTTCAAATGCCACAACCGCCATATGACCTTGAAAATGCTGGCTGACTTCTTTGACTTAAAGCACATGATCCCACACAATAATGTTGTACATATGTCAGATGAACAGAGGGTGGAAACAATCCCTACCCTATCATTTCGCGGAGTACTCAAGGGACTTCTTCTTGACAAGACGATAATCAACGACCAAAACCTAATCCAGGATAACTTCGATAAGGCAACTTGGAGGCCCATTAAATCTTATAGCCAGATGGGCCCTTCTCATGTTGTCAATGAATTGTGTGATGGTGCTCTGTATGAGCAAGCTCTTGATATGTACTGTAATGAGAAGCCACCTCCAGGCGTGGATTACATCCTACCCATCCCTCTGATTGGCTTTTGTGACGAGTCCCACCTAGATAACAATAATGGCAACAAGACAACCCCGGTGGCAGTTACTGTAGCCGCATTAAATCATGATGCAAGGTCAAAATACGAGAACTGGGTCCATTTTGGATTTATTCCATACAAAGAGGCGGGGTCAGGAAGAAATCGTGACAATTATGACGATGAGTGGGTACTTGGAGGGAAGAAACGAGGTCAAAAATCAAAAACCAAACATTCAGTGAAAATGAAAAATGCAAAGGATATACAGCTAAGGTATGCTGCTGTCTTGAGCTCATTCCGGGACTTCTGCAACAAAGTGGGAGGCTTCAGATTTTGGTACAAAGGTAAGAGGGTACTGGGAAAACCCTTCTTGCTTTGCATGATTGGAGATACAAAGGAGTTTAACATGATGACGGGGCATTACAACAGTAGTGGAAATAGAAACACGGCCTGCCTGTGTAAGGATTGCATGTGCAGTTTTTGGGAATTGACTCAAACACCTCCCAAATGTACTGACATTACCTTAGCCGACATTAATTATGCAATGGAGAACGAGGAATATGCACGCCGTATATCTCAGCACCAAGTGCTAAGTGCTTGGAACGATATTCCACTGGCAGATTATGAGATGGGTATAGCTGGATCGACACCACCAGAGGTTGTACACGTCCTATGCCAAGGCCTGTATATGGATGGATCGAAGTGCATACATGACACCATTGACCCCAGCAAAACAGCGAAACAGGCCGAGAAGGAAGAAATTGATCTCTTATTTCATCATCTGCGCTTTGATCTGTCAAGAAACAGCGAGAGAAGGAAGCCAGAGGCGTCAGGACGGCATGGTGTTATGGACTTATCAATGCTAACTGCAATGGAGAAACGTGCTGCGTATCTTCTCTGTGCTATGTGCGCATTCACCTCACGTGGGCAAGCAGTATTGAAGGATCCTTTCAAGCAGAGAAAGGTATCTTTGGATAAGACAGTTGACACCATGTGCCTCCTCCTCTCCTACGAGGCTTGGATAACTGGGACGGCCATTACCAAGTGGGAGGTCGAAAATGCCCATCACGCAGTATCTCACCTCATGCAACAGCTTCAGAAGCACTTACCACTTGATATCATAGATAAAGTGGAAGGGTCAAAGGAGGGCGGAAGCAATGGGTACCACAAGCCAAAGTTTCATTTTCTGTTTATTATGCTCAAGTACTTAAGGAAGCTAGGGTCATTGAGGGGCACATCTGGTCAGCATGGAGAGGCATTTCACAAGGAATCTGTAAAGGCCAATGGAGAACAGACACAAAAACGCCAGTACAGCTTCACTGCGCAGGTTGGACAGAGGGATGGTGAGAGTCATGTAATTGCAAAGTCATTCCCCTATATTGAGCATCTTTGCCCGCCAGATCTGCGTCACCTGTACAACACTACACAAGGGGAGCTCTTTGGCGCTGTACTGGGAGAGGTCCAGCAGCAAAACTTCACTGTCCGTGGAAAATACACTCTGCAATGCCCCAATGGTCGACGCAATTTTGTTCACAAGTGGGATGATAATAACCGTAATGCACTGAACATTGGCCTAGACGATACTCTTCTCCACACCATTGCCACCAACGCAGCAAAGATGAAGTACGAGAAGTCTTTCACCGTTCATGGATACACAGAGCTCACGGTTTTCAATGAACACGACCACAAGACGTATTACCGAGCAAATGAGTACTTTAACTCAAGAAAGTGGTATGACTGGGCACTTGTTAGTGATCCCAAGGTGGGGACTCAGTACATTGCAAACATTCTAGGTTTCATCAAGTACCAACCAGGATACCCAACATACAAACTAATAGAGTTAGACGGCCATTCTGCACGGGACATTGAGGTGAACAATATTAGAGACGACACTCTTTACGTAGTCATCAAGGCAGCAACGGATTTCACAACAGAAGAAACACTCTCGAGGAAGATACTTACAAGATTCAAAGTTCAAGACAAGGATGAGGCCTATATTTATCCAGTCACTTGCATCAAACGGTGTCTAGCAGTTGTGAAGGACTATGGCAGTCCAAAATCCATCTCATACATTCACGTACTTGGACAGCACAAATGGGGTGCCATATTTTCTGCAAAAATACGAGAGTGTGCGGTAGGAGTTGCCATGAATAAAGTCAATGGTAGTCGCAAACGCAAAGGGGGGACTTGTTAGATGGTGGCGGCGATGTAATTGTACTATCTAAATCAATCCGAACTCACCAGATTAAATATATGACTCAAATTTCTGCACATTTATTTGGAGAGTAAGGAGATTGTACCTTAGTTGGGCTGGACTTGGCTCGCTTGGGAGTATGGGAAGAGGAACCCTTGTGAGTGGCCTCAGGTGAGGTGGCATCACGTTTCTTCTTGGGGGTGGAAGGAGTTTTCTCAGACATCATATCATCAGCATTGGTCTCCTTATTATCATGGCTGGTCGTCTCCTCAATATCATTGGCAAGAGTCATATTAGGCTGAGATAATAGGATGTCGTCAGAGTTATGGGTAGCGTCATCATCCTTATCATCCCCCTCCTCTGTGCCATTAGTGAGGTCAATGGCACCACCATCATGAGGACAAGAGACATCATCCCCCTTATCATCCCCCTGTTTGGACTTGGACTTGGAGTATGTTTCAGCTGGAAGCCACCCATCATCCCCATTAGCTGATTGCTTAGATGATGGCTTAGGCGTTGCTTTGGAGGTCGTGGCAGACGAAGAGGTAGAATTATGGGCTCTGCCCGAGGCAGCAGCCGATGCATACGAGGAACCTTGTTTTGAAAGGCCATCGGTTGTGGTCGAGACATATGATGTGATATTAATCTCATTAGTTGGAACACGATTGGAGGCAACATCAGACTTCAAATCAGTCACCTCCTGCTTGAGTGATTTCATCTCAGACTTCAAATCAGTCACCTCCTGCTTGAATTCATTCATCTTGGCATCTAAATTAATCTCATTAGTTGGAACACGATTGGAGGCAACGTCAGACTTCAAATCAGTCACCTCCTGCTTGAATTTATTCATCTTGGCATCTAAAACATCAGACTTCAAATCAGTCGTCTCCTGCTTGAGTGATATAACTTCAATCTTCAAATCAGTCACCTCCCGCTTGAATTTATTCATCTTGGCATCTAAAACATCAGACTTCAAATCAGTCGTCTCCTGCTTGAGTGATATAAGCTCAATCTTCAAATCAGTCGTCTCCTGCTTGAGTGATATAAGCTCAATCTTCAAATCAGTCACCTTCCGCTTCTGCTTGAGTGATATAAGCTCAATCTTCAAATCAGTCACCTTCCGCTTGAGTAAATTCATAGTTGCTGCCCGATGTTCCCTATTGGCTGCTATGGCAGCTTTGTATCTGTTTCGATCAATAATTTTTCGTGCTTCAAGACAGTGAGGACTATTCGAAGTTCTAAGATGACGTAGCGATTCGAAATAATTATACACTTTCCAATCATACCAGCCCAGAGGGAATTTATATCCTGCTGTTTTTTTTGTTCGGCCCATGATTTGAATTTGTTGCCCCCCCTCTCCCCTGCAATAAATCGATTGATAGGAAAAAATAGAATGGTTGCTGACAATGAGCAGGAGAAGTTGTTCGGCCTTGCTACTGGAGGTCCCACCAGAGAACTGCACCAGGGAATTTTTAGGAATTTGGGATGCTATTATATAATAATGGGGTGCTAGTACTGTTAAGGGGCTATCTACGGTGTAGGTAGTCCCATTACGCAAAACAAACTAGGTATGAGGGAGGAGTGAGGATCCCCGTCGTCATTCCCTGGATCTTTCTGCCCATGCATCGGCATCCATTTTTTGATGACACAATAACAAGCCTCCGCTTCCCGCTTTGCTCCGGCTAGCTTGCTTCGCAAGAAGTGTAGTGATAGGTACCAAATTGTTGTGTTTCACCTTTGATAGTCAACATTGTACAGATAGATATTTACCATCTTTTTTACAGACAAAAGAAAAAAGTGAAGGTGAAGGACAGACTTTGACACAGCGAAGCATCATCTCTCGCTGACAGCAGCTGACAGCACAGAGTTGTCAATTTCTGCAAGCAACAAGCCTCTTGCCAGCAAACTCGGCACGCCCAGCCTCTGCTCCAGCTACCTCCCCAGCCACCGAGAGGCCGGCTAGGGTATTGATTCGTTCGTCGTGATATCCAGATCTAAGAATCATCATGCCACCCAAAAAGAAGAAGAAGCCTGAGGTTCACCAAGTAACTAGCTCTTATATAATGGATGCAGAATTTGCCGATGAAACATCAAATCGTCCTCATTCTAAGGTTCATCGACTTATCTATGATGGAGGTAAACCCAACTGCGCAGTTGCAGCTTTCAATAATATCAATCAACAGAGTCTCTTCACGCCAGCTCTCTTACAACAAGGACGAGTTAACTCACGTGAATTCAGTTCTCCGCCTGAACGATTAAGTGAATTAGATGATTGTGTATCCATATTGGTCAGGCTTGGTCTCATAGGAGGCCCGGCCATTGGCAATACTAATTCAACTAATGAAATGTGGACATTCACAAATGAAGCAATGTCATATAACGATTCAGGTCGTCGCATCTCGAATCTTTCTCAATATATACAAGAAAATCCAAATGAAAATATCCGAACTGTTGAAGAAGGTCCTGTCTATCATACTTTTGGCGGAACTGAACATGATCGGACCAGATTTGATGAAGTGAAAGATATTAGTAAAGTGAGTTATATAGTATGTTTTTTGTCACAGATTATACTTTATACTAATTCTCTATTTATTTCAGGGAATTATACGTATTGAAGTAAAAATAAACAAGGAGGATGAAGGCTGGGAGCCACACTTCATGGCCCTCTATTCTATCGATAAGAGCAAGTCCTTCTTTATTGATGGAGGGGAAGAAAATGGATCCATATTCAAGATCAACACCAGAGAACTACTTGCACAGTTACTTTTTTCACAACCTGGTCAAAAATATTTTCTTAAGCATGTACGTGATACATTTCCTCATGCTCGGTTCCCTCCAAACAGGGATAGCGGTTACCCAGAGAATATCCTATTTGTGCCTAAAATCAACCTACAAGCTGTTTCTACTGAATGGAATGAAATTACTTTTAAGGATATTCAAGATCAATACTCTTTTCCATGGCCCTTGATTGCAAAAGGAAGTAGTATTCCTGAAGGGTGTGAGTTTGCCCTTCAATTCTTTAAAACTGATAGCGCATTTGTTGTGGATCTCAGTGAGATTCCAACTGCAAATGAAGGTGAGCTCCAAAATCATTACTTCGATAGTCGTTGAGAGTAATCAATCAAGTTAGACACGCAATAACTTCATCTAACATTTATTGAAAACATTATGGCAACTGAGTCAGCTCTGCTTTAAATAGAGAAAAGCACCACGGCGAAGGAAATCGAACATCTTATCAGGGGTTTGGCAACCTGCCAAAAATATGATAGAGTAGCAACCAAGGAACTCTTTGGTCCTCTCCTTTTTGGCATCCCTTGGTTCATTTGGAGGGGTAGGGGGGGCGAGGAGATGGTCAATAAAATTTTGATACCAATCATAAATATCTTTATCAATGCCAAACTTTCGAATAATTTTGTCGTTCCTTGGGAGGTCATATTGATTTTGAGCCATAGCCCTGCTGACAAATCCGTTTTGATTGCGGAAGTTCGACGTACTAAAGTAGGTATTTTCAGGAGGTAGGTAGCGAACAAATTTCAGCGTGTGGTTGGATGCAGCAACAGTATTGGCTGAAGCAGCATCAAAAACAACTTTGTCAATGATTTTTTTCACTTCCTCCATGCGAGATTTTCGTAAATAAGGCGAACTTGGTCCGTGTGTCTCGATAATGCGAAGGCCAAATAAGGAGCGGTTGCTTCGGAGTGTGTTGCAAATTGCTCGCCAAATAGGTTCATAAAATGAATCTGTATGGAACGTCATATACTTCATACAACCCTCAGACAGCAACCTATTTAGAACTTGGGCTGTCCCTCTCTTAAAATGTCCAAACTCAAGGTCTACAACTTTGCTTTGAACCAATGCATTGATTGCTTGGTCGTCAAGATCAAAACTGCTGATGTTGAGATCACACAGTGACGTCGATTTGGAGATGAATTCTGATAGGCCTGGGACACAAACCCCCCTTAGGGTTAGGGTTGAGCATTCTATTGTAATCCTCTCACAATCCAACATGACTTCTCTTGATGCCATGAGACTGCGGAAGAAGTAATGGACGGCTTCGTCACACCAATGCTGTAGAATTAGCGATTTCACTGTTCCAGAATAAGTCGCGAGAGCTCCACATATGCGATCAATGGACATCCTGCACACTGGCCAGATGCATAGCATACCCATGTTTCTGCAACGGAGAGTCTCCAACAGAGTATCAACATATTCGACTTCTCCATCCTCCCTCATGTCTGGTCAATGGTGTGTTGAATTATGATATTTGTGTGAGCACCAGTCTTGTCATATTATGATATCTGTGGCCTCAGTGCTACAACCTACCTTTGTCTGGCCTTCAACCACATTAGAGTCCATCTGTCGGCATTTTCATGTACACTTCCTTTCTTCTTATTCTAAGGATCCTACTCTACGGTACTGTACTATGTGCGAGCGGAGCGAGCGTGCTAGCCCTAGCGCAGAGGCTCTCTAGAGAGAGAGTGAAAGATATTAAAATTGGACATACAAATAAAAACCGTTGGTTGAAGAAACACTTCTTATGTATCGTTTTCCTATCAATATTTTCTCATAATTTGTGTTGGCGCTCATTTTTTTACCAGTTCATAGCTTCCTCTCAACATGCGGATGTTTATATTGAATTCCTACATAGGAAGAGTGGTCTTGTATTATTTTATCATGATTTGAAATCATTTGAACTTGTTCGGCACATCGAAAAATCAATATCTTCTTCAGCATCAAAAATCAATATCTTCTTCAGCTTCTTTGCAAAATATTGCAATTCTACGCCAAGTCAGTTGCGCTGTCATTGCTCATAACATGAGCAACATGCCAAGCTTGATTACTCTTGCCTCTGTAAGCCTTGATGGCGATTCTTCACCAAATAACAACCTAACCAGCGAGGACAGTCCATCTACGGCTGGGGCTGGGGGGGTGACCTCTGAAGGGGTAAGCATTCTTGATGATGATTCTTCACCAAATACCAACGTTGCCAGTGAGGAGAGTCCATCTACGGCAGGGGGGGCAACCTCAGAAGAGGTATGCCTTTATGATGATTCTTCACCAAATGACAACCTTACCAGCGAGGACAGTCCATCTACGGCTAGGGGGGGCACCTCTGAAGGGGTCAGCATTGATGAAGGAGGAGAATTGAAGGAAGAGGAGGTGGAGGGTACTGGATATACCACGCCTCCAGCAAAGGCGGCTACATATCAAGGCTATTGCATACCAAATGATGATCCTGTATACAAGAGAGGTATGGCTAAGGTCAAGAGCCTTCTAGCAGACAAGAGTCTAAGCAAGTATCAGAGAGCCGGAGTTGTTGTCGGGTTCAAAAAATTTCAGGATAGCTACAAGAAGATGTTGGCAACTGGCATCAAACCCTCTCCACCAAGGCACTGGGCCTTTCCAGACTTCAGGGGTCTACTTTATGACTCGGAGCATGAAGATTCGTTGACATCTCGTTCAGCTGAAGGCCTGGCAGGAAAGTTTTTTGCCCCGCAATCTTCGATTCGCCGGCCTGATCTGAATGAGGTTGATGATCTGAACTGCTCCAAGCCAAGTCACAACAAACGCACCAATGCCCATGGTGCTGCATCAACTCCAGCGGGTGCCAAACTTGTGAAGAACCAGACCAAGACATTATCCAAGTCACCAGGATGCAATGACCGCACCTGCCTGTTGGATGCTCTTCTGAGTGTTATTCCACACCAAGTCGACAAACATCGCCTTTCCCAAGACATAATTTCCTTGATGCATACTCAGGGCGACACATCTGTCAGAGACATTGAACCAGCCCTTATCAACCACAATCTGGTTGTTGAGGCAGTGAATCAACACTACCATATAAAGGGTGGTGCACCATACCACATACTCCAAGAGCGAAACTGCCGAATGCTAATACTAATCAAGCTTCTCAACGACAGACACCAGTCTATGTTCCACTTTGTTGGGTGGGATGGCCACACAATCCATGACCACCCAGACAAGTGCTGTGTAAGCGATACCAGAGATCGGTCCACTCCTGCAAATGCCAAGAAGGCCTTCACGAAGTTGTATAGCAAACCAAAGTTCCAATCTTGGCAGATAATTCATGTTTATCATGTATACTATATGCCCAGCATTCAAAGTGCTCCGGCAAAGTTTGGCAAATGTTGCCTTAGCCCTCCGTCCCGAGATTGTGCATGTGACCAAGATGAATTGGTCGGCATGGACGTAAATGAATGAAGAAGTTATCTCCACCGGGTTGTAATAGATGGGCTTGGTCATCCTAAGTGTAAGTTCTTAAACACCCAACAACATGAATCATGTTGAATCATTTCATTTTTTTCTTCTCAAGGCTCTCAAGTTTCTTTGCTTGTAATACCTCTTAGTGTCAGCGATGACTTCCTCAGGGAGAGCAAATTCGATCTTTTCAACATCAAATCCTGCTGGATCAGGCACTTTAGGCAGGGGATTGTCAACATCAACGAAGTAAAGAGCTGCGCATCGACCTGCCCCAAGATCTTCCGTGTTCCCCTTCTTCCCTGTTATTCGATCGTCCCCAATGTTAAAATCTCCACCAACAACACCAATCCTGTTCACAAAGAGGTCGACCTGACTAAGTAACACCTTCACCACCCCCACTTTGCATCCAAGGCTTCTACTTATATAAATATACTCTCTGCATCCAATGTAGTATACTCCCTTAACCCTATGGATATCTGTCCCATCAAGATACACAAGCAATCCAGACTTAACTAGATCCTTGCCGCAACCATCTAGGTGTTTTTTGCAGGTCATCCCGTCCCTTTTAAAGTCTATGTTTGTCATCAGTGCATTACGGGATCTACGATCTACGGATGGGCCACCTCCCACTCCTGGCGGAAAAATGAGTAGGCGTTCAGGTGCTTCGCTCCCAGTATTTGGGAAACGATTGACAAAGCAGGGTGGCGTATCTTCTTGAGCTATCTTCATCTTCTTGTTTGACTGAATGTATTTCCACTCAGGCATCCCTCTTAAAGACTTATCCAGGTTCTGAGTGGTGTTGAAGAATGTCACGGCGTTATAATAGTTCATTCCATAGCGATAGTTTTCTTTTGCATTCCCAGGGCCTAACTTTGGTTCGTGCTTGGTGACTTCAATACAAACCAGCCCACTGTCATTGTCATCCTTAGAATTAGGCGAGCCTTCCTCATTAGTCCCCTTCTTCTCCAGCTCGTCATCATCTTTCCCTTGCTGAGGAGTGGGCGGGCCTAAGCTCAAAATAGTCACCCCCTCCTCTTCCCGCTCGCCATCTCCTTTCGTTCCCCGAACACTGGGTATCTGGTCCTTCAAGTGACACTTATAAACTCCGGGGATACTAATACTAATCACTTGTTTTTTAGTCTTTTCTTGTTGTGTGTCTAAAGTGTCTGGCAAGGTTGGGGAGGCACTATCATCTTTTTGGTTGCAGAACTCTTGATAATGTTTGTATAGTAGGAAAAGGTCGGATCTCGGGAAATTTGCAAAGAACTCACATGCACCTTCCTCGAGACCCTCGATCT
>Ga0213865_10001672_pt1 | contig 14311 bp, 21 predicted proteins | sample PICome_6_FD_160100 | JGI IMG/M metagenome (GOLD analysis project Ga0213865, IMG submission 160100) | Coastal seawater microbial communities near Pivers Island, North Carolina, United States - PICO282 | ecosystem: Environmental > Aquatic > Marine > Coastal | place: USA: North Carolina...
AGTGATTCAATGTCAGCAGCTTTCTTATCTAATTGTTGCACAGCATTAGCAGCAGCAATTTTATCTTCAAAATTAACACGATCTATAAATAAAGCGTTTTGATACTGCCGTGAATTGGTAAGGCCAATAGATGCGGCTGCGCCAGCAAATTGCGTGTCTTTTAATTTATCTTGTACACCATCTAAGAATGTTCCGTATTCTTCGTTAAACCCTTCCGGATCACGCTCATGCAAAGCAGCAGTTTTCTTGGCTTCAGCATCAAGCTCGATTGCTAATGAATCAACATATCGTTTGTAAGCAATAGGCTCATACGTTTGTTTTGCTACATAAGATAAAGACTGTGGCACTTCTGGAACTACCCAATTACCATCTTTATCTCTTGCGCCTATAGCAGCATTAGTAGCTTCTTTTTTGCCCTTCTTTTCTTCTTCAGAAACAAGATATTTAAAGCCCTCTTCAAACAAACGCTTACCAGCTTCTTGCATTTGACGAGCAGCGCGAATACCGCCAGTACCCATTTGCACAATGCCAACAGGGCCGACTGTAGTTCTTTCACCTTTTAATACTTTAATCTCAGCCATTATAAATTACCTTTTAAGCGGGCATAACCATTGCTGCTTTATATGCATTACCAGCCACCGTAGATACTTGGCTCATCAATGCAGCATCTTGAGCAAACTGTGTTTCTAAATCAGCAAATGCCATCTTAGATGCAAATCTGCTTTGCGTTAAAAGACTTTGCAATTTAATAGCTTGCAATTCTTCTGTTGTTTTTTTCTTACCAGCAGCTTGTACAGCTTTTAATGATCTGTCATCACCACGCCTGTTAAAGCCAGCAGTAGCAGATGTATCTCTCAAAAAGTTTGTATATACACGAGAGCGTTGAGTAGCTAACTGTTCACCTTTAAGTTTAGCCATCTCTTTATTTTCTTCAGCTTGGCGTTTTAATTCGGCTTGCCTAATAGCTTCTGCTCGTGCTTCCTGATCAGCACCTGTTATATCCATCATTGTTCCTACAGCTAAAGCTGCTACTGCTATCTGCCACATTACTGAAACGCCACTTCTACCACCATGCCATTAAGCTGCATATCAAGTGGTGCTATTTGTGAAATAGTTACCGTTGGATCTTTGCTGTAACCCAAGGTGCGAAACTCCTTTTTGCCAGTAAACGCTTGCCGTGGCGACGAAGGATCAAATGTAACATTACGGATAATCATATTAGTTCCATTCACAGAAACACTTAGCGTTTCATTAAGGTCTAAAACTACATTAGTTATTTTTCTTGGTCTGCCTGTTAATGGCCCGCCCGGAACATTTGCATCAAGAGGCATTGTCTTTAACTCTGGCACAAACTTATAACCAATTTGTGCTTGAATAGATTCCTTAACTAAACTGGTATCTATCTCATTATTAGCAACAGTAAATGAACCAAGATACTCTGTGCCATCTACCACATCTACAACCGCACCGTTATTAAAATGACCGCTTGTGCTAAATACACCAGCAGTACCATAAAACGTATTGCTAAAATCCATATTTAAATTTTTGTCAAACTGCTCAAGAAACATCTTAGTAGACCCAGAGCCATCATCTCTTGCCGATACACAAAACAATGATTCATCAACAGCGCATATAGAGTGAAATGCACCCTCAGTTGTCCACCTTGTCCAGCCAGCACGTTGTTCGGCTCTAATACTATAAAACGTAGTTAACTCGCCATTGTCCATAAGGTAAAACGCATAAGCTCCGGGCCGATCTAAAGAACCTTTAACAGTTGCAACTTGTACTGGATTGGAAATCAAATGCGAAGATAGAATAGATGCCATGTTTGTAACATACGCACCTTCCGTATCTGAAAACACATACTCTCTAACGGCAGAGCCAGTTGCTTGCACAAACAATGTGGCACCATCTAGTGACACAGGGCGAACAAAGCTTGAACCAATTGGTGTTTGCTCAGATATTTTTGCGTTTGTCGCAGTAACTGGCGCATCTTGAAAAGAGGGAATAAAAAATTCAGCTTGATTAGCAAAAACTTGCAAATCTCTGTTAGAAAACAAATGCCGTATAAAGTTAGTTACACCAACAGAAACCTCAAGATCCAAGCCATCAAAGTCCTCACCATCACCCACATCAAAGTTAAAAAATTCACCGCTTGCTGATGCCCATAAACCACTAGGCTGTGAAGGCGTACCGCCAAACCACAAACGATTTTCATGGAATGTGATAGCAGCAGGAAATCCTCTGTAACTGCTATATGACTGCTCATACCAATCAGTTGTTGCAGCTGTGCTAGAAATTGTTGGCGTGCCACCACCAGTTGCAGTGGCTGATGCTGCCCCGCCAGCAGTATACTCAAATGTATTTACATCAATAATCTTACTTACAGTTCGAGTACCATTTATATTGTTATTATTAATACCGCCAAGCGCACCAGCACCAGCAATGGTAACGCTAATCCCAGATGCAAGACCATGATCAGGCATTATAACTCTAACCTTATCTGATCCTTCTGTAGTGTTTAAAGAATCAAAATCAAGATTGGTTTCAATAGTGCCAAGTATATCAACAACAGCTTCTACATTGCTGTTAACCGCTGTTATTGTGCATTGCGTATTGTTTACAAGAATACTTGACCCCACCATGCCAGATACAAAATACGCTGCGCTAGTGGTTAATGTTCTGCTGCTGCCGCTTGTGTGACTAGGAGTAATAGTGACATTAGCTGCTTGAAAATTATAATACGGCTGCAATGTCTTGTTGCCATCAACAGAGGTGTCAAATGCAAACACTCTTACTTCAAATGATGTTAAGCCAGTACGAACAAGCTCTAATGGCATAAAGTCATTATGAGCAATAAACATAAAGTCGCCCTGTTGGGCATATGTAAACTGCGTTATATTAGTAGCAGTAAACGGTAAATTGTCGCCATCTGTATCAGTAGTTATTGTAGCTGATTTAGAATTATATGTACCATCAGTATTAACTCTAAATATATCAAGCTGACCCGCGCTAAATGCTACAATGTATTTTTCATCGCTAGAAAACACAAACGGCTCAAGACGGATTTGTTGTTGCTCTATAGAAAAATCTGTAACAGCTAACCGAGTAGAATCTGTAGTAGTAACTGTAAGGTCGGTTACTCCTGTTCCATCTCTTGTGACAGACACAACAGCAGCGGCTGGATTGGCTACAGTAAACCCTTCAATAGAATTTAGAGCAGTAAAAATATTATCCGCTGTTGTATTGTTATCTTGATAAGCACGAACAAAATGTTTGTTACCAACGCTTGCGCTTGGAGCAGCATTGCTAGATGCTTCAAACTCAAGTGTTATCTTTGTGCCGTTACCTAATACAAATGTTAACTGAGTGCCAACAACAATATTTGCATAGTCAGAAACTGTAACGGTAGCTGTAGGTTTTGTGTATGTTTGTGAAAAATTAAAAAGGCGTTTAGTTCCGGGCCGATTTATAATCCCGCCTTCAGAACGTATAAATACATTTTTGACTGATTGCCCTGATTGATTATAAACAGGCGCATCAATACGACTTGTAAGAGATGCGCTGATTTCACCATAAACAAAGTTATTTAGCGGTACTCTGATCCTCGCCATTAACTTCGCCTTTCAGTAATGAACCTCGATGTTACCAGCTTACGAGTTGTTTGTTGCTGACTATCTAATGTTTTCGCTTGCTGCAAAAGTTCTGATGCTTTTCTTTCAAGTAAAGAAGATAGAGTTTCATCTCTTGCAATTGACAATGCAAATGCAGCACCTAAAGAAAACTCTAGTGCAAGAGTAAAGTATGACGGAAAGTCAGGCTCCAAAGCTCTAAATGTATAATCAGCAATCAATATATCGTTAGTTGATGAATTACTAAAAACTTTATTGCCGTAGATATTGTATTCAATAACAGCATCACTAACAGTTACAGCATGCAACATAAGCAAATCAGCTGGTAACTGATGAGCTACATCATATCTACCAGTGGGAGCATTAGTAAGTAAGTTTAGTTCTGCTTGATTAGTTGAAAATCTCCAACGGCTAGAACACATAGTTGTTCTTAAAACATCTTCGTATATAGCATTTGCAACAGTAGATTCTGTGCTTGTTGCTGTAAACGATGTAATCGGCTCTGCTCCTATAAGGATCAAACCGCGTGATGCAATATCAATATCCGAATTAGCTACTGTTGGCATTAGATCATGGGGGGCAAAAGCCCCCCACTCCTATTAGTCACCATCGGTTTCAGCAATTGCTGTGCCATCTGACACATCAACAACTGAACCAGTGTTTGAAAGAACATTCACAAGACTGGTTGTTGGGGTAGCAGTGTCTGTTACGATAATAACATCACGAACACCCAGCATGTTTGCCGCATCGTTGAAGTATCCTTCGGTATTTACAGTAGCAATAGCATCTGCTGAACTGTAAAACCAAAGGTCGCCATTTGATGCGCCACCAATGCGAGTAAGGTTTGCTGAACTATAAGCCATTTTTCTTACTCCTAGTTGTTGTCAAGGACTTCATAGACACCGTTGTCATCAATAACAACAGCACCCATGGACATCATTGAGGTTGCAAGGTGGGCAGCTTTTTCTGGAACATAGTTAATCTCTGTCTGTACGTCAGAGTTAATACCAAGGCCAACAGATGTTGAATGGTATGCCATGTTCTTACCAGCAGTAATTGCTGATGTTGAAAAAATCTTGAAACCCAAGAACTCTTTCATTGTCATGCCGCCAGCAAAAGGCAGATTCTGTTCACCAACATAATCTGATGAAGCAAACTCTTCAATTAAGAAAAGATCTGCATATCCTTTTGGATGCATAGCAAGATAACGCTGACCATCTTCAGGAATATCGGCAGAGCCAAAAGTCTCGAACATAGTTAACAAATCAGCTTTTGCTAAAGCAGAATTAGTGTCATGAATCTGAGTTGAGTTAGCACCAGCATCCATTGCTGTGTACAAAATCTCATCAGTCTTACGACCCAAAGCAGCGGCAGCAGATTGTGCTACAGCTTGACGCTCATCAATGTTTGTCTTTAGCTCATCTAGCTTATCAATATACTCTGGAGCATAGTAGTCTGCCATTGTAGCTTCAACATTTGTGTGAGCAAGTTCCATTGGTGTTACATTACCGTTACGAGACTTTGTGTTTGCAGAACCAGCACCAATTTTCTGGAAGCGAACAACAGAACCACGGACATTACCAGCAGCACGAACTGTATTACGGAGCTTAGACCCCATACGCTGATAAGCCATGTGAACTTCAGTCTCGAACTGTTTGATAAAGGCGGTATCAATAGTATTAGCCATTATTCAGTCCTCGTTTTAAAAGTTACATTACAACAACGGTTGTCAGTTTCGTTCATCATCCAGTTGTCTCGTTGCGAGGCTGTCAGTCTGAAACAGGCCGTAATACTATTCTAATTCCATATCATCAATATCTTGGCAACGCACAAAACGCACACAAGCAAAACCATTTATAACTGTTATATCTTCAGCAAACTGAAAACCAAGCCTATCAAGCCACCTAATTGTTCTGTCGTGATCTATAGGAACCACATTTTCAAGGAAAGTATATTGTTCTTGTAGATGCTCTACTATTTGTTTTGTTGTTCTAACAAATTTACGAGAATGTTTTTCTACAAGGTCGCTACCAAGAAGCCAGATGTTAGCCATGTTAAATTCATCTGATGAAAGTATTGATACGCCATACATGCAAGCTGGCTCACCATAAAATAATATTGTCCATGTCTTGCCATTTTTGTCAGTCAACGGCTTATGAAGCGCAGCCCAAGGAGATGCGCCAGCAATCATACACTCTCGCATATCAGTAGGACGAAGGCGATGTTGTAGATAAGCAGCGTGTTCACTTGTTGCTTTAACTATTTCAACGCCTTCTTCCTTATGAAACACGTTACCTATAGAGTTGGGAAAAGCCTTCCTCGACTTTTTTAACAAATCCTTGCTCCCTCTTAACTGGGTTCCAGTAACGTGGGTCTTGCATCATAGACTTCAAATCATCTTCTGATATGCGTGAAGCTGATTGCCCATCAGGGGAAACTGATTGTTGCTGCATGTTGCCCATTATATATTCCAATGCTTCTATGCCTTTAGCACTCTGCCCCATTTGAATAAGCACATCACTGTATTCTTCTGGAAAAAACTTCTTTGACCAAAGATCTACAGCTTCAATACGAGCATCAGCATTGTCACCAAGCGCAGCTTTTTCTGCATCTAAGTCAGGCTGCATTGCTTCAAGCGCAGCAGCATACTGACTAATGCCATCTTCAAACTCTTCTTGGCTGTATCCATTTTCATGTGCATGCTTTGCCCACCATTGAAATAGCTCATTGTCAGTAGCTAGATCTTCGTCAATAGTTTCTGGAATAGCGTAATCACCAGCAGTTGCTGGTCTGTTTGCATATGCTTCTGTTTCTAGCTCCGCTACAATCTTTTCTCGCAACGCTGTTTCACCCTGCCCTAATTTAGATTCTAGCTCAGAGTATGAAGATGCCATATCTTCTGGTGACTTAAATTTCTCAGGAAGCCATTCTGGTCTATCGGACACAGGTGCTTCTGTAGCTACAGCTACTTCGACATTATCTGCTTGTTCCATTTTTCTCTACCTTTTCTGCGTGTTTCATACGCCTCTCAATGAGGCCGACTAAATACCGCTGCCCTTCTAAATGCCGCAGTTCGGCATCAGATGCGGCTGGCCCTGTGACTGCTTCTATTGTAATTGAACGTAGATACTTTAACACTTGCTGCCCATTGGGTGTGCGAAATGCTGATCTTATATCTTTTGAAATTTTTTCATCGTTTGCTTTTGAACGAGGAAAATTGTCGATACCTATTTGGTTAGACATCTTGCTCCGTCATCATCTGTTGTTGCTGTTGCTGTTGTGCCATCTGTTGTGCCGCTGCTATTAACTGTTCACGATCAACTTTATCGCGTACTAAGTTATCAGGAACGCCAAACTTTTTGGCAAGATGCACCGCAACATCTTCTGAACTGACGAGTAGGTTAAGAATCTCTGGCCCAAATGTACCACCTACAAGCTGTAGGTATCTTGATATAGAACCTATATCTTGATTGGCTTGTGCTTGTGCAAGCGGCGATACAGAACGAACCTTTACTTCACGCCCATTAATTGTGGGCAATTCAATACGACCTTGTTTCTTTAGAATGTATACAACCCTCTGTAAGATAGGCTGCACCATTTCTGCTTGCAATCTGCCAAAGGCAGAACCAATGCGTCTTGATAAATCAGCCATGCGTTCTGCAACTTCAGTAGCACTTGCTGGCGTTTTATTAGGATCACCAAGCATATCATTATAAAGCGCACGCTTAATGTTGTTACGCATGTCACCAAGAACAATCTGTGCTACATCGAAGTTGCCAGCGTTTCTAATTGGCTGCAATCCCTGCGATCCCATAGCTTTAGGAATAATAGTGCCGGGAACGAGGTTGATAGTATCTGTATTAATAATGCCATCATCATCCATCTGATAGATGCCTGAGATAGCCATCTGTGCATTTTCAAGCACTAGCTCAATAGTTAGGTTAGTTGTCTTAATTGCAGACAATGCATTGATTAATGGCCCACGACCATAAATCTCACCACTAGCTTTAGACCAACGGAAACAAACATAAGGGTTAGAACCAACACCAGCAAACTGCTCTTGAGCAATCATTTCTTCTTCTGGAATATTAATTACATAGAAATCAAACTTATCTTCGTTAGGTTTTTCATAGTTACGGCAAACAATTTCCACAACTTGAAGTTTGCTATCTGGCTGACTTACTATCGCTTTTGCTGTTCTTTCTTGGAAAACCGCCTTTGGATACGCCACAGGAAGGTCTGAATATTTAAGCGTACGCTGTCTATATACATGGTCAATTTTATCATCCGCACCTGTATCAAGGTAAACACTCGGTAACGGAATAGCATTGAAACGTACTGGATTAATTGCATCACCTTCTTCAACAAGGAGGATGCCTGTGCCAACAGCCAAGTCCATAAATGATTCATGCACTTCCTGCCCAAAGTTTGAATTTTGGATAATCTCAAAAACATATTCAGTCACCTCATCAAGACTGTTGTTTACTTCATCCTCTTCTTCTTTAGGCACTTCACTACCAGCAATGAAATCAGCCCAGCGTGCAAAGTTAGGCACAAGACCTGATTGCAAACGAGAGGCAAACTCCTGTGTGCCGACCACAGCAGTCTCATCAAATATTTTGTCATCACGCCGTTGGCCCGGACTTTCATGAAAGAAGCTTTGCCGCATTGGAAGAGCATACTCGAAGCACTCTTCAAACAAACTTTCAAACATAACGCGATCTGTTTTGGCTTTCTTAAACCGTTCCAGCATGCGGCGTGCTAATACATCCATTATAATGTCTCATCAAAGTAGCCAATACCGCCACCCGATCCAGTAATCAATGAACGCTTACCAGTACCGCCACGGCGTTTACGCCTAACCTGATCTTGCAATCTTTTTTGACGCTCTTCTTTTTGCGATTCTTCTTCTTGAGCTATCATAACTTTGCGTTCTTCACTAGCAGCAACAGATTCTTTAGGTACTGGCGGGGCTTTAGGTTTTGAAATTCCTAGTAATCCTCTTGTTAATTTAACAAAAGGTTTAAATATAGATGAGGTACACATTGCAAAACTCCTTTATCATCTAATATCTTGATGCATTGTTGCAACGCAACGCACAATTACATTCTTGACCACAAGCCTTGTCGCCGTTGTTTAGGTCTACGGCTAAATACATCAAACTCTGTCTTTGCTTGAAAAGGTTTAGTGGTTGCTGAAACATTACGCAAGATGTTTCTGCCTTCACCGGCACCCATCATAAGATACTGCAACGCATCATGGATGTGTGAGAAGTGATTTTTATCAGGCTTGTCATCAAATCTTTCGCCAGATACTTGCATACGTTTGTATTGATACCCGCCTTCAAAGCCTTTGATTAACGTGCGGCATCTAGGATCAATAAGCAAACCAGACTGCCCCTCTATCATTCTTGTAAGGGGTGCATTAACGGATTCAAGACGCAAGGATACATCGTTAGATTGTGCAGGGCGTGCATTTAAACCAGCACCACGCATAATCTGGAAGGGTGTGCTTTCATCTGTTTGTGCGCGGAAGTCACCAGCCGGATCACCAATAATATTTATTTCGCAATCACCATACCTAGATGATATTTCCTGCCGCATAACCTCACTAAATCTGACAATGCCCATGTCAAAAGCTACAAGCTCTTGAAGCAGTAGCCATCTTCCACGAACTTTTTGCCCTATAACAGCAGCAGGAGTGAGGCCAAAGTCAACGCCAATATACACAGGAACCCCTGCCGCCACTGGAATCTCTTCCTTGGCAATGTGGGTATCAGACACAAACATAGGATAGACTGCTTTGCCATCTTTAATGCTCCCTAATTTATTCATTACATAAACATCAATCCAGCTTTTCGTCTTACCCTTTACAATATTAGGGTAGTAATCATTACGCATGTTGGCTTTGTTCTCTGCTTTGCTATTAGGAACATAGCCATCTACATTACCTTCATGATCTTTCTCTTCTAACATTCCGGCTGGCTGCGTAAAGAACTGCCAGTTGTCTGGCTTAATTAACATCTTGGCTTCTTCTTTTGGCACATGATCCGGCACAGGAACTTCGCCAGCCATGATAGGCCACCAATGATCTTCCTCTGGTGCGTTTGTATCTGCAATTACACCTGTCCATGTGCAGCCACCATCTTTCATAGATGGGAATCTGCCAACACGCATAGTGGTTGCATCAATAATACTCTTACTTACCTCGCGTGCTTCATTCACCCATACGCCAGTAAGTTCTAATGACAATAGTTTCTTTACATCTTCCGGCCTATCTAATGCTAAGAAGATAACCTCAAGATCTATGTCACCTTTTTTAATGTGGTGTGTATAAGGAACAGACCAAGTAAACCTACCCCATTGATCTTCTGGAAACCAATCAAGCCAAGTTTTTATAGTTGTTGTTTTAAGCTGGGGGTTTGTATTACGGATAATAGCCCAACGGCTTTTACGAATACCATCTTCTGTTTTCTTTTGCTGCAATGCTCTGCGGAATATTTCAACGCAACAACATACAGACTTACCAGAACCTACTGGCCCTCGGAGGCCACGAAAGAAAACCTCTGACTTCATAAACGATTTAATCGTTTCTCCATCAGGTTTATATTTAAAGTTGGTCAACCTTGCGATCCTTACCAAACTTTATCATCTGTTCAACAACCTCTGGCCCTATAGAAGCTATAACTTTGTCAGCTTCATAATCATTGCAAAACTCTTTAGGATGGTGAACAAGGTGGACTTTCTTCACCACTCTACGCAGAACTTCACGTTCTTCTGTTTTTAGTGTATGCAGAAAACTCATTGTGGTTGCTCTATATTTAATTTAACAAAATGAGGCTCTGCTACAACATGGTCATTTGTTTCTGATATAGAACAAGTAAAGCAAGCGTCAGTCATTTCTTCAATAGATATAGTGCTAGCCCAACCTGTGTGCCAAGTCATGCCACAACTGTCACAACAGTAATATGCTACTTGCTGCATTATCTAAACCTCTTGGCTATCCGTCTTGCAGATTTGGGCTGCTTGGAAAACTGTTTGCCCTTTTTAGTATCTTCACGCTTCTTCTTAGAGCTTGCTGCATACTGACTAGAACTCATTGCCTTAATAGCTCTTGCTGGCAAGTAACGCTCACCAGTAGCTTTTGGGCCTTGAGTAGATGGCTTACCAGATTTAGTACGCCACTTTTGCTTACCCCAATTAAGTAATGACTTCTGAGGTTTCTTCACGAGGTATAGCCCCCACCTTTAGCTTTGTAAGCTTTGGCAAGCATCTGTGCTTTACGAGCAGACCACTGACCCGGCCTACCGCCTTTACCACCAGCCTTTATGCGGTTGAATAAACTCTTACGCATAGTAGGTTTGGTGTAGTTGCCAGCTTCATTAACTGCCATTCTTTTTCTTCTTTGCCATAGCAATACGTTTCTTCAATGCATCAGGCAGTTTCTTTTGGCCTTCAGTTAGCATTGATTTCTTCTTTGGTGGTCTGCCTTTAGTAGAACCATATGTTCCTTTACCCATCGGCATATCATTGCCCTCCTTCTAAAAATGACCTTCGGCCCGGATTATAACCTAGCTTTGAAAAAGAACGCAGTCTGCGTTTTTGCTTTGGAAGAGTTTTTTTAATAGCTGGTGTTGGTAACGCAGCAGATGTTTTTTTAGCATCAAAATTATTTTTGAACTTAGGGTCTAATTTTTTTATTAAACCTAATACTTCACCACTTTCAAACATTGATTTAACAAGATTCATACACATCACGCTTTCGCTTTCTTTGCTTTGTTGCGCTTAGTAATTGCTCTGGCCTTGGCTCTAGCATCAGCTTTTGAAGATGCACCCCACACCTGAAGTGACTTTAGCAGCCTTGTGGGTCTGCCCTTCTCATCCCTCTCTGGACCCTTCATGTTGCCCATCCTTGCGAGGAAGCTGGCTCTGCGTGGGTTGTCTCCTGACTTGACCGGCGGCTTGAGAGTGCCGCCCTTGTAAGATGCGCGTCCGGCAGCGTTGAGGCCACCTTTGGGGTTCTTGCCTGCTTTTCTTGTCCATGCTGGTGTCCTTGGCGGCATTACGCAATGTTCTCCGAAAACGCTTCAGCTTGACCAGCTTGCATTGCATCGCGCTTTTCAAGCATATCTTGCTTTGAAGCAGGAAGAGGTATGTTTACTGTTCTTTCTGGCTTTGACTTAGGCAAAGGCATTGAAGGTTCTGCTGCTTGTGCTTCACCAATAAAGATGTTTGAAAAACGATCCCATATTTGTTTGCGCTTGTTTGTCATTGGGCCTTCAAAAACTACATCAGTCGCTGTTGGCTCAATATCATTATCAAAGTCTATGTCAATAACTTGCGGCTCAGTAGGAATAGCAATGCGAACTTTTAAATTATTATCAGAAGTATCAGGCATTAAAAACTCGCCAGCAAGATGCCCACCAAAACGCAATTTTTTTCTATAAGAATTATACTTCGTATCGTTGGTAGCAATATCTACAGCTTCATTAATGTAATCCATAGCTGTAGCTTCGCGGCCTTGCTCTTCCCTAACCTTGTCAGCAAACTCTGTGGGAAAGTCATAGGTATCGTAATCAACTATCAGTTGCCCACCTTCATTCTTAATCCGAAACGCACCAAGCGTTTCATTAATAATGTCAGCCATGCTGTCATGCTCAAAATTTTTCCAGAAGTCGCCTTTGTCTCCTAACGCCTTGCGAACATCAGCATAACCTATATTTACAACCTCACCATCTTTTAAATCTTTAGCATAAGTATTTCCAACTAATCTCATAGCTTCAAGATACTCACCAGATACATCATCTTCTGTAATTAGTTTAGAACTTGCTCTATGCACAGGATTTACAGAGTTTAAAACACCGCGTAAATAAAAAGCATAATGTTCTGGAATAAAGTCATTCTTCGAGCCAGTCCTTATAAAGGTGTCGAAAGAATCAAACATTTGAGATAGCGTTAACATAGTACCTCGCTACATAAAAATTTTTAACAGATCAACGCACAAAAAATTATATCTCATAAGTCCAAGTCATTGTGCCAGTGTGATACCAACCCTTTTGTTGCAATACCCAGAACAAACCTTCCTGCACTTCAACCATCGGCAACAACTTAACCAATGAGTTGCGCGGATATTTAATCGGTACATCGATGCGTATCTTATCCTTAGTTTTGCTAAGAACAGCACCATTCAATGCTAATGCAACCCTAGCTTCAGAGTTGCCAAACATATAACTATCTGCATGCCACACCAACATCACAGGCTTGCTGTAATTGTTAACAGCCCTTTGAACGACCTTTGAGGACATAAAAAAATTGCTATGACGTTGTGGCTTGTCCTTTGAGTACAAAGCCATGTGTTCAATAGCTATCTCTGGATAGATGGGATAAGCCAAACCAGACATCACCACACCCAATATATATATTTCAATTAAGTTGATGGTTGAATAGTTGTCTACATCAACAGGTATCTTGTTCAACTCATTTAGCCTGTAAAGGCCAACAGAAGTAAACAAAAACAAACAAACAATAATGGTGCTAATGATTCTCATGCTGCATATATGCTACAGAGCTTTTATGAGATTTGCAAGCGTGAAGGGCGGGGTCGAGGGGGGCATGCTCGAGTTTTTGCCCCCACCCCACTATGACAGATCAATACTCACTGTAATGTCGCCAGCGTGCATGTGCATGTGTCGCTCTGGAGCCTTGAACCCAGCACGATCAAGGATATCCTTGCTCGCTTCAAGCTGTACATACTCTGACTTGGCTCCTTGAGCAAGCTGCACAAGACGCGCTGCGGCTGTCGTAGCACTCAATCCCATTGTCTCTGCAATCCTCTGCATCATGTAAGCCTGAACATGAGGCAGCCGCAAAGCCTTACTGGCTGTCACTCTCCCGCTTTCACCGCTAGCATAACCCGCTTCGTGCGCGGCGTCTTTGATAGTACAGCCATTTGCTACGAGGGTATCAACCAGCCGCGCTTGTTTGCGGGTTATATCTAGCTTAGCCACACTCATCTCAACCTCTCAAAAACCCCCCCTGTGTCCCCCCCTTTTACACACCTTTGAGACACCTTGTCAACGCACAACTCGCAACCCAGCTAGCCCAGCCAGAACCGCACAGCCTAGCCATCGCCCATCGGTCGCCAGTTGCCAAGCATAGCTTGGACTGGCAATCCGATGCCCAGCCAGCGCACGCTGGCTAGGCGGTGGAACCATGGCTGGTCGAGCTTAATCTTATCGTACAGATACTGTCACTCAGACATATGAAGTACGTAACTGGTGTTCTGCGCTATGTACTCCCCTCGGCTATTCGCCTCGAAGTCGTGGCGCAGTCCGCAATATGCGCTAGGCCGCGCATTGCAGGACAAGCCTGCGTGTCATGCCTACGCACACAGTGAGACACACACACACAAGTTTGCATCTTATCATGGAATGATGACTCGGCTCAGTCTCGATCAGTAAAGTCGCACCTGAGCAGCGAGGGTCAAACTAGATTAGCGGTTCCTTCCAATTTGCCTTGCAAATCGGTTCCTTCCGCGAATCTAGCACCCGAGCAATTAGGAACAAGCGACTTGACTGCTGCGAGCCAGTCCGAGTGCGTCAGCCATATCATGCACACTGTGTGTATGTGTATAACCTAAACACAAACGAAGGAGTTTGTTATGACGAAGAAAACTGTAAA
>Ga0213865_10001673_pt1 | contig 14310 bp, 7 predicted proteins | sample PICome_6_FD_160100 | JGI IMG/M metagenome (GOLD analysis project Ga0213865, IMG submission 160100) | Coastal seawater microbial communities near Pivers Island, North Carolina, United States - PICO282 | ecosystem: Environmental > Aquatic > Marine > Coastal | place: USA: North Carolina | collected...
GAATATCCATTGTATGAAACCGCCATGCGCAGTGTATATGGCGATATATCCATTCCTAGCGATAACCCTATACTTGCCGATCTCCTGAGTAGCTCTGGCATGTCGGGCATGATGGGCACCGTGTGGCTCATCTTAAGTGCAATGGCCTTTGGTGGCGCGATGGAAGCCTGTGGCTTTCTAGCAACCATTACGACAGCTATTGTCGGTCTTGCCAAGAATACGGCATCACTGATCACAAGCACGCTCGTCGCTTGTGGGGTATTAAACGTAACTGCATCCGACCAATATTTGGCCATTGTCGTGCCCGGTAGAATGTTCAAAGACGTGTATGATAAACGAGGGTTAGCACCGGAAAACTTGAGTAGAACGCTTGAAGACAGCGGTACAGTTACCTCTGTTCTTATCCCATGGAATACTTGTGGCGCATACCAAAGCTCTGTATTAGGAGTAGCTACAGGCGACTATTTCATGTATGCCTTCTTTAACCTGATTTCACCGATAATGACGCTCATCTACGCGTGGTTTGGTATTAAGATTCGTAAAAAGTGAAGCAGCGTCGCTTAGGCCTTAAGGAGAATTGGCCGCTCTTTACACTATTGGTTCTTATGAGTGCCTTTGTGGGTTCCATGGTTGGTTTTGAGCGCAGCCTATTGCCCGTAATTACCTCGAGCTGGGGCATGGAAGAGGCACAATCTTCACTCATCATGGTAGCCACTTTTGGTCTATCGAAAGCTGTGGCCAATTTATTCACAGGTCACCTGCTCACCAGTATTGGCCGTAAGTGGTCCTTAGTTTTAGGCTGGTGTATTGCGGCAATCATTCCTTACCTTCTTTTGACCATGAATGCACCTTGGATGGCTATTGCCGCCAATGTAGCACTCGGTCTAAGCCAAGGCATCACTTGGTCTACCACGGTTATTATGAAGATTGACATTGTTGGTAAACGTCTTCGAGGCACTGCAATGGGCCTAAATGAGAGTGCCGGCTATCTCGCAGTGGGTGGAGCCTCCGCACTTGCAGCCTCGTTCATGGACACCAATGGCGATTTTCGTTATATACTCATAGCCAGCGGAGCAATAATTCTTCTCGCACTCATCATCGCCCTACTCTTTTTACCAGATACACGACCATGGGCCTTGGTTGAAGCACAGGAAGAATACGATACTTCAGAGACCACTCCCGCTAATATCTTCGCCCATACCAGCTGGAAAAATGGTGCGTTACGATTGTTTAGTATAGGAGGCTTGATCAACAATGCCAACGACGGTATTCTCTGGGCACTAGTGCCCGTTACCTTGCTCTCCATGGATGCCAGTCTTACCACAATTGGCTTACTCACAGGCATTCATGCAGCTTCGTGGGGTCTGGGCCAATTATTTACCGGCCCCTTGTCCAATTCAGGAAACATAAAGACACTTTGCGCCACCGGTATGATTATGCAAGCGGCTGGACTCTTTCTTTTTCATGGAAGTGCACTATCAGTAGTACCGTACCTACTTATAGGTTTAGGCACAGCGCTGGTCTATCCTACCTTCTTGGTCGGCATTAGCAATAATAGTCACCCTTTGTGGCGTCCTAAAGCATTGGCAACGTATCGATTTTGGAGAGACATGGGCTATGTCTTTGGTGCACTTACCGGCTTCGCCGCGGGAGCCCTTGGCTATCCTTCCTTCGCTTATTCAATGATTGCGCTACTTACACTTTTAAGTGGTATCTCTTTTCTCTTGCCTAAAACCTAAACTATGTCTAATCACCCGCCATGTCCTGAATGTAAATCACCGTATGCCTACGAAATGGATGCGCTACTCGTTTGTCCTGAATGCGGTTACGAATGGAACCCTGAAGATGTCGCGAAAGAAGGCGCCGTATATGACGCCAATGGGAATGTCCTACAGAATGGCGACAGTGTGGTAGTCCTCAAATCGCTCCCTGTGAAAGGTGCTCCTAAGCCCATTAAGCCGGGTACCAAAGTCAGTCGCATAAAGCTCGTGGATGGCGACCATAACATCTCGTGTAAGATCGACGGGTTCGGTGCAATGATGCTCAAAAGCGAGTTTGTCAAAAAGGCGTAAGCCAAATTTTCTGATCCATAAAAAAGCCGCCCCGATGGGGCGGCTTTTTGCTTTATCGCTATTGGAATTACTTCACAATCTGAACGCGCTCCTGGAAGAGCTGACCGTTATTCAACACTCGCAAGACATACGTACCAGCACTTAGATCGCGTACATCAATTACTTGGTTAGACATGCCATTCGCGTTGATCTCTACCACTGGGCGACCAAGCGCATCAATGAGCGAGATGGTACCTTCCATACCTGCATCACTCTCAAGAGTAATAAATCCTTTTGCTGGGTTCGGGAACACTTTCACATTAAACAGCGTGTATTCGTCTTCGCCCAGAGCATCGCCCAAGACGCTCGAGTAGGTATCAGAATCACCACAAGTATTGTAAACCGTGAGACTCACTACGTAAGTGGTAGAAGTCACTGCATAGGTATGAAGCGGGTAATTTGAGGTAGAGTTGGTATTACCGTCACCGAAGTTCCATAAGTAGCTGCTACCACCTGTCGAATTCGTACCGTCAAATTGAACCTGCATACCACCGCCACCAGCACTCAAGATTTGTGCTGAGAATGTTGCAGTAGGCTGTACACAGATAGTTACAAAGAATGTGGTATCCGCTTGATCGCCACAGGCATTATATAAGGTTACATCCACTTGGAAATTACCTGAACCAGAGTAGGTATTCGTAGGATTCAATCCATTGCCTGTGTTCCCGTCTCCGAAGGTCCAGTAAGCTGAATCGGCTCCAGCAACACCAGATGCATTAAAGTTGATGTCAAAGGCGCTCTGCGTGTATGTAATGTTCGCAGTAGTCAATTCCTCACAAACCTGGATCGTATCCACAAAGTCAATGCTTTGGTTACACGAATCAGTTGCTGTGAGCGTGACTACATAGGTACCGCCTGCACCGTAGAGGTGCGTAGGTGTATCACCCGTGCCGTTATTTCCGTCGCCGAAGTCCCAAGCATAAGTGAGCGCAGCACCTGTTGAAGCCGTTGCATCAAAATCAACACTCAAGAAGTTATCCGTGAATGTAAATGTTGGCACTGGCGCTGGACATGGTGAGCTACAGTTGGCCGAACCTTGGTACTTGATACCAGGTGTCATAGAGCCGTTAGCGACACTCGATACAACAACACCGTTCGGATCTTTCAGAGTATATCCACACTCGTCTTCCCACTGACCGTTATCGATAAACTCTAAGTAGAGGGTATCGCCGTCACACACATTAAAAGTGAAGGTTTCACTTGAGCCAAGAGCACCTGAAGTGTTACTCATTGTATAGTTGGTCGTCACTGAACCAGTAGTTACAGCCAATTGGTGGAACACACTGTATTGTCCATTCGCGCCCCATCCGTCGCCGTAATCATCACCAAGCTCAAGCGTGTAGGTACATCCACCTGTACAAGTGAATGTAGTTGCAGAAGCAGGACCTACCCACATACTCACATCACCAGCACCACAAGAATCACGTACATAGAAATCGTACGAAGCGCCTGAGGTTAGACCGGTCACAGTAAATGGATTGGTAAGAGCATTCACGATGGTACCCGTACCCGGCGTAAAGCCTGGAGCACCGTATTCAATCTGCCATGCGGTCGAACCACCAGTGGTCCAGCTAACATCGACATCTGTCGTTGAAGTCGCTACCGCAGTCACTGCGGTTGGCTCTGGACAGGTTGGCGCCTCGTCAATACTCAAATCATCGATAGCAATATCCCCTTGTTGTGGCGTGGTACCGCTCGATTTTGTAGCCGTAAATTTGATTTTCACTGTTTTATTCGCGTAAGAACTCAAGTCCTCAACCACTTCAATCCAGTTGTTTCCTTGGTTGCCCGAGATTGAGTCTAAATCAATCCAAGTTCCTACGGCTACATCTTGTATACTCCAGACAAGCGTTCCTTGAGAACCATTGAATGCGTATAAGTGATACCAAAACTTCATTTCTGGAGTAGTTAATGCACTTAAATCAATACTTGGCGAAGTCAAGGTTGCCACCGGAGTTCCAGTAGAGAAACTGGCCTCTGTGTACACATAGCTACCGAAACCACTAGTATGATCACCTCCAGGCCCTGTACCACCAGTAGCAGTTCCACCAGTACGTCCACCCCAACGGTAGTTGGTATCAGTGTCCGTACGCGACCAACACGGGCTAATAGTTGCTCCGATATTATGGCCTTGGTTGTTATCCGTTCCGCCAACAAAACCGTTGTCGAAGTTTTCTAGGTATGGAGCTACTGCAGTACCACAAGCTGTTGCTGCTGCAAAGGCCCCTGCCCAATCACTTACATCGGTAGCGCCACATGAGTCGCGAACCCAGAAGTCGTAGTACGTCGACGGCGCTAAGCCAGTTACTGTGTAAGGATTTGTAGTTGCATTAACGATAGTACCAGTGCCCGGTGTAAATCCAGGTGCACCATATTCGATTTGCCAATTACTAGCACCACCCGTCGTCCAGCTCAATGTAACTGAGGTAGTCGTGCTGGCCGTACTTGCGATTGCCGTTGGTTTTAAACATGTAGGTGCGTTATCGATCTCGATATCATCAATTGCCCAATCTGCTTGCGTAGAAGTAAATCCGAATGCACTCGCACGCGAACCTGTAAAGCGAACTTTGATGGTATCGCCTGCATATGAGCTAAGGTCAATAACCGCTTCTTGCCAAGGATCACCGGGACCTGACTGAAGGGTATTGTTTGTACTGTTGATGGTCAATTCCGAAGTCCACGTCGAACCGTCGTAAATCTCTACTTCCATTTCATCGATATTGCCACCTGCAGCGTGCCACCAGAAAGAAAGCTCGGGTGTGCTTAAGGTATCCAAATCGATTTCCATGGTCTCCATGTCGGCCTCTGTATCGCCATTAAAACCAAAGCTGGTTTCTATGTAACCATATTTACCAGAACCTGAAGTGTGGTCAGCAGAAGGCCCCGTATTGTTTGTCGGAGTTGCACCTGTACCGGTCTGCCAGAAATACGTTGTGGAAGTACTTATGGTGTAACATCCGTCGAAATCACCCGTTGAAGCGTCAAATCCAGTCCCTTCAAAATCTTCTGTCCAAGGTGCTGTTTCCATACCACATAAAGTCGTGATTGAAATTGGCCCTAACCAAGGGCTTACGTCTCCTGAAGCACAAGAATCACGCACATAGATGTCGTACGTTGTATTTGGTGATAAACCAGTCAAGGAAAATGGATTCGTACCCGCAGAAACAATGGATCCTGGGGTGTACTTCACCAACCAGTTTGTTGATCCACCCGTTGTCCAGCTTAAATCAACACTATTGCTAGTTACATTCGAGGCCACAAGGTTTGATGGTTTCGGACAATTTGGTTTTTCGTGAATATCCACATCGTCCAAACTAATATCTACTTGGTTGTTGAATCCTTGGTAGCGATGAGCAATGAACTTCACTTGTATAGTATCGCCGGCATAAGCGGTCAAATCTACTATCTGCTCTTTCCAAGCATCGTTAGAAGAAGATTGCTGCGCACCGTTAATCGTGCTCAGAGTGGTCCAAGAACCGCCTGCAGTTCTCACTTGTACCACCAACTTATTGATGAGGGTACCGTACATGTGGTACCAAAAGGTCATTTCAGGAGTTGTCAATGGGCTTACATCTACCAACGGTGAGATGATCTCATTCGTGAATATGGTACTTCCACCGAAACCAGTATTGGCCTCCGTAAATGCATAGCCGCCTGAACCAGAAGTATGGTCACCTGAAGGACCCGTGTTGTTACTATGGTTGGTCGGAGGACCAGCTTTCCAGAAGTACTCCACCGTATCACTGCGTTGCCAACAACCGTCGATCTGACCAGGTGTTTGATTCGCGCCTGTTACCCAAGACGTAGAATCGAAATTCTCAGTGTAAGGAGCGGTGTATGGATTACATAAAGTATTGAATGTAATAGGTCCAATCCACATTGAAGCACCTAGGGCACCACATGTATCACGTACATATGCGTCGTATGATGTTCCCGCTGTTAAACCCGTGGCTACACCTGTAGTGGTAGTCAAATTCGTTAAACCTGTGGCCGAAGGTGTGAAACCTGCAGTACCAACTACTAAGTTCCAAGTAGTTGAACCACCTGTCGTCCAGGAGAAGGTAGCTGTAGTCGAAGTGACGTCTGTCAAAGCAAAGTTTGAAGGATCCGGACACAATGGTTGATCCTCTACCACTACTTCATCAATAGCTATATCACCTTGTGATCCGTTTCCTTTGGTTGCAGACCAGCGAAGTACAATGGTATCACCGGCAAAACCGCTCAAATCAACCTCTTCAAACAACCACTGGTTTCCTTGGTTGCCCGATTTCGTAAAGTATGTGTCCCAAGTTTGGGTAGAATCTACCCAAACCTGGAGTTTTAAGGTGTTTACGAAGAAACCGCGCATGTTATAGTAAAAACTAACCTGCGGCTTGAGCAGAGCGCTCATATCGATCATTGGCGACTCCACAAATGCTTCTTGGTTTGGAGCACCACCTGATGCTTCCGTGTAGAGGTAGTTCCCTGAACCGCTAACATCTGTCGTTGGACCAGTTTGTCCCGTTGTGGTTGTCCCAGAGCGTACGCCCCACGAGAACGGAGACGACGGTAAAGTATCTTTCTCGGGAGTACGTACCCAACATGCAGCAAGTGCATCTCCTGTATTGTAAACCCCCGTTCCTGCGGTCCAAGTTGTAGAATCAAAGTCCTCGCTCCAAGGAGCAGTTACTGGCGTGCAGTGCGTTGTAGCTAGGATAGGCCCTACCCATCCTGATTTGTCTGTTGGTCCACAAACCTCACGTACCCAAAACTGATAGGTAGTACCGCTGCTTAATCCGGTTACTTCTTTTGGATTCGTCGAAGCACTAATTGTAGTATTAGCTGTGGCTCCTAAAGCTGCGCCTGGAGCACCGTATTGAATGTCCCAAGATGTAGCATTTACAGCCGTCCACCCGAGCGTGATGCTTGTCATAGTACGACCTGCCACCAACAAGTTTGATGGATCTGGACATGTTGGCGCTTCTTGGAAACCAAAGTCGTCTAAAGCAATATCCGCTTGGTTTGCGTTTCCAAAGCCACGAGAGGCTGAGAATCGAACCAATACGGTGTCATTGACGAATTGGCTCAAAGTATACGTCTGCAGTAAGAATGTATCTGAAAGTGCCGTTTGTTGCGGACCGTTGATTGCACCAACATTGACCCAACCAGTGGTTTTTGACCAAACTTCTGTTTTCAATTCGTTGATCTGTGCCCCACGCATGTGGTAATAGAAGTTAAGCTCAGGAACACTCAACGCACTTAAGTCGATTAATGGCGATGTAATTTCAGCGACACTTTGGTTCGCTGCACCTGAGGCTTCCGCATAAATGTATTGGCCTGAACCGCCTCTGCCGGCAGATGGTCCTGTGCCTGGAGTACCTGTACTATCGTCAGCAACACCCCATGCGTAGCCTTGGCCACCGTTAGGGCTCGTTGGATTTCTCAACCAACAAGAAGGCACCGTTGAGCCGTCGTTGTCAAAACCTGAACCAGGAACCCAGTCCGTGGTGCTGTTAAAGTTTTCCGTGTATGATGTAGTGAAAGTAATTGGTGCGCAGAGCGTTGAATCTTCAGCCGCCGCCGACCAAATACTCGTATTACCTACCGCACAAGAATCACGAACAATGAATTCGTAGGATGTTGATGCGGTAAGACCTGTAACTACGAATGGATTGGTCAATGCTGCCAGTCTTGTTCCTGTCCCTGGCGTAAATCCTGGTGCACCGTATTCTACCTCCCAAGAAGAAGAGCCCCCTGTGGTCCAAGACAATTGTGCTTGATCACTCATGGTCCAGTCCACTGCTAAGTTCGTTGGCTGGAAACATGTTGGAGCAGGATAGTGGTTAACAATGATTTGGTAGGTACTGTCAGTAATCTTAGCCGAGTTGGTATCACAGGCTGCCGTGAACGCTTGGCGTAAAGGATGCAACTTAAATACCAGGAAGGTATCCGTGACCGCTCCATTAAATTCATTGATGGTTCTTGATACGGATTCTGTCGTGCCGTTCGTACCTGAACTTCCGTAGGTAAGACCGGTCTCTTTCGTGTTTTCGCTAACAAACTCAACGTAGGTCCCTACATCGTTTGGCGCTACACCCCCAAAACCACCACCTTGGGTCTGTACCTCATACTTCAACTCGATAGAAGAAATCCAGTGTCCCGAGGGAATGGAAATCCCCATGGTATCGGCACAAGAGGACTGAGAATTTATATTGACGGGGAATACCGCTTGAACTCCTAGTGTACCTCGAGTGTAGGTTAGGGTATCACTACTAATTTGAGCATTCATGGAGAATGCTAATAGTACTGCAGCAGCACTGAGAAGTAATCGTTTCATTGACGTTTTATTAACCTGAACAATATAAGGATTGATGTCTAGTAGACAATTGCAAATATTCAAGGTTTAACGCCGTTAAATCATTCATCTATTAAATCTCAGCGTCGAAGTTCTTTTTTAGGTGTTTTCTGTAATCCTCAATACTGTTTTTCATGTCTTTTCTCAGCAAGAATATTCCAATCAAATTCGGCAGTGTCATCAGTGCAATCGCAATACCTGCGAAGGTCCAGACGATTGTAGTATCAATGATGGCAGCTAAAAAGAATCCGAGGACGTATACGATTCGATAATAGTTCACGTATTTAACACCAAATAAGTACGTAACACTTCTACCCCCGTAATAACTCCAAGAAATTGCCGTTGAAAAGGCAAATAGCAACAAACCTATGGCCACGATGTACTGGCCAAAATCGCCAAATAATCCTTTGTTAAACGCAATGGCCGTAAGCGGCGCGCTATGTACCAAAGATTTTCCTGAGAAGGTGTATTTCGAAGGGTCTTTTACACGGCCATTTTCAATAACAACTATACCTGTATATGGTGCACCCGCGCTATTAATGACAACATCCTCCGCAATAGACCTAGCGTGAAGGATAGTTACTCCTTTGGGGGTTCCGTCTGTAACTTGAAGCTGACCTGTAAACTCAGTAATTTCACCGCCATTATTGTAGTACTCAAAAAGAGCTGTTCCATCCGCATCTTCGGTAAGTAGATCTGCAGCAATGACCATATCGGAATAGCTAAAGTCGTTTTGATGCTTTTCGTTCCAAACACCTGAGCTTAAAAGTGTTAGACCAGTGATAGAACAAATGACAATGGTATCGATAAATGGCTCAAGAATAGCTACCATACCCTCACTTACAGGATGTTCTGCTTTTGCAGCAGCATGGGCAATTGGTGCCGAACCCTGACCTGCTTCATTCGAAAACAAACCTCTGTTCACACCGCGATTAAATGCATAGACAATGGTTGCTCCCAAGAAACCACCAGCGGCAGAAGAACCTGTGAATACATCTGCAAAGATGCTAATGAAAGAAGGGATGATATTCTCATAGTTCATGACAATTACTGACAATGCTCCAATCACGTAAATGATGGCCATCATGGGTACTAGCTTTTCTGTTACCGCAGCAATGCGCTTAATACCCCCAAGAATGATCAAACCGAGCAGCACTGAAAGGACTGCACCAGTGACCATCTCTTCTATACCGAAGGTGGCTTTTAACGATGCAGCAATACTGTTGACTTGTGGCATATTACCCGTCCCAAATGAACTAATGATCGCAGCTACAGCGAATAGTGCAGCCATCCACTTCATGTTCAATTTGTTCTTCATGTAGTACATCGGTCCACCTGAAGCTGTTCCATCCTCGGCAAATTCACGGTATTTATGACTAAGCGTCACCTCCACAAATTTGGTGGTCATACCTAAGGCCGCTGTCACCAACATCCAGAACAGAGCTGCCGGACCACCGAGGTGGATCGCAAAGGCCACACCAGCAATATTTCCAGTACCAACGGTACCGGATAGCGCCGTAGCTAAGGACTGGAAGTGTGATGTATCTCCTTTGGCGCCTTCCTCATCATATTTCCCACGAACGACATCTATGGCATGCTTGAAAAATCTGATTTGAGGGAACTTCAAATAAATCGTGAAGAATATCCCTGAACCGAGAAGAGCAAAGACAAACCAGCTTGAGCCGCCAATGTATCCGTCAATAGTTGCTAGAATGTCATTAAGAGATGCCAAATCCATACGTGTTCTGCGTTTTTTAGAGTGAAAGTCCGAAGATAAATAAAAAAGCCCCCGCGCCGAGGGCGCGGGGGCTTGCTATAACCTTGAGTAGGGATTATTTCACCTCTTCAAAATCTACGTCTGTGACATCATCAGCGCCGCCAGCGTCGCCACCACCGTCAGTAGGACCTTGATCGCCACCGCCTTGGTTTTGCTGCATTGCTGCTTGAATTTCTGCTGAAGCCGCTTGAAGGGCACCGTTGAGCTTTTCTTGAGCCGCATCACAACCTGCAATATCTTTCGCGCCGTGTGCTGCTTTAAGCTCTGCCAATGCTGCATCGATAGGACCTTGCTTATCTTCAGGAAGCTTACCTTCGATTTCCTTCATTTGTTTCTCAACTTGGAAGACCATGCTATCTGCTGCGTTGAGCTTGTCAATTTCTTCCTTGGCTTTCTTATCTGCATCAGCGTTTGCTTCTGCTTCTTGCTTCATGCGATCGATTTCTTCCTGGCTCAAACCTGAAGAAGCTTCGATACGAATATTCTGCTCTTTGCCAGTATTCTTATCCTTCGCACTTACATTCAGGATACCGTTAGAATCGATATCGAAGGTCACCTCAATCTGAGGTACACCGCGCGGTGCAGCTGGGATACCGTCCAAGTGGAATCGGCCGATAGTCTTGTTATCCCCTGCCATTGGACGCTCACCCTGTAGGATGTGAATCTCCACTGAAGGCTGGTTATCGGCAGCCGTTGAGAAGGTCTCTGACTTCTTCGTAGGAATAGTCGTGTTCGCTTCGATCAACTTTGTCATTACACCACCCATGGTTTCGATACCCAGTGAAAGTGGCGTTACATCCAGAAGAAGAACGTCTTTCACATCACCGGCGAGTACACCACCTTGGATAGAAGCACCAATAGCAACTACCTCATCAGGGTTCACACCTTTCGACGGCTCTTTTCCGAAGAATGCTTTAACTGCTTCTTGGATAGCAGGAATACGAGTAGTACCCCCTACTAAGATGACTTCGTCAATCTCTGAAGTCGAGTAACCTGCATTCTGAAGTGCCGATTTTGCTGGAGCAATGGTGCGCTCAATCAATGAGGCTGCCAATTGTTCAAACTTAGCGCGACTCAACGTGCGTACCAAGTGCTTCGGCCCTGAGGCTGTTGCTGTGATGTACGGCAAGTTGATTTCAGTTGAGGTTGTTGACGACAATTCAATCTTCGCTTTCTCTGCAGCTTCTTTCAAACGCTGCAATGCCATGTTATCTTGGCGCAAGTCCATAGACTCTTCTGCCTTAAACTCTTCTGCCAACCAATCGATCAATACCTGGTCAAAGTCATCACCACCAAGGTGTGTATCACCGTCGGTAGATTTTACTTCAAATACGCCATCACCCAACTCTAGTACAGATACATCGTGCGTACCACCACCACAGTCAAAAACAACGATTTTTTGATCCTGGCCTTTTTTATCTAATCCGTAGGCCAAAGCCGCAGCTGTAGGCTCGTTGATGATACGACGTACGTTCAAGCCAGCAATTTCACCTGCCTCTTTAGTCGCTTGACGCTGTGCATCGTCAAAATATGCTGGAACGGTAATTACAGCCTCGCTCACATCGGCGCCCAAGTAATCCTCAGCAGTCTTCTTCATTTTCTGAAGAATCATGGCTGAAATCTCCTGCGGCGTGTACTGACGTCCGTCGATGTTTACACGAGGTGTGTCGTTATCGCCTGCTTCAACTGTGTAAGGAACACGTTCGGCATCCGATTGAACATTCGAAAATTTCTCACCCATGAAACGCTTCACAGAGTAAACCGTTTTTTCTGGGTTGGTAATGGCTTGACGTTTTGCTGGATCACCAACTTTACGCTCACCGCCTTCTACAAAACCTACAATAGAAGGAGTCGTTCTTTTTCCTTCGCTGTTTGGAATTACTACTGGCTCGTTACCCTCCATTACAGAGACACAAGAGTTCGTTGTTCCGAGGTCAATTCCTATGATTTTACCCATTTTATATTAGTTAAGGTTATCAATTCAAATAGTACGACCTCGTATAAACAAGCCTTGTGCCATTAGCTTTTCGAGCCAATTTCACTTCCAAAGTGTCAGCATTTTGGTAAAAACTATGTCAAAATGAAAGGACCTTCTGCCAAAAGGTCATAATAGCGTAGTCTAGAAGCAGACCTTATCTCCGTCTACACAGATGCATGAATCGATCCCTTGAAAATCGACCCAACCCATATCGCAGGTGAAAATACCGCGCCACAAGCTGTCCATAGAATACGTGCTCAACTGCACATTTTCCTGTATCCCAACGGCTCTCGAAGAGAACAAGCCAATACCCCCATCGATATTAGTAAACAGTGGTTTCTCTTGAACAATTCCTTGAGACGGTTGACTCACGTTAATGTAGGTCGCGTAATCGTCAGCCGCCGCCCAGATTTCTACATCCATGCCTTTGAATACACGAACTTTATCTGTAGTAGTGCCTATGTTGTTGCGTAGAAAGCGAAAGTAAGCATCGTAAGTAACCTCCGAGACAAACGTTCCATTTCCGTTGAGATTACTTCCCGTGCGCACCGGTAAGGCATAGGTCAATGTTTTCATCACACTATCCTGTGGATTTGAACGAGGTGCCTCTTTATATTTGAAATGTAGGTAGCCTTGGTACAAGCGCGCATTCTTGGTTGCATCCCATTTAAACTCCGCGTTACTGATACCAAATGAAATCTTTTGGAAACCTCTTGGTTTGGTGATGCTCACGTTTCCAACAATCGGAGTAACCGCTTCAAAGTTATTATTACCCGGTATAAAGCCGCGAATGCGGTATTCAAAAGACTTATCAATAGGAGCATCGGTCCAATACAACCGGTAATTATCCGTGGTAAAGATGCCAGGCTCGAGTGCGTTGGTGTCCTTGCGGTAAAACTCGTAGGTATTGATAACATCGCCGCTGGCATTCAGCTGAGCAAGATAGATAGCGGCAGTATCGAAATACAAGCTATCACTGTATGCCGCACCCGCTAACAATCCATCTTCGCCGAGGTAGGTTCTGTGTAATCGTACCCATTGTGTATCTAAATCCTTATCCAATAGGCCATAAACCACATTTTCAACGTCGTAATCGGCGCTGATATCCAAAGAGTTATCGCACGAATACAGCGCGAAAAAGGCAAAAAGGGTAAGAATGTGGTTTTTCATCGGTGCCAAAAATACAACCTACGGGTTGAGTTCTTTTCTTTGTAGGACAGAAAACACAAAAATCGTGCACCATGAGCGTTGCGAAGAAAGAATTTAAGAAAGTCACTACCCACAGTCTTCAGCAAATGAAAGACCAAGGAGAAAAAATATCTATGCTAACCGCGTACGACTACACCATGGCGAAAATGGTGGATGCAGCAGGTGTGGATTGTATTCTTGTGGGCGACAGTGCGTCCAATGTAATGGCGGGTCATGAAACGACCCTCCCAATTACGCTTGATCACATGATTTACCACGCCAGCTCCGTGGTACGCGCTGTTGACCGCGCTTTGATTGTCGTAGACCTTCCCTTTGGTACCTATCAGGGCGATTCAAAACAGGCTTTAAATTCTGCCATTCGTGTGATGAAAGAAACCGGCGGTCACGCTGTGAAGCTAGAAGGCGGTATTGAAATTATCGAAGGCATCAAGCGTATCCTTACGGCTGGTATTCCTGTGATGGGTCATCTTGGACTAACACCACAGAGCATTTATAAATTCGGTACCTACAGCGTTCGTGCCAAGGAAGAAGCAGAGGCTGCAAAGCTGAAGGAAGATGCCCTAGCCTTGCAAGAAGCAGGCTGTTTCGGGATTGTTTTGGAAAAGGTCCCTGCAGCACTTGCTGAGGAGGTGGCGCGGATGCTTGATATTCCTGTCATCGGCATTGGTGCTGGCCCAGGTGTGGACGGTCAGGTTTTAGTATTCCACGATTTGGTCGGGATGACTCATAAATTCAATCCACGTTTCTTACGTCGTTACTTGAATCTGTACGATGATATCACGGGTGCAATTGGACAGTACGTCAAGGATGTGAAAGACGTCGATTTCCCGAACGATAGCGAAAGCTACCCGAGCTAAATTGGCCACTCCCATAAATATCATATACGAAGACAATCACCTGG